>ENA-ORDA01001031-ORDA01001031.1-marine-metagenome-genome-assembly--contig:-NODE-1031-length-24966-cov-4.064567_pt1 | contig 24966 bp, 21 predicted proteins | sample MGYA00237778_ERZ508506 | MGnify/ENA primary metagenome ERZ508506 (study PRJEB26177, sample SAMN06267891) | marine metagenome | isolation source: Monterey Bay, California, USA | place: Pacific... | reverse complement strand
TTTCTGAAAATAAATTTCTAGCCTTTTCTTTATTATCAAGTTCATAATATGAATTTATATAAGATTCAAGAAGTGTGTAATATCCAAATATATTTACAGGCATATTTTCAATCACTATGTCAATTATTTCCTCCGCTTTTTTATTCTTGTTTTCTAAAATAAGTTGATCAACTAGCCTAGATATATTACTTCTATAAGTGATGCTATTTTTTCTTGATTCAACATCAAAATATACATTTGCACTTCCTTTAGTTCCCCAATCCCAATTTTTAACCATATTGTACATTTTTTCTGTGTTAACTCTACCCATTTCATATGGGTTGGATTGATCCATTGGAGTTTTAATGGGGACTAATTTATAGCACAAGCCTTCTAATTGTAAATAATCTTTCATCCATAAATAATCATCATCACCAAATGAGCCACCAGTAAAATAAATTGGTCTTTCCCAGTTGTTTTCAGCAATAATATCAAGCATCATTAACCTGTTTTTGTAGAGTGCTTGACCCTTTATTTTAATTATTATTTCGTCTACAATTTCATCAGATAAGCTACTTTCAACAATTTTATTATTAATTACAGATTCTTTGTTGACAGGAATTCGAATACTTTCTGAGGGAAGATAATTCGCATTCAAATCTTGCTCTCTCATATAATTGGTTTCGTAACCTTGTTTTTGAAGTAAGTTTTTATACTTATACTTATTGTCATCTTGGGTTACAAACTTTATGAATGTCTTAATGTCTATTGTGTCCAAAGTGGTAACTTCTTTTATTATATAATCTCTTGTTCCATCTATTGGATCAATCAACCAAAAATTTTGTAAATTTTTATCTTTAATGCCTTTAGATCCACCTCTTGCACAAATAAGCGCTATGTATTTCATGTTTGTAAATAGACTATTGAATTAGTGTTACTGGATTTTTTAATTGCTTCAACAATAGAAACTACGTATGCTCCATCATCTCCAGAAATACATGGTAATTCATTAGACTCTATCGATGAGAAGAAGGATTTAATTTCTTCTGTATAAGTGTAGTCCCTATCTGGACTCGATGATAATATCGTCTCCCAGTCCTTACTACCTTTTGCAAAATACTCAACCTTTCCAGATATGCCATTCCATAACAATGTGCCCTTTTCACCAATTACAGAACACTTACGTATCGTATCATGTCGTATAAAGTCCATATTTAATGATGCTGTTAACTCCCTGCCATCATTGCTTTTAAATCCTAAAATAATATTGGCACTATCCTCAACATCTATATCTAAATCGCTTTGCTTAGAAACATGAGACTTTACCCATTTAATTGGGCCAAAAATCCACAAAATATAATCAATTTCATGGCTTAATTCAAGTAGAACACCACCACCCATTTTTTTCTGCGATGATACACTTTTCCTGTAGTCCTTATCAATTCTCCAGCTGGGCAAATATTGACCAACCTCCGACCTAACCGAATAAATATTCCCAATTTTATTTGCTTGCAGTTGTTTCTTAAACTCTATCAATGATGGCAAAAATCTAAGATTATAGGCCGTCATAAGAACAACATTATTTTGATGGCAAATATTTATTAATGCTTGAACTCCCATAGAAGAATCTGAAATTGGTTTTTCAATAAAAATATGACATCCTTTTTCTATTGCCTGTTTTGCACAGTCAAAATGAGAAAGAGTAGGGGTTACAATATCTACAACATCAACAGCTTCAATTAATTCTTCAATAGAATTAAAAGCATGATATCCGAACTCTTTAAAAACTTTTTGAGCATTTTCTTTAGAAGGATCATAAAAACCTACCAATTCGTATTTATTAGATTGTTGTAGTAATTTTAGGTGAATCTTTCCTAAATGACCCGCACCTAATACTCCCGCTTTTAGCATAAAATTTGATTTTTTTGATGTTGTTTTTAAACCGATAACAAAGATACAATTTTATAGGAATTTAAAATCAATTATTCTATTTTTAGGCTTCTCAATAAAGTTACAAATTGAAAGATACTTCCAAACATCAAGGCCTCAGAAATCAGTTAGCAAACGTGCTAAAAAAGAAAGGGATTACCAACGAGAATGTATTAAATGCCGTTAAAAAAATTCCAAGACATTTATTTATTGATTCTTCTTTTGCAGATCATGCTTATCAAGACAAAGCATTTCCTATAGCAGCAGAACAAACCATCTCTCAGCCTTATACAGTTGCTTTTCAATCTCAAACCTTAGCAGTAAGTCCTGGAGATAGTGTCTTAGAAATAGGAACAGGATCTGGTTATCAGACAGCAGTTTTGTTAGAATTAGGAGCTGTAGTTTATACCATAGAACGCCAACACGAGTTGTTTAAAAAAACCTCTTTATTTTTACCAAAGTTGGGCTATAACCCTAAGAAGTTTATTTTTGGAGATGGTTATAAAGGTTTGAAAGAAAAAGCTCCTTTTGATAAAATAATAGTAACAGCGGGTGCTCCTTTTGTTCCTAAACCATTATTAGCTCAACTAAAAGTGGGAGGGATGTTATTAATTCCTGTGGGTGATAAAAAACAAATTATGACATTGTTTCATAGAAAATCTCCAAAAGAATTTGATAAACAAGAGTTAGGAGATTTTGCTTTTGTTCCTATGCTTCAGAAAAAAGCATAATAAATAGCTTCAAACAAGAGTTATTATTTTGTAGCTCTTTTCCAAATAGCAGTTCTTCCAAACATAGAGAAACCAATGTAGCCTCTAATTTTTAGAGTGTTTTCATCTAATAATTGAATATAACACTTGTATTCTTTTCCATTTTTTGGATCTAAAATTTTTCCACCAGACCATTCATCACCATCTTTTTTTAAACCGGTTAGAATATTCATTCCTAAAATAGGTGCGTTTTTTCTTTCCCCGCTACAATTGATGCAAATAGCACCTTGATTTTCTGAATTTGTAATCTTAGTGATTTTAGCAAATGCCTGGTCATTTTTTTCATAAACTTCAATTACAGATTCCAGACGATTGGTTTCTTCATCAAAAGAATTCCAAGCACCAAAAATAGTTTGTGAAAAACCTGTAGTTATAAAAAATATACTGAGAATAGTTATTAAAATTTTTTTCATAATTTTTTGAAGATTGTATTAATTTTTTAATAATTTTTTTATGGTGTTAAAAACTTCGCTTAGTCAAAGGTGGCATCAAAATTTGATTCCCATTTTCCTTGTACACGCAAGATTTGTTCAATAATATCTCGTACACAACCTTCTCCACCTTTTTTATCAGAAATATATTTAGCTATTTGTTGAATCTCTGTTGCAGCATCATTAGGGCAGCAGGCTAAACCAACCAATTTCATTACTGGGTAATCTGGCACATCGTCTCCCATATACAATACATTTTCAGATTGCAAATTGTACATATCTACCAATTCATGGTATTGTTCTATTTTATCATGTGCTCCCATATACACATCTTTAATTCCTAAATTTTCTAATCTAATTTTCACTCCTTCGTTTTTACCCCCCGTAATAATACAGACTCTTAATCCAGCATTAACTGCAGCACGAAGTGCATAGCCATCTTTAATATTCATCTGACGAATTAATTCACCATTTGATAGAACGGTAACAATTCCATTAGTTAAAACTCCATCAACATCAAAAATGAGTGTATTAATTTGAGACAGGTATTGTTTATAGCTTTTTTCCATGATCTTGTATAGATTGGGTAATTTTTAAATAAAGTTCTTGTTGGGTTTTGGACAGCAAATTTAGATGATTTTTTATGGTTTCTGTATCATTTCTTTTTGCAGGTCCGGTTTGTGCTTGTTTGGGAGTTAAGTTTTTAATTTTTTGAGATGTTTCTTGAATTAAAGGCTGTAAAATATTAAATGGAACATCGTGATCTTCACAAATATCATGTGCAATTGCATACATATGATTGGTGAAATTATTCACAAAAACAGCTGCAACATGAATTTTTTTTCTTTGAATAGATGATAAATGATAAATAGTACCTTGCAACAGAGAAGCTAATTTTTCTAATTTTATGAGGTCGTTTTTATTTTCTGCTTCCAAACAAATAGGAATATTTGTAAAATCTACTTCCTTTTCTTTTGAAAAGGATTGAAGAAGATAAAACACACCTTTGTTTCCTGAATTATTTAAAGCATTCATTTCAACAGTTCCAGAAGTATGAACAACAAGAGAGTTTTTAATATTGGATGAAATAGCGGCAATAGCATCATCACTCACAGCAATAATTGTAATATCTGCTTGTTCTAATAATGATAAATCATTTATAGTTGGAACAGTACTTTTTAGGCTAGCTACATCTGTCAAATTTCTTGTATATACTTGTTTTAGATGGATGCTGTCTATCTTTAAAAAAGCATGAATTAAATGTGTGGCAACATTTCCACTCCCTAAAATAACTACTGAAATCATGCTACGAAGATATTGAAATTATTCATTGCTATGATTGATTCTTCTGGTTTAGAAAACCGATCTATAAATATGTTTCTTTTTAGTGGTTTCTTTTGTAAATTCGTTTTTTAATATGTTTTAAAATGATAGAATCAAAAAAACTAGGGATTAACTCTATATGTGTTCATATTGGTGAAGTAAAAGATGAACAATTTAAAGGAGCTATTTCTCCGATGTATATGTCTACTTCATACGCATTTGATCAGGTAGATGTTAAACGATATCCCCGTTATTTTAATACTCCTAATCAAGAAGCCTTGCGAAGAAAAATTGCTGCACTAGAACATACTGAAGATGCATTAATTTTTAGTTCTGGAATGGCCGCTATTAGCTCAACTTTACTAGCTTTTTTGAAAAAAGGAGACCATGTAGTAATTCAGCAAGTAATATATGGAGGCACCTATAATTTTATTGCAAAAGAGTTTGAAAAATACGGAATAGAATATTCCTATACAGAATCTGATAGGTTTGAAGATTTTGAGCCTTTGTTAAAAGAAAACACAAAAATTCTATACATAGAAACTCCATCAAATCCTTTACTAGGAATTACAGATATTAGAGCAATTTCTGGTTTGGCAAAAGAGAAGGGAATTATTAGCATGATAGATAATACATTTGCTTCACCAATAAATCAAACTCCTGCCGATTTTGGAATAGATGTTATTATTCATTCTGCAACTAAATACATGGGAGGGCATTCAGACATATCAGCAGGTGCAGTTGCAGCTTCAAAAGAACATATAGAATTAATTTGGGAAACAGGAATTAACTTAGGAGGAAATTTAAGCGATTTTACTGTATGGATGTTAGAAAGAAGCATGAAAACATTAAATTTAAGGGTAAAAGAGCAAACAAAAAATGCACAAGAATTAGCGGAATATTTAGAAGAAAATTCGTTGATTGATAAAGTTTATTATCCAGGATTAAAAAGTCATCCAAAACATACAACAGCTGCCTCACAAATGATTGGCTTTGGAGCAATGATGTCTTTTGAATTGTCAGAAGGTATAGATGCCATGGAATTTCAGAATGCATTAAAATTCATAAAGCCCTCATTAAGTTTGGCTGGAGTAGAAAGTACAACATTAAGTCCGGCTCAAACAACTCACGCTCTATTAAGTGAAGAAGAAAGACTAGAACGAGGGATAACAGACAGATTAATTCGTTTTTCTGTTGGTATAGAAGAACCCGAAGATTTAATTGCTGATATAGAACAAGCACTTTTACAAACAAATAAAGGAGACTTATGAAATTAGACATATTGGCTTTTGGGGCGCATCCAGATGATGTTGAGTTAGGTGCTGCAGCCACTATAGCTAAAGAAATTTCTTTAGGGAAAAAAGTTGGTATCATAGATTTAACTCAAGGAGAATTGGGTACTAGGGGTTCTAAAGAATTAAGAAAAGTAGAGGCTAGCAATGCAGCTGCAATTTTGGGAGTAGCTGTAAGAGAAAATTTAAAATTTGCTGATGGTTTTTTTATAAACGATAAAGAACATCAATTGGAAGTTATAAAATCTATTAGAAAATACAAACCAGAAATAGTATTGTGTAATGCGGTAGATGATAGACACATTGATCATGGAAAAGGAAGTAAATTAGTTTCTGATGCTTGTTTTTTAAGTGGTTTAGAGAAAATTGAAACTAAACTTGATGGAAAGTTACAAGAAAAGTGGAGACCAAAACTGGTCTATCATTACATCCAATGGAAAAATGCTGAGCCAGATTTTGTTGTTGATGTAAGTGGTTTTATGGATGTTAAAATGAATGCTGTTTTAGCGTATAGTTCTCAGTTTTATGATCCTAACAGTAAAGAAGCAGAAACGCCTATTACCTCAAAAAACTTCACAGACAGTATACAATACAGAGCAAAAGAATTAGGAAGGCTAATTGGAGTAAACCATGCAGAAGGTTTTACTGTAGAACGCTCTATTGCTATTACGTCTTTAGATAAATTAATATAATTTTTTCTTTTCATAGAGTTAAAAAAAAAAATTATATTTGCACCCGCTTAAGTAAAGAAAACATATGTATGTTTTCATTATGAAAGCAACATGGTAGTTGTAGCTCAGTTGGTTAGAGCATCGGTTTGTGGTACCGAGGGTCGTGGGTTCGAGCCCCATCTTCTACCCAAAATACAAGGTCTTCTCAGAAATGAGAAGGCTTTTTTTGGTTTTTAGAAGTTTTCTTATTTTTACACAAAGCCTTTCCATGAATAAAAACAACTTAGAAGAAGTTTATAATCGGATAAAACCACACATCCACTTAACTCCATTAGTTAGTTCTAGATTATTAAATAATTTGGCTGGTTGTGAAGTATTCTTAAAATGCGAAAACTTTCAAAAAGCAGGAGCTTACAAGATTAGAGGTGCAACTAATGCCATTTTACAATTATCAGAAAAAGAAAGAAGCAAAGGTGTGCTAACTCATTCATCTGGCAATTTTGCTCAAGCAGTATCATTAGCAGCAAAAAACTTAGGCGTTCCGGCTTATATAGTAATGCCTAGTAATGCTCCTAAAATTAAAAAAGAAGGAACCTTAAGTTACGGTGGCTTTGTTACAGAATGTGAGCCAACAATAGAAGCTAGAGAAGGTACTTCAAAAAGAATTCAAGAAAATACAGGAGCTGCTTTTTTACACCCTTCAAACGATATTCAAGTAATTTACGGACAAGGAACTGCTTGCTTTGAGTTACTCCAACAAGAAGCCAATTTTGATTATATTGTTTGTCCTGTTGGTGGGGGAGGGCTCATTGCTGGAACTTGTTTATTTGCCAATCAATTTTCGCCAAAAACACAAATCATAGGTGCTGAACCTTTTGAAGTTGATGATGCCTATCGTTCATTAATTAGTAAGAAAATTGAAATGAATACCACAACCAATACTATAGCTGACGGATTGAGAACTAATTTAGGGAGTAATAATTTTCCCATCATTCTACATCATGTAACTAAAATTATCCGTGTAACTGAAAAAGAAATAATAGCTGCGATGAAATTTGTTTGGGAACGTATGAAAATTATCATAGAGCCCTCAAGTGCAGTTGCAGTTGCTGCAGTATTAAAAGACAAAAAACTATTTAAAAACAAAAAAGTTGCAGTCATCATTTCAGGAGGAAATGTAGACCTAGAGAATCTTCCTTTTTAAATTGTATGTAATGCTTCCATAACCTCGGTTCGTTTTCTAATAGATACAGGAACTGTACTTTTATCTTTTAAAACTAAGTAGCCACCATCTGATTTTATAAATTCCTTTATGTACTTACTATTTACCAAATGACTTTGATGAACTCTTAAAAATTGATGTCTTTTTAATAAATTTGAAAATGTTTTTAAAGTTTTTGTGACTAGTATCTTCGTTTTATCGCTAAAAAAAAACTCAGTATAGTTATTGTCAGATTTACATCGAATAATATCATTTAGGTCTACAACAATAATTTTATCTAATGTATGTAATGAAATTTTTTGAGGTCTTTGGTTAGGTAAAGAAATAGCGTCTTTCAAAATACGTAATTGTTCTTTATCAGGTTTAATTTTTAGACTTGCTTTTTGTATGGCTAACTGTAAATCTTTATCAGAATATGGTTTTAAGATATAATCTATTGCTGCAAATTTGAAGGCTTTAATGGCATATTCATCACTGGCGGTAACAAAGATAATATTAGACCGTAAATTTGGAAATATTTCTAGTAAATCAAAACCAGTTCCATCTCCCAACATAATATCTAAAAATAAAATATCTGGTTCTTCTTTCTGTAATAATTTAGCAGCTTCTACAACACTTTTTGCTTGTCCAATAATGGAGATTGATGCATATTTTTGTTGGATATCTGAAGCCAATAATTGTAAAGCTGCAGGAATATCATCTACTAAGATTGCTGTAAGATTTTTCATAATTAATAGTCAGTTTTTAAAGGAATTACAAAAGATATTAAGGTACCATTCTCCTCTGTTATATGTAACGTGTTTTTACCAGATAAACTCTCTATTCTTTCTTTTGTTACTTGTATTGCCATAGATGCATGGTGTTGTTTTTTTTGTTCTTTAGATTTTGTAATTCCAATACCATTGTCTTTTATCTTACACTGTAAAAATTCTTCATCTACAGAAAAGCTTATGGTTATTTCACCCTTTTTGTTTAGTTGATAAAAACCGTGTTTAATGCTGTTTTCTATAAAAGGTTGAAGTAACATTGGAGGAATTAGTAGTTCCTCAGGGTCTATGTTCTTGGTTTTAATATCTATAGTATATTCAAATAAATTACTACTCATTTGCTGTTCAAGATTCATGTAGTTACCTAGTGTTTTTATTTCTTTAGCCAAGGATACTTCTTCAAGTTTAGAGCTATTTAAGATGCTTCTTAATAATGAGGCAAATGTATGTATGGTTTCATTCATTTGTTGAATTTTTCCTTGAGAACCAAGTGCCTTAATACCATTTAATACATTAAAAATAAAATGAGGATTCATTTGTAATTGTAATGTCTTTTGTTCTAAAGAAAGCATGTGATTCTCTATTGCAAGTTGTGAAATTTTATCCTTATTTTTTTGTTTTATTCTTTTGAAGGACAGTAAAATATAAAATACGACAATAGAAATTAATGTGCAGGAAACAGCAATAATAAACCATAATTTTTCAAGCAAGGGTTTTTCTATAAAAAAACTAAATTTTATTACCTCACTTTCAATCCAATCTATATTTCTAGATTGAACAATAAACAAATAGTTTCCACTGTCTAAATTGGCAAAATCTATATAGTCTTTAGAGCTCCAAGGGCTAAATTCGCCGTTTAATCTCCAACGATATTCAATACCTCTTGGATGATTAATATCTGTAGATTTGTATTGAAATGAAAGATGATTCTCTCGTGGTCTTAATTTTAAGGTTTTAGAATAGGTATTTATGTTAATAGTATCTAAAGGGATATATGCTACTTCAATTTCTTCAAAATAGATGTTAGGTTTTACTTTTTTTAGTTGATTGTTGGAAGGTATGTATTTAGTTAAACCATTCATAGTACCAAACCACAGATTACCATCAACATCTTTTGAGATAGCGTTTTTAATGGTTTCTATACCTAAAAAACCATCATTTCTGCCAAAATAAAAGACATCTAACATAGAGGTATTAGCATCTATAATAATTTTGTTTACCCCTTTTTCTGTTCCTGCCCATAAATTACCATTTGTATCAAAAATAAGCTGATATATGTTTTTTGAGTTCAACTTTTTTATTCCAGATAGCGGTTTAATTTCTCTTGGGTTATTTAAATTAGCAATCCATATTCCATCCCCCATAGTTCCTAAAAAAAGATGTTGATCTTTTATGATTAATGAAGAAATAACCACATTTTTATCTAATATTTGGTAATAATCTCTTACCTGATTATTTTCAATATACCCTATATTTCCGTTGTTAGTAGCATACCAAACTTTCTCAGCATTTTGTATATACAAATCGTTTATTTGTAGATCTTTTATTCCTTCTTTTTTCTCAAAATATTGATAATTGTTATCTATGTTATTTTTGAAAGGTATTTTAATAATTCCTGTGCTTGCTGTTGCTACCCATGCAGTGTTTCCGCCAATATCTATTTCAATATCTTTTATAGTATTAGAACCCAAAGTTTTTTCAGTTAGAATGGTATCTATAATTAGATGATAGTTAGAATATAGATCTTTTTTAAACTTATTTTGATCATTTATTTTTGTAGAATTGCTTATGTATTTTTCTTTTTTAAACACCAAAATCCCTTTACCTTGGGTGCCAATCCATAGATTATTAAATTCATCAGAATCTATAGAAGTAATTCTCACATCATCTAAATACCCGTTATCTTCAGTTATTTTTGAAGTTCCTGCATGATCTATTCTTAGGATTCCCTTTTCTGAATTTGACATCCATACTTCATTATTAATTGTAGTATGTATCGCATAGACTCTATCTCCAAGTAATCCTGATTTTTGATCAAAATGTTGAAAGTTGTTTTGTGTGAGCTTATATAAACCTCCACCAGAAGTTCCAATCCATATATTATCTTGAGTGTCTTTTAGTATGGATTTTATTTGGGTGATCATTAAACCATTACTTTGATTAATAGCTTGTTTTTTTTCAAACTTTTTATTCAATACAATAATTCCTTGAGTATCTGTAGCCATCCAATAATGATCGTCTATGTAATGAACAGAATTAATTTTTTTGTATTGGGTATCTTTTTTCACAAGTGAAGCTCCTTTAAATAGTAGTAGTCCTTCATTAAAGGTTGAGGCAATTAGATACCCATTAGTTATTGTTAATGAAGTAAAATTGCCTTTATAAACTTCTGTAGCTGATGTTGGTTTCTCTAATTGATTAAGAAACCATAATCCTTTTTTTGTGGCTATATAATATCCATTGTCTAGCTTTTTAATATCAGTTACAGTTGCTAAGTCTATTGCTACAAGAGAAGACATAGCGTGTATAGAATCATTTTTAAATTCAAAAACTCCTTTAGTTGTGGCGATTAGTATTTTTTGATCAATTGAAACAATTCTACTTATACTTGGGCTTTTGTAGTTCTTGAATTTTCCTTTAACAAGAATTGATAAACCTGACAAACTACCTATAAAAAGAGAATCGTTTTTCACCAATAACGATTGAACAAAATTTGATTTTAACCCTTTATTTTCATTATAAACTTTAAAATTTTTCCCATCAAAACGGGCTAAACCGCCACCTTGAGTTGCTAACCACAAATAGCCAATAGAATCTTGAACAATATCATTCACTTGAGATTGTGGTACTCCATCTTTTGTAGTAAAGCTTTGTAATTGACTATTTTGTGAATACAAGGATAAATTACACAATAGAAAGAAAAACGCCATAATGTAAACACAATTAATTTTAACTACTGTAGTTAAAATTAATTGCAGTACTATTTCTAAGCTTTTGTTTTTTTTCATTAGTTCACATCCTTGAAAAGAGAAGTAACTGTTTATAAACAACAGATACTTCTCTTTTCAAATCAAATAGCATTCCAAAATTTATTTTATTGCATATAAACGCAGATTATTTGTGTCTGGTTCCACATGTTGTAAATCTCCGTAAGGTTTTATTAGAGGCTTTAGAACGCATAGAACGGTTGTTTTTCCCTTAATGATTAATTTATTTCCTTTTACTATTGATCTCCATCTGAATTTTTCTATTGGAATATTATAACTACTAAGTACCTTCATTAATTTTTCATCTTGTTCAATCCAATCCATTATTTCCTCTGGAATTCTAAATGTTGGTATTTCTTCATCTGAGTTAGTGAAATCAAATTCCCATGCTACGGGTATGCTAAACCTGTATGTATATGGGTCACCAACATACCTTTCTTGTTCATTGTTTAATGCATCATACCAGTCAATATCTTTTTCTTCTCTGTATTTTCTGGAGATTTCTTTAGATAAGTCTATTTTTCCTGGAGAATTTGCATAAGGATGAAAAACATAGTAAGGCTTTGCTAAATAATGTTCAGAAAACTCACCTCCAAAAATTGTATAATATGGCGATGCAAGAACACTAGGAACCTCTTCGCCAACAAATGCATCTTTTAGTGTTTTCATTAAATCAGCATTTTCTCCTAAGCCACAAGAATGGAAAACAACTTTGGTATTTTTAGAAATCCCTTCTTTTAAGGTTGGTAATTTACCCATTGTAATTGCTCTTCTTACATGCTCTGTTGTTACTCTTTCACCATTAATTAATGTTTCCATCGAAAGACCTTTCCATGGGTTTCCATGAGATACAATGTGAATTTCTCCATAGGTATTTCCATCATAATTATTATTTAACCAACTAAATATTTCTTGAAGAGAAAAGGTGTAATCAACTACTTCATATTTCTTATTTAAAAAATATTCACGTGCTTTTTTGTAAAATTCATTGGTTTCCTTGTCAATGCCGGTAATAAAAACAACAGGTTGTCTAAATACCTCAGTTTTGATTTCTTCAATTTTGGTATTTTCAATAATAGTTGCTGTATTTTCATTGGTAGTTATTACTTTTTTATCACAGCTAATAAATTGTCCTGTTACAAGTAGTAATCCAATTACTGCACTTGTTCTTACATTTGTTTTCTTCATTTTTATTTATTTTTAGGTTTATACTTTTTCTTGATACATTATTCTTTTAATGCTAATAATAGCCTCATATTTAATATCTAATTTTTCAGGAATCTTGTTCATTATGCTAAATAATTTAAGATCTTCAACCCATCTGCCATTTTCTTCTCTTTTGACCTGTGTAACGTTTCCTTTTTTATTGATATAAATTTTAATTTTTGAATACTTTTTTAAATATTCTTTTATGATTTTAGAATAGTGTTTCAATACCTGTTTTTCTATTTTTTTTGTGTTCTTTGTCTTTGTTTTTATAATGATTGAAAATTCTCTTTTTAAAACAGTTGTTCCTTTTATTTCAGCTTCTGCGCCTACAGATGAATACCCTACACCTAAAGTCATTGGCAATTGTTGTTTAATGGTTTTTAATGCTCCCTTATTAGAAACTATTTCATTGTCTATAGCAATAAAGGAAGTGTATTTTGTTGCTAAATTATAAGCTAAACTTAAGGCAATGACTTGGTCTTTTACATCGTCTCCGAAATGAGTTCTATAATCGTCTAATTGTTCTATTTTTTTTCTAGCCCATAGGTATTTTAAAACTTTATTATTAGAACTTAAACTGCTGTTTTTGATTTTTATGGTTTTAATTATTTTGGTATTTCCTTGATATCCTGAAATTTCTACAGAACCAGTAGCTGTTCCTTTATATTTTCCATAAATCATTATTGGCCTTTCTGAGAAAACATCAGGTATAGATTTTGGACTTATATCATACATTTCAAAATTGTTTTGTTTAAGCTTAATTTGCGTTAATAGAGGAGAAGAAATGTACTTTTTAAATGTTTTAGATACCCTATATGCTTCTTCTTCAGATGTAGCGATAAAGGAGTTGCTTTGCCCTACTTTGGCCATTCCTTCTATTAAAAATCTATTAACTCCATTTCCAATTCCAAAACTTACAACATTAGCTTTATTTAAGTTGTTTTCAATTAACTGGAAGACTTCTTTTTCAACAGTTACATACCCATCAGTTATAACTACCATGGTTCTAGCAGAAGTATTTATTTTTCTTGGAAGTTGATAGGCTTTTTTTAATGCATCTAAGAGATGTGTTCCTTTTCCATAATTTGAAAATGTACCATTTAAAAATTGAAGTGCCTTTTTAATGTTTTCCTCATTAGCATATACTGGGCTGTTTTGAAATACTTTATTTTCTGCAGAGAATAGTAAAATGTTAAAAATATCTGTTTGTTTTAAATCTCCTAATAAATTTTTAAGTAATGATTTAGTAACGTCAATAGGAAATCCCATCATAGACCCTGAAACATCAACTATAAAAATATATTCTCTAGGAGGTATTTTTTCTGTGAGTACTTTTTTTGGAGGCTCAATCATTAGTGAAAAGAAATTTTCGTCTTTTCCTTCATATAATAATAATCCTGGTTCAATTTCAGAATCCCTAATAGTATAATTTAAAATAAAATCTCTGTTCGCAGGACTTATATTATTTTTAGATAAGCTAAGCTCTGCCGATAAGGCATTTGGATAGTGAACTTTTATATCATGACTGCTAGAGTTTACATATTGAATAATGTTTCCACTTTGAATGTTTACATTTATATTGTAATTAAAAGTTGGAGTAAAACCAATAGGAGAGAAGGGTGAAGTTGTTAAAGAATTTTTCGCTTTTTCTTCACCTGAAAACCTAGGGCCAACCACACTAGGAAAAATAAATTGATATTCTCCTTCTACAGGTGTTAACATCTCAGTGTATAGTAATTCAATTGATACTTCATCATTTGGTTGAATATTACCAAGGCTCATTTGAAATATATTAGGTTTGTGTTGGTTAAGTTTACTGGCTCTTTTTCCTTCTTTTATAGCGTTGTTATAAATTATTTCAGCAGTAGTTGTTTCATATATTTTAGCAGTAGTTGTTCTGTTGCCAATTATCATTTTCATACCATGAACAGCTCCTTTGGTAGATAGAGGAAATACATATTGAGCTTCAATAGCTTTGTTACTTTTATTATGATAGGTCTGAGTGATTTTTATATGGGCTATTTTCCCAACAATCTGTATAGTTGCATTTGAGCTTTTTAAAGGAATTATAGCTCCTTTTGTAAGCACTTTTATATAAGGACTTTCTGTCTTTTGTGCTAATATATTGATGCTTATCAGTAAAACAAAAATTGGAATTAATATACGCATAGAAGTTACATTTTTAGTTAGTAATACTTAAATGTAGTTTCTAATAGTTCTTTTACTTGTTGTATTTTAGAATTCGTTAGACATGAACTAGAATTCGTTATAGATTAGTTTGAACGAAAAGGGTGCAATAAAAAAAATAGTATTTTTTATAGCTTTTCTTTTAAATAAGGTGCTGTATATGATTTTTTGTTTTTAATTAATTCTTCAGGAGTTCCTTCAAAAATTAATTGCCCACCTTTTTTACCACCATCTAAACCAAGATCAATTATATAATCTGCACATTTTATCAATTCAATATTGTGCTCAATTACTATAATAGAATGCCCTTTGTCTATGAGAGCATTAAAAGAGGCTAATAGTTTTTTAATATCATGAAAATGAAGCCCAGTAGTAGGTTCATCAAAAATAAATAGTGCCTTGTCTTTGGTGTTTCCTTTTACTAAAAAAGAGGCTAATTTTATTCTTTGAGCTTCACCACCAGATAAAGTAGAAGAAGACTGTCCTAATTGAACATAGCCCAATCCAACATCTTGAAGCGGTTTTAATTTATTTGCAATTTTTATTTGTTGGTGTTTAATAAAAAAAGCAACAGCATCATCGATGGTAGAATTTAGAATATCATCAATATTTTTTCCTTCAAAATTAACCTCAAGAACTTCTTTTTTGAATCGTTTCCCATTACAGTTATCGCATTGCAGGTGAACATCAGCCATAAACTGCATTTCAATAGTTACCACGCCTTCACCTTTACAAACCTCACATCTTCCACCATCTACATTAAATGAGAAATGTTTGGGCTTATAGTTTCTGATTTTTGAAATTTTCTGTGAAGATAGCAATGCCCTAATATCATCGTATGCCTTAATGTAGGTAACAGGATTTGATCTAGAAGAACGACCAATAGGGTTTTGGTCAATAAATTCAATATATTTTATTTGATCATAACTTCCTGTAACCTCTGTATGTTGGCCAATTTTCTCTCCATATCCAATCATTTTTTTCTGCATAGCAGGATATAAAATTTTCTTAACCAAGGTGCTTTTTCCACTACCGGATACTCCCGTAATTACGGTTAGGCTATTTAAAGGAAACTTTGCATCAATATTTTGCAAGTTATTTTCTCTTGCTCCTACAATTTGTATGAAGTTTTTAGAATTTCTTCTTGTCTTTGGAGTTTCTATTTCAAATTCTTCTGTTAAATATTTCGCAGTTAATGAATCAGACTTTAAAATATCATCATAGCTTCCTTCTGCAACGATATGACCTCCAAAAGTTCCAGCCTCGGGTCCAATATCTATAATATAATCAGCAGCTTTCATAATATCTTCATCGTGTTCTACAACGATAACAGTATTTCCTAAATCTCGTAAATCTTGTAATACGTTTATGAGTCTTTCTGTATCTTTTGGGTGCAACCCAATACTTGGTTCGTCTAAGATATACATAGAGCCCACTAAACTACTACCTAAAGAAGTAGCCAGATTTATACGCTGACTTTCACCTCCAGAAAGTGTATTAGAGGTTCTGTTTAATGTTAGGTAGTTTAAGCCAACATTTTGTAAAAACTCTAACCGATTATGAATCTCAGTTAATAAACGCTTTCCTATTTTTTGTTCGTATTTATTTAATTTTAATTGCTTGAAGAAATCAGATAATTCATCTAATGGTAGGGTAACTAAATCTGAAATAGTCTTGTTTCCGACCTTTACATAATTAGCTTCTTTTCGCAATCTTTTACCATTACATTCTATACAGGTGGTTTTACCTCTGTAACGAGAAAGCATTACTCTGTTTTGTATTTTATAACTTTTTTCTTCTAGTGCTGTAAAAAAATGATTGATCCCATAAAAGTCTTTGTTACCTTTCCAAACTAAGTTTTTTTGCTCTTGTGTAAGTTCAAACCATGGTTTATGGATAGGAATATCAAATTTATAAGCATGCGTAATTAATTCTTCTTTATAATGTCTATAAGAGTCTGTTCTGAAAGGATAAATGGCATCATCATATATAGAAATTCCAGTATTTGGAATTACTAAATCTTCATCAACTCCAATAACATTACCATAACCTTCACATGTAGGACATGCTCCGTAGGGGTTATTGAAACTAAAGAAATGTGTATTTGGTTCATAAAATAATGTACCATCTAATTCAAACTTGTTATTAAATTCAGTGGTGGTATTATCTGTTATATTTTGAATGACACAAACTCCATTACCTTCAAAAAAAGCTGTTTGTATAGCATCTGACAAACGATTGTAAAAATCTTCGTCATCTTTAACTATAACTCTATCAACGACTAGTTTTAAGTCACTGTAGTTTTTTTGATTGGTTGGTAGCTCATCTATTCGAAAGATTTGATCTTCATATTTAATACGTGCATACCCTTGTTGAGATAAAACTTTTAAAACTGTCTTAAGATCTCTATCTTCATTAATAGCAATTGGGCATAGTAATAGTAGTTTTGTGTCTTCTTTAAAACTTTTCACAAAATTTGTTACATCTGTAACTGTATGTTTTTTAACTAAGTTACCTGAAATAGGAGAGTAGGTTTCACCAATTCTAGCAAATAATAGCTTTATATAATCATAAATTTCAGTAGAGGTACCAACAGTAGAGCGTGGGTTGGTAGAATTAACCTTTTGCTCTATAGCAATTGCAGGAGCAATTCCTTTAATATAATCTACCTTGGGTTTGTGAAGTTTGCCTAAAAATTGACGAGCATAAGAAGATAAGCTTTCTACATACCTTCTCTGACCTTCGGCGTATAATGTGTCAAAGGCTAGTGTAGATTTTCCTGAACCAGATAATCCAGTAATAACTACTAACTTATTTCTAGGAATAACAACATCAATGTTTTTTAAATTATGGAGTCTGGCCCCTTTAATAATGATGTTTTCTTTTGGACTTACACTGGATAAATCTTTGTTCATATGTTTTGAAAGCAAGCTATAAAAATAATCAATTTTTAACTTTTCTTGAAATGAATTCAATTATAATTTAAAAAAGATGTAATTAAAAGTAAATATTTTTTATATTTGAATCATTAATCTTATAAACATACATTTATAGCATAAAATTACTTTTAGTTTATTTAAAAAATAACAGCAAAGCATTAAGCTTTTCTTTAAAGTAATGATATAATGTATAAGAATACAATTCCCGACAGTATTTTAGTAAATAATTATATTCAAGGTTGTGAAGCAAGCTTGGAAACCTTAATTAAAAAACACAAACAACGCCTTTATAGTTTTATTTACAGTAAAGTTCTAGATAAAGATATTACTGAAGATGTTTTTCAAGATACTTTTATTAAAGTAATTAGAACTCTAAAGCTTGGAAATTATAATGAACAAGGAAAGTTTCTACCTTGGGTGATGCGTATTTCACATAATTTAATTATTGATCATTTTAGAAAGTCAAACAGAATGCGTTCATTTAAAAACACAGATGAATTTGATATTTTTTCTGTGATTAGTGATGGTAGTTTAAATGCTGAGAAACAATTAATTAAAGATCAAATTTTATCTGATGTTAGAGAGTTAATAAAAGAACTTCCAAGCGAACAAAAAGAAGTTCTTGTTATGCGAATTTACAAGGATATGAGTTTTAAAGAAATTAGTGAAAATACAGGTGTAAGCATCAATACTGCTCTGGGTAGAATGCGATATGCTTTAATTAATTTAAGAAAAATTATAGAAGAAAATAAAATAATTTTAGTTGATTAACAATAAAAGTAAAATGCTTCCGTTATTAAGTTTAAACACAATAATTAACATACAGTATGAAGCAACTTTACTCTGAAAAGTCTTCTGAATTTCAGGAGCAACCAACACAAGAAACAGTTCAATATTTGATTAATTTTTCCAAATCACTATCAGTTGTAAAAACCAAATCAAATTTCAAAATTGAATTGAATTTGAATTAAGTTCGAAAAAACCTTGACACGAGTCGGGGTTTTTTTAGCGCTTAATTCTTTTTATAATATTCATTTAAAACTGTTTTTCTGCCTATTTTGCTGGTAATAATATCATTATCTAAATCCCAACCTCTCGCTGGTGAATATTCTCTTCCATACCAAATAATCTGAAGATGCAATTCATTCCACAGTTCTCTTGGAAATAATCTTTTAGCATCTTTTTCTGTTTGAACAACATTTTTACCATTGGTTAAATTCCAACGATATAACAATCGATGTATATGTGTATCTACAGGAAAAGCTGGAACTCCAAATGCCTGACTCATAACTACACTGGCTGTCTTATGACCAACTGCAGGTAATTCCTCTAAACCTTCAAAAGATTGAGGTACTTTACCATCGTACTTATCAATTAAAATTTTAGATAAGCCATAAATTCCTTTAGATTTCATTGGAGATAATCCACAAGGCCTTATAATTTGTTTAATTTCTTCTACAGTCATTTTTACCATATCAAACGGATTGTCTGCTTTAGCAAACAACAAAGGTGTAATCTTATTTACACGAACATCTGTACACTGAGCTGAAAGTAATACTGCAATTAATAGGGTATATGGGTCTTTATGATCTAATGGAATTGGAATTTTAGGATACTTTTTTTGGAGTATATCTATCACAAATTGAACCTTTTCAGCTTTTGTCATATTTTTTGTTTGTATAAAATTTATTAGATACAAAGTTACAAACTAGCTTTTAGAATCTTCTAAGACTTTTGTATATTTGGATTCCTAAAATAAAAATACATGAACACATTAATAGCTGGAGATAAAGCTCCAAATTTTGAAGCAAAAGACAATCAAGGAATTGTGAGAAAATTAAGTGACTATAGTGGTAAGAAATTAGTAGTTTTCTTTTATCCTAAAGCGAGTACTCCAGGGTGTACTGCTGAAGCTTGTAACCTCAGAGACCATTACCAAACATTTAAAGCGCAAGGTTATGAAATTTTAGGAGTAAGTGCAGATTCAGAAAAAAGGCAGCAAAATTTTGTATTAAAATATGAATTACCATTTCCTTTATTAGCAGACGAAGACCACAATGTTATTAATGGTTTTGGGGTTTGGGGACCAAAAAAATTTATGGGTCGTGAGTACGATGGAATCCATAGAACTACTTTTGTAATTGATGCTAATGGAGTCATAGAAAATGTAATTTCTAAAGTAAAAACAAAAGATCACGCAGCACAAATACTATAATTTTGATTTTCTAACTACAAAAAAAATCACTTATTCATGCAATTAAAACTTCATTCCAATTCTAAGGTTTAAGATTCTTCCAGAGAGGTAATTAGGTACTCCAAATTGATTCTTAGTAGCCGCATCTCTTACCCAGGTATTGGTGATGGAGTTTTGAATATCAAACATATTAAATAGTTCTAGACCAGCTGTTAATTCTTTAAACTGACTTAAAAAACCAGTTGAAAATCTTTTACTTGCATCAGTAAATACATATAGCACCCCTAAATCTGCACGCCTGTAATCTCGCAATCTATTCTGAAAGTTATAGGGGTCTGCATAGGAAGGAGCACCTCCTGGTACTCCAGAATTATAGACTAAATTTAAATAGGCTTTTAGATCAGGCAAATTAGGCACATAATCTTGGAACAAAATCCCCAATTTAAATCGTTGATCTGAAGGCCTAGCAATATAACCTCGATTGTCAATATTTTCTTCAGTTTTTAAAATACCCAAACTAATCCAACTTTCATTTCCAGGTACAAATTCACCATTTAGTCTAATATCCATGCCTGTTGCATATCCTTTTGCATTATTATTAGCCTGATATCGAATACGAACATTATCTACACTATACGGGTTAATATTAGATAAGTTTTTATAGTAAACTTCAGTAGTTAGCTTAAAAGGTCTATTCCAGATAGTAAAACTATAATCACTTCCTAAAACCATATGAACAGATTTTTGTGCTTTAATGTTCGAAAGAATTTTCCCTTCAAAATCACGTAATTCTTTATAGAATGGTGGTTGAGAATACACCCCTCCAGAAATTCTAAATAGGATGTCTTTTTCCCAATTAGGCTTCATGGCAAATTGAGCTCTTGGACTTACTATAAATTGATGTACAATTGGGTTATTATTAGCTTCAACAGACCATTGATGTCCACGAATTCCAATATTCCACCAAACCTTGTGCTCACCAATAAATCCTTTTTTGCTGTATTGGAAAAAACCAGAAAATCTACTGATGTTTAAGGTGTTTTGCGCTCTGATATTTTGAAATGGTTGAATTGGTCCAGTAAACGGATTGTAGGGTTGATCATTAATAAACCCCAAATTTAAAGGCCTAATAGAAAAACCAACAGAGTCTATAATTTCCCATTCTCTAATACGGTCTTTAATATTTTCTGATTGATATTTAATACCAAAATCTATTTGATTTTCATCTTTTTTATAAGTTCCTCTTACTTGAACGTTGGTAATTAAAGCATCTAAATCATTTCTGGAGTGATTTAATTGTGATCCAATTCCTTCAGAAAAGGTAACATCTCCAAATGTTTGTGATCCAATATTAGCATCTACTTCACCTAAATTATACGATGCAGCAATGTCAAAGTATTCTTCTTCTTGAGTATTAAATGCAGTAACCGTAGCAGTTAGTTTAAGATCATCATTTGCTTGATAATCTGCACTTAATGCACCAAAGCTGGTAAGATATGTATCTTTTTCCTGTCCGTCATAAAAAACTATTAACTCTAACGGATCTGTAACAGTTCCAAATCGAGTTCTTCTTGTTACAGGTTGATAATCGTATTTGTTTAATGAAAAATTTCCTAAAAAATTTAGAGTAATTTTTTCACTTTGTTTATAAGATAAAAAAGCCTGTGCATCTGTAAAACGAGGTTTAAAATTAGTTTCTATTTGTTTAGAATTTACAAACAAACTGTTGTCTCTATATCTAACTCCAATTATAGCACTTAATTTTTTATCTAAAAATACATCCTCAACCGTAATACTACCACCTAGTAAACTAGCTTTAATGGTTGCGGTAAACTCTAACGGTTTTTTATAGGTGATATCTAATACAGAAGAAAGCTTATCTCCATATTTAGCCTGAAATCCACCAGCAGAAAAATTAATATTTTGAACCATGGTAGAATTTACAAAACTAAGACCTTCTTGTTGGCCAGAACGTACTAAGAAAGGACGATAAATTTCTATTCCATTAACATATACCAGATTTTCATCAAAATTACCTCCACGAACATTGTATTGGGTGCTTAACTCGTTATTATTGCTAACTCCAGGAAGTGTCATTAATAGCGTCTCTATTCCAGAATTTGCTCCAGGAATTCTTTCAATTTTCTCAGCTTTTAAAGTTGTGATTCCTTGTGCATCTTTTGTATCATTTTTTATAACAACTTCTTCTAATATTTCATTTTCTGATTTTAAAATAGGAGAGAAGCGAATAATACTTCTTCTGTTGCTAAAGAATTCTTTAGAAATTGATTTAAAACCAACATGGCTAAATGTAAGAGTAACTTTTACATCTACAGGAATTCGTATTTCATAATATCCCTTTTTATTTGTAGTGGTGCCTGTTTTATTAAATTTAATAGAAACATCTTCAATAGATTTATTTTTAGAATCCTTTACAAATCCTTTAATAATAGCTGTTTTTTGGCCCCAAATCATTGCTGGAAACAAAAATAAAAAGAGTACTATATTTTTCACGTGTTTTTTGTCCTTCATTTCCTATAAAACGTAGCATTATAGGTATTCGTATTTCCAACGTTGTCAGAAACTACAAGTTTAAAGATATGTTTGCTCCCCACCAATTTTTTATCATTAAAATTATAAGATAATTTTTTCTTTTTCACATCGTATTCCATCAAGATCCATTCATCATCTATAAACGCTTTATAAGACTTTATACCAGACTGAATATCTGATATTTTAATGGTTAAGAAGTTTAATTGACTAACCCAACCATTATTTTTAAAATTAGGATTGTATATTTTAGGGATTTGATTGTCTATTAATAGCGTGTATTTACCAAGAGTTTTAGACGTAGTAAATACTTTGTCACTTTTTTTTCTTGTGTTTTGATAAGATGGGTATTTTTTGTTGTTTATGTTAGCAATATAGATTTTTTCTACCTCAGATTTCTTATACATGGTACTGTCAAAAGTAATTGTAAAACTTTTGTTTAAAGGTATAGTAGGCTTATGTACGGTAGCAAGCTTTCCGTTTACAGAAAAGTCAATAAAAATATCTTTATAAAAAGTGTTTTTAGGAAAAGCTACTGTTACTCCGCCTTCTGTAAATTTTTGAAATTTATTTTTTAATATTTTATAATTTGTAGTGTCTTTTTTTTGTGTTAATACAGCTTCACTTTTAATACCAATTATAGGTATTTTAACTGAAGATGTATTTCCTTTAAAATCTTTAGCAATAATTTCTACTTTATAACTGAATCCTTCTTTTACATCAACAAACCCATCTTTAACCAAATCTTCATAAATACTAAGTTTAGTTTCTTTTTCTCTAAAAGTTTTTTGTATTCTATTTTTATAGGTAGCAAAATAGGGGTAATCTATTAAAAGATTTATATACTTACTCTCTGCAAAAGAAAATGTTTCAACATCATGGTAGTAATGCCTCTTTCCGTTTACCTTCATTTCTATGCTATAAACACCATTTTTATTTAATTCTTTCCCTAGTAAATCATATACATTTATCCCAAAACCAATGCTGCCTGAAGCACTTATTCTATTAGTTCTGTAGTTGTTTAGAGAATCTTTCTTTATGGCTAAAGTTTGCTTATTTACACTTCTATTAATTCTTGAACCCTCTCCAATTGGGTAGGCTATTAATCTTTTGATTCTTGGAGCAATAGAGTCTTTAATTTTTAAACCAAATAATAATGGATTAATGATGTGTTCTGTTTTTGTATTTCTTATTTCATAATGTAAATGAGGAGCAACAAAACCACCAGTTCTTCCTGTGTAGGCTATGACTTGCCCTTTTTTAACAATAATTTTATTTTCTGCTGGATATATATTACCTGTTTCGTAGCTTTCTTTTTTGTATTGAATGTTTTTTACATATTCTTGAATTCCATCACCAAACTTACTTAAGTGGGCATAAACAGAAGTATATCCATTTGGGTGAGAGATATAAATAACTTTACCATATCCCCAAATAGCTACTTTAATTCTTGATACATAACCATCTGCTGTAGCATATACAGGAAAACCAGTTCTTCGCTTGGTTTTAATATCTACTCCTGCATGAAAATGATTGTTTCTTAGTTCTCCAAAAGTTCCAGATAGATGCAAAGAAATATCCAAAGGACTTCTAAAATAGTTTGTTGGGTACTTGTTTTGAGCAGAAGATATAAAACTTGCTAAAAAGAGTATTAAAATAATTTTTTTCAAAATTTTTAGTAATTTTAATACCAAATTAAGAAAACTATTTAAATGAGTAAGCCATCAAGTTGTATAATATTTTCTTGAATAGTTTTTAAAGCTATAAATAGTTGTTAATTATAAAACAGAATGTTAACTTTGTACATATAGTTTTATAATTAAGAGCTTAATGAGTAATACTATTGAAGCAGTTCATTTATTGGAAGTTAAGTTAAAGAGCTTACTTTCTAATTACGATTTTCTTTTAAAGGAAAACGAGTTACTACTTCAAAATTCATCAAAATTACAACGTCAGCTTTTAGAAAATAAGCAGTTATTAGAACAGCAAGAAAAACAATTTAACTTGTTGAAAATTGCTAAAACTATACAAGGCAGTAACAATAGTGCAAGAGATACAAAATTCAAAATAAATGCTTTAATTCGAGAAATCGATAAATGTATCGTTCAATTGAACGAGTAACAATGTTTATTAGTATTGTGGGAAAATTAAAGATTAATTTAGTAATAGCAGGAAGAACATATCCTTTAAGTGTAAATAGCACAAAAGAAGAAGAGGGTATGAGAAAAGCTGCAGCCAACATTAATCAACTCATTAGTAAGTATGAAAATAACTATGCTGTGAGTGACAAACAAGATGTCTTAGCCATGTGTGCATTACAATTTGCATCTAAACTAGAAATCTCCACTTTAGATACTAAAGAAACAAACACCGAAGCATTAGATAAGATTCATGAACTAACTAAGTTGGTGACTGATCATTTAGAATAAGTTCTCTTACAATACAATAATATACTGCCTACATTAGTTATTTGTTTGATAAACTCAACACGAATCTATTATGAAGGACGAGTCTTA
>ENA-ORDA01001023-ORDA01001023.1-marine-metagenome-genome-assembly--contig:-NODE-1023-length-25160-cov-4.981023_pt1 | contig 25160 bp, 25 predicted proteins | sample MGYA00237778_ERZ508506 | MGnify/ENA primary metagenome ERZ508506 (study PRJEB26177, sample SAMN06267891) | marine metagenome | isolation source: Monterey Bay, California, USA | place: Pacific... | reverse complement strand
CGCGCAAATTAAGCGCCCCACTACTCACCATCCCCTGAAGAACTGACTTGAGCCACTTTAGCTGGGCTTGTGAAGTAATGACGAATATCGCGCTCAAACACCGCCTCATCGAGCACGCCCACATGCCGATGTAAAATGACGCCATCTGGACCTAAGACATAGGTTTCTGGCGCGCCGTAAACACCGAGATCAAGGCCCACCGTCCCGTCACGATCAGCAATATTGAGACGATAAGGATCTCCCAGTTCAACGAGCCATTGCCGTGCTTTTTCTGACTCGTCTTTATAATTCAGCCCATAAATAGGGACGCCCTGTGCGGCCAAAGTCAGCAGATAGGGATGCTCAACGCGGCACGAGTAGCACCAGGTCGCCCATACATTGACCAGAGCAGGCCGAGGCTGCAGCGCCGACGCGCCAATGACCTCCGCCGTCAAAAGTTCTGGCTGGCTAAAGTCAGGGAACGGCTGGCCTATCCGGGCCGCTGGCAGGGCCGTTGGGTCAATCGACAACCCCTTAAAAAGCAGTAACGCCAGCAGCGCAAAGCCGGCTAACGGAATGAATCGCTTAGCCCGCAAGCCCTGTCGCCTCCGCTACCGCGGCTGATTGTCGCATTGACTGCCTGCGATAGCGCCTGTCTGCCACCGTCAGGAGTGCACCAAAGCCAATGAGCGCGCCACCCAACCACAACCACCGCACCATGGGCTTGAATTGCAGTCGAACCGCCCAGGCACCCTCTTCGACCGGCTCTCCCAACGCGATATAAAGATCGCGCCAGACACTCCCGTCAATCGCCGCTTCAGTCATCATTTGCCCGCTCGCAAAGTAGCGTCGCTTTTCGGGGATCAGGGTCGCAATGGGCTTGTCTCCCTGCGTGATCTCAAAAACTGCCTGATCTGCCATATAGTTGGGTCCCGCCTGCCGTGATAGAGCCGTCAACTCGAACCGATACCCTCCGAGGAATTCGACGTCCCCCACCTCCATCAGCAGATCACGCTCTTCGTTCAGCTGGGTCACGACTACCGCGCCCATGACCACGGCCGCAAAACCCAAATGCGCCGTTGCCATCCCCAAGAAACTCGGGGTTAACGTCTGCCACCTCAACCCATAGCCAGAGCCCACACCGAGACGACGCCACAAGTCCTTCAATACGCCGATTGCCACCCATCCCGAGAGCAGCACCGCCAGCGCAATCCAAACATTAAACCGCGCCCCAAAAAGCAGCGGCAACGCCAGCGCGAACACCACCACCACTGCGCCCGGAACGAGCAACTCGTGTAACCAGCGAGCCGCGGAATCCTCACGCCAGCGCGACAAAGGCCCAACGGCCATAAAAGGCATCACCAATGCCATCAAGGGGACAAACACTGCATTGAAATAAGGCGGACCAACAGAGTACTTGCCCAACGAAAACGCATCCATCACCAGCGGGAACAGTGTGCCCAGCAGCACAATGATGGTGGATACCGTGAACACGAGGTTATTGACCATCAACAGCGACTCCCGCGACACCGCCGTGTAATTAATGCGACTCGCGACGGTAGGGGCTCTCAGGGCATACAAAAGCAACGAACCACCTATGACCAATGCGAGGAATATTAAAATGAAGAGCCCGCGCTCAGGATCAGAAGCAAAAGCATGGACGCTGGTTAAGACGCCCGAGCGAACTAAAAACGTGCCCAGCAACGACAGGGAGAAGGCAAAAATAGCGAGCAATACGGTCCACGCCCGAAACACCCCCCGCTTCTCGGTGACAGCGAGGCTGTGCACCAATGCGGTGCCCATTAACCAAGGCATAAAGGATGCGTTTTCAACCGGATCCCAGAACCACCAGCCACCCCAACCTAACTCGTAGTAGGCCCACCAGCTTCCCAGCATGATCCCCAGCGACAAAAATCCCCAAGCCACATTGGTCCATGGACGCGACCATCTCGCCCACGATGCATCCAATCTACCCCCCAGTAACGCCGCGATCGCGAAGGCGAACGGTACCGATAATCCAACGTAACCCATGTACAAAAGCGGTGGATGGATAATCAACCCCGGGTCCTGAAGCAGTGGATTTAAGTCATTGCCATCGAGGGGTATGTTGGGGAGCAAACGCTCGAAAGGGTTCGAAGTCAGGAGAGAAAAAGCGAGAAAACCAACCGCGATCATGCCCATCACGCTCAAGACACGGGCGACCATCACGCTTGGCAGTCCATGACTGAACCACGACACCGCCGCCATCCACCCAGATAGTATGAGCACCCACAGTAGAAGGGAACCTTCGTGGTTCCCCCACAAAGCAGAAAACTTGAAGATGGCCGGCAGCAAGCTGTTCGAATTTGCCGCGACGACGGCGACTGAAAAGTCATCTTTAAGAAAACTGACTGCGAGCATGGCAAAGGCAATGCCCACAAACAGTAAAACGCCCATAGCCAGGGTCGGCGCGAGATTCAGCGCGGCACTATTGCCGCGCACCGCTCCCCACATCGGAATCACGGCGAGTCCCATCGCAAATACGAAGGCGATAATAAGGGCGAGGTGTCCTATTTCTGGGATCATGGCTGATACGGCGCAGCGGAGCGTGGCGTATTCCCTTCGAGCGCCGCAGCAACCTCGGGGGGCATATAATTTTCATCATGCTTCGCCAGTACCTGGGTCGCAATCAACACGCCTTGCTCGTCAAGCCGACCCTCAGCGACGATGCCCTCTCCTTCCGCAAACAAGTCTGGCAAAATACCGCTGTAGCGAATAGCGACCGACGCTTTGTAGTCTGTGACCCAAAAGGTGGTGTCGAGCTCATCACGGCTGCGTTCAATACTGCCTTCAACCACCATTCCCCCTAACCGGATTGTGCGATCGATGGGCGCCTTGCCCGCCGCGACTTCGGCCGGCGGGTAGAACAGATTGATGTTATCTCTGAGTGCATACGCCGCTAATCCGATGGCGGTACTCGATAGCACCACCACAAGACTAACCAAAATGAGGCGTTGTTTTCGCGCAGGGTGCATCTCAGTCACTCCAAGCGGTAACGCACCGCTTCGCCGTGATTGCCTTGATGGACTGATCTGTCATAGCACCCGCTCTTTTCAATGAGCCCTCTCGATCAGAAGGCAGTATGGTTACCCGCAGTTATAACTGACTGTCACCGTCTTGCCGTAGCTGGTCCGCGCTGACCCAACGCAAGTGTCGACGAAAGCGTGCCAGTGGCAACCAAACCATCAACACCACGGCTATCGTCGTCAGTGCGTAGGCCATCCAAACATAACCACCATGGCCGTCCATGTGCCATGCAGCAGCAAGGGACTCAAAATACATCAAGACACATCCAACCGTTGCCGCAACCAATGCGCGTTCCGATGCTGCCAGAGCAACTCTGCACGCATGTTCAGCAGCATCGACATCGCGAACAGCAAATAAAATGCGCCAATCATCACCAACAAGGGATACAACATACTCGCATCAATAGCCGACTCACCCGTAAATTTGAGCGATGCAGGTTGATGCAGCGAGTACCACCAGTCGACTGACTTATAAATAATAGGGATATTAACAGTGCCGACCAAGGTCAGTACCGCACAAGCCTTTGCTGCAGCGGTCTTATTTTCATACGCTTCAAACAACGCCACCACACCAAGATAGAGGAACAGTAGGATCAGCATCGACGTAATCCGCGCGTCCCATACCCACCAAGCGCCCCATGTCGGCTTACCCCAAATCGCCCCGGTCACCAATGCAACGGCCGTTAGCACAGCCCCCACAGGAGCGGCCGCGCGCATGGCCACGTCGGCCATCTTAATCCGCCAGATCAAACTGATTGCGCCGGCAATCGCCATCACGTAATAGCCGGCCAATGCCACAACGGCTGCAGGAACGTGGATATAAATAATGCGGTAGGAATTACCCTGACGAAAATCCGGGGGGGCAACCAGCAACCCCCAATAGGCACCCACCGCAAGCAGCAAAACAGTCACCGGCAATAGCCAGCGCACCAGTGTGCCACTGAATCCGAAAAACCAAGGGGGTGACCCCAATTTATGAATGAACGCCCACATGCCCTGCATTATAGCGCCTAAACCTTTGCCTTGAGGCCTAATTCACATTCTGCGGCAGCTCGCCCAGAGCGGACCTTAACTATCAAGTGAAATACGCAATGCAGCACCCACAGCCAGTGGCGCTAGCGCCAGCATGCCCGCCGCTAAAGCGCCCATGAGCGTCAGCCAAGTCGATGGATCCCTTCCCATCACAGCCTCTGTGACCGCGGCGCTGCCAAAAATGAGCACCGGCACATTGAGTGGAATAATGAGGAGCGAAAGTAGTAAGCCCCCCCTGCGAATACTGACGGTCAACGCGCTTCCCACCGCACCAATCAACGTCAGACACAGCGTGCCCAGTAATAAACTCAGTACAAGGACGCCCAAACCTTGAGGCGGCAAGCCCAGCATCATCGCAAACAAGGGGGAAACCAATGCCAATAAGCATCCTGTAGCGAGCCAATGTGCCGCGACTTCACCTAACGCGAGCACTGAAAGCGGGTGCGGCGCCAACGCCATTTGTTCAAGACTGCCATCCTCGAAATCGGATGCAAACATCCTTGCACTGACCATGAGACTCGCCAATAACGCCACAACCCACAAAATCCCGGGTGCCATAGAAGCCAGTTGCTGTGGATCTGGACCCAAACCCAGCGGAAATAAGGTGACTACCATGAAGAAAAAAAGCAGCGGATTCGCCACATCCGCAAGACTCGCCATCAACGCCTGACCGTGTCGACGGAACTGCCGGCCGAAGGCCGTTAGCAAAGAAAGACTGGGGCGATCAACTGACTGCATAGTTGGCTAAATCCAGATCGTGCTGAAGCTCACTAAAACGGCTGGGTTGGTGGCTCGTAAAAACGACGGCACCCCCAGTACTGACATGTCCGCGGATACACTCCTCCAACCAGTCACAGCCACCTCCATCGAGCGCCGTAAACGGCTCATCCAGCAACCACAGTCGAGCATCGGTCAACAGCAAGCGGGCCAACGCGACACGACGTTGCTGTCCGGCAGAGAGCGAACCGACGGGTTGATCTTCAAACCCGCTAAGCTGAACCGCGTCTAACGCTATTGCAATTTGCGCAGGTGTCGAGGTGATATCGCAGGCAGGGTGACAGCGCAGATTTTCGAGAGGACTTAGCGCACCTTTAATCGCAGGCGCGTGCGCCAAATAAAGCAAAGGCTCGAACCGAGAGATCGAACCCTCAACCCCGAATCGTGCCAGACCTGCTAACGCTCTCAATAAACTGCTTTTGCCAACACCGTTGGCACCCAATACTTGCCATACTTGCCCCGACGCTACCGACAGATCAACGTCTTGCAATAATCGACGTTCGCCCCGCTCAATGGAGACGTCTGCGGCGCTCAACAGCAGCATTACAGATTCACAACCCGGATATCAGGCAAGCCCAAACTATCATCACGCTCCACACTCAAGCCGGTAAAATCAAACAGCGTTCGATCCAATAGATGCGACGGCGCCGCATTACTCAGCGAGCGAAATATCGTTTCAGTCCGTCCGGGATACTGCTTTTCCCAAGCCTGCAGCATCTGCTTGATCTCCTGCCGCTGCAAGTTCTCCTGAGTGCCGCACAAATTGCAGGGAATAATAGGAAATGCCTTCGCCACTGCATAACGAGCCAGGTCCGATTCGCGACAATAGGCCAGAGGGCGAATCACCACATTGCGGCCATCGTCGCTCCGCAACTTCACAGGCATTGCTTTTAATTTTCCACCAAAGAACAAATTCAGAAATAACGTTTCAACGATGTCGTCACGGTGATGGCCTAGCGCGATCTTGGTCGCGCCAATCTCCTCTGCGAAACCGTAGAGCGTGCCCCGGCGCAAACGAGAACAAAGACCACAGGTTGTTTTACCCTCGGGAATCACCGATTTCACAACGCTGTAGGTATCGCGTTCAAGAATATAAAAAGGAATGCCCAGTGTCTCCAGATACGCTGGCAACACCTCCTCGGGATAGTCGGGCTGCTTTTGATCGAGTGTTACTGCCACAATCTCAAAATCGATTGGCGCACTCTCGCGCAGTGCAATTAACAACTCGAGCATCACGTGCGAGTCCTTACCGCCCGAGATGCAGACCATCACCCGATCGTCCTGCTCGATCAGGTTGAAGTCCCCAATGGCCTTTCCCATCTGTCGACGTAAGCGCTTTCGAAGCTTATTGAACTCCAACTGGCTTTTTCGAGGATCTTTATGCGCTAGGTCGCTGATAATAGGGGCCGCTCGTTTGGCCTGCCGCGGTTTTCGCCATCGCAGCGAAACCGACCGGGCCTATCTTGTTAGTCGAGTGGCGATGATAGGAGACACCGCCCTGAGACGCAAAATACTTCATCGCATAATGAGCGATACCGGCACAGGCCAACTCGCACTCAGACGCACGTTCCGTACATTGCGGGATGCTTTTTAGCACTCCGGCACGCTTTGCCCGCCCAAAAAGCCGATAAAGCGGCGCTAACGCACCCTCAGAAGGGAAAGGAGCTTGAGTTTTTGACGATCTGAAAGGAAAATCCGAGTCCGGCGCCAGCGCTGGTCTTAAATCCCCGAATCCCAAGGAGCAACATTATGAAAGCACCCGTTCGCGTGACTGTCACTGGAGCCGCAGGCCAAATTGGATACGCCCTCCTGTTTCGCATCGCGTCCGGCGCCATGTTAGGGGAAGACCAGCCTGTGATCCTGCAACTACTGGATATCACGCCAGCAATGACCGCGCTCAATGGCGTCAAGATGGAGCTAGATGACTGCGCCTTTCCCTTACTCGCCGGCGTCATTTGCACCGATGACCCACAGGTTGCCTTCCAAGATAGCGACTACGCCTTACTCGTTGGCGCACGACCCCGCGGACCCGGGATGGAAAGAAAAGACCTGCTTGAAGCCAACGCCGCCATTTTTGGCGTGCAAGGCAAAGCGATTGATGACGTAGCGAGCCGAGACATCAAAGTACTCGTGGTGGGCAACCCCGCCAACACCAATGCCTTAATCACACAACGCAACGCACCCAGCATTGACCCCCGGCAATTCACTGCAATGATGCGACTGGATCATAACCGCGCAAAAACTCAGCTCGCGCAGAAGACGGGACACACCGTCAACGACATTCAGCAAATGACCATCTGGGGAAATCATTCTGCAACCCAATACCCTGACTTACATCACGCATTAGTGAGTGGCGAGCCAGCCATCGCGCAGATCGACATGGACTGGTACGACAACGACTTTATTCCGACGGTTCAGCAGCGCGGTGCCGCCATCATCGAAGCCAGGGGCGCATCATCCGCCGCCTCGGCGGCGAATGCTGCAATCGACCACATGCGCAGTTGGGCGCTCGGCACCCCCCAGGGTGACTGGGTCTCTATGGGCGTTGTCTCAGATGGCTCCTACGGTATCGAACCCGGGCTTATCTACTCTTTCCCTTGTCGCTGCGAAGACGGCGACTGGGAGGTAGTTCAGGGCTTGGCAATTTCTGATTTCAGTCGCATCAAGATGGACGCCACTGCCCAGGAGTTAACCGAGGAGCGTGACGCAGTCGCTCATCTGTTGAGCTAATCGTTCTCTGCAATAGGGATTCAAGGTGTGCAGACCGGCCAGCAGCTGGCTTGCGCCCTTGAGTTCACTGGCATCATGTCGCAGAAAACGCTGTTGCGGGGTCAGGGCGTTAGCGCACAGGCGAGTTGACCCATATGACACCTTCACGCCTCGCGTAACAAAATCACTGGCGGCGTATTGACCACGCTTCGACACGACCAGACCCCAAGGGCTCCTACAATTATCGCGCCCAACAAGGGCCCTAACCACCACATGATCAAGGTGGGGGTCCACGTCATGTCAAAGACCGCGGTTTGAAGCCCCCAGGCCGCCGCCTCGGCGCCGGCACTCCCCAACAGACCTGCCAATGCACCCAGCACGAGGAACTCAATCCAAAGGGTACCCAGCACTACCTGCCGTCGAGCACCCAGAGCCCGCAGCAGCGCACTCTCTTTTAGACGACCATCAACACTCGACTGCACGCCGGCCACCAACACCAGCGCACCGGCGACAAGAATCACACCCAACACCAATTCAAGCGCCCTAGCGACCTGGCTGATCACCGATCTCATCTCTTCAATGACCACATCCAGTTCGATCACGGTGACAGTGGGGAATGTCACAACCAGTTTATTCAGCAGCGATTTTTGGTCCGCGGCTAACAAAAAGCTGGTCATGTACATTCCGGGATAAGGCTCCAGCACGGCGCGTGGAAAGACCATGAAAAAATTGGGGCGCATGGATTGCCAATCCACCTCCCGAATATTTTTGATCGTGGCACGCAGGATATCGGCGCCGATGCGCAATGACACCTGATCGCCAACCTGCGCCCCAAGTCCCTCCGCAAAATCCGCCTCAATGGATACCCACGCCTCTTCCGTATCAGCAGCCCACCAGTCACCCTCTACCAAGGCATTGCCAGCGGGTACCGTGTCCGACCAAGTGAAGTTCGCACCGCGCTGTCTCGGTGAGTCGCTGGTCTCGGTCTCGTCCCACTCAGGTAGCTCGCTATCATTGACGGCAATCACTCGGCCTCGGGTCATGGGGTATAACGCCTCTGAACGAATGCCGTTTCGATCAAAAAAATCGGTAAGCAGTGATCGCTCCGTCGGCGCTAGGTTCAGCATGAAGTGATTGGGCACTCCAGGGGGGAGCTGATCCTGCCACTGACTGATCAAGGAAGAACGCACTACTGACAGCAGCAACATCAGCATTATGGTGATCGCAAAGATCACCATCTGCAGCGCGTTAGCGCGACCCCGTCGCTGTAATCCAGCCAGCGCTATGCGCCAAATACTGCCGGCAAATCCGCCTACTTTGCGCCCACCCGACAACAATAATCGCGCCACTAAAAAACCGAGTGCAATCACAATTACCAGACCTGCCACGACCGCCGCGGTGACCGTTGCACTGCCGCTATACCACCACATGAGGGCGACAATAGCGGCTCCCCCGAGCAGAAAATCACTGGGCTTTTGCGCGTCGTCAACCTGCATATCAGCCCGCAGCACCAGCAGCGGCGGCGCATGGCCCAGTCGGCTCAGTGGGGGCCATGCAAAACACGCTAAACAGACGGCCGACGTAGCAACACCCATCAAAAAAGGCTGGCCGCCCGCCGCACCGGGTGTTATCGGCAGCAAGGAACCCAGCACCACAATGAATGCTTCTTGCATTAACCAGCCGATGGCACAACCCACCACCGTGGTGACAGCACCCAAACAGAACAAACTGGCACCATACAGCTGACTGATCTCGTGGGACTGTGCACCGAGGCTCTTTAAAATGGCGACATACTGGGTGTGACGTACGCCAAAGCGGCGGCTCGCCAATGTGATAGCGGCCGCTGCCAGCACGACAGCAAGACTGCCCGCCAACAACAAAAATCCCTGCGCGCGATCTAAGGTATCGCCTATCCGGGGCTGTGTGCCCTCGATTGATTGCACACGCTGCCCCTCTTGGAGCTGCGGTGTGACCCAATCTTCAAACGCTTTCGTGGCGCTCGCAGGCCCACTGAGCATCAGCCGATATTCGACTCGACTGCCGGGCTGGACAACGCCAGTAGCCGGAATGTCTGCGGTATTCATGAGCAACCGAGGTCCAAAACCAAATACCGCGGTGGTGGCGTCGGGCTCACTTCGAACCGACCCCGATACGGTCAGCAGCGTTTCGCCCACCGTGATCTGATCACCTGGCTCGACGGCGAGCAATGAAAATAACCGCGGTGCAAGCCACACTTGCCCGGGCAATGGGATCGTCGCGCCACTCCGCAGCTGACCGTAGGGCTCAGCCGACCACTGCAATGTCCCTCTCAAGGGATACCCATCTGCAACCGCTTTAATCGACACCATGGCCATGTGATCAATATCGGCGACGGCCATTGAGGGAAATCCCAACGCGTCGGTCGCCTGCAAGTTTAATATCGCCGCTTCCTCAGCCCACTCACTCGGCAGCTCTGAGCGACTCACAACGACGAGGTCTGCGGCCAAGAATCGCGCACTTTCAGACATCAATGCCGATTGGAGGCGCGTGACAAAACTACTGATACCGACGATCACTGAGACAGCCAGTATCAAGGCAACGATCAGTATGCCCAGTTCTCCACCGCGCCAATCACGGGCCAGTAATCGCCAAATCAGGGACAGTTTCATAGAAGGGGCTGCAATTCGCCCGCCACCATTCCGAAGCGAAGATCGCATTGCTTCGCCAGCTGCTCATCGTGCGTCACCAGCACTAGCGTCGTGCGCGCCGTCGCATTGAGCTTGAACAGCAGCTCGACCACCCGCTCGCCCGTGCGGGTATCTAAATTACCGGTGGGTTCGTCGGCAAACAGAATACGGGGCTCTCGAGCAAACGCTCTCGCAATGGCGACGCGTTGCTGCTCCCCGCCTGATAACGTTGTGGGGTAGTGCGCCAGCCGGTTTTCAAGACCGACCTCTGTTAAGAATCGCTCTGCAGTCTCAGCGGCCCCCGCCACTCCGGCTAATTCCAGCGGCAGCATCACATTTTCAAGTGCCGTCAATGAAGGCAATAATTGAAAGCTTTGAAAGACAAACCCCACCTTCTCGGCCCGCAGACTCGCGCGCTGATCTTCGCTTAAATCAGTCAGCAGCTCTCCATCGATCCATATTTGACCCGCAGTGGCGATATCCATCCCCGCGAGGAGCCCTAGCAAGGTAGACTTGCCGGATCCAGACGCACCCACAATCGCGGCCGACGACCCCACAGGAATTTCGAAGTCGATGCCGCGCAAGATGTCGAGATCACCGTCAGCGGTCGAGACGGTTTTTAGGAGATGTTTTACTTTGATCATACTGCGTGCCCTCGCACATGACTTACGACTCGCGCTCTGCCTTGGATTGATTTCGCTGTTCAGCGTGACATCCCACGCCAATGCCGACAGGGAGCCGGGCCCTATATTAGTGCTGGGTGACAGCATTAGTGCCGCGTATGGAATTCCACTGGAGCAAGGCTGGGTGGCGCTACTTGAAGACAAACTCAAGCAGCACTCTGCGCCCTACGCCGTCGTCAATGCGAGTATATCAGGGGAGACGTCTGCCGGTGGCTTGAGACGACTGTCGTCTCTATTACAACGATATCAGCCAGACATCGTGATCATCGAACTCGGCGGAAATGACGGATTGCGCGGGTACCCGATTGGCCAGCTGCGAGACAATATCGCCACCATGATTCGCAAGTCAGAAGCCACCGGAGCTAAAGTATTGATATTGCCCATGGAGATCCCCCCCAACCTGGGCAAGTTCTATATCGACGCGTTCAGAGCGAGCTTTCCTCAGGCAATCGAGGGGAGCGGTGCGGTATTGGGCCATTTTCCACTGGAGTCCATTGCAACGAACTCGGCGCTCATGCAAGCAGATGGCATTCATCCAACCGTCGACGCTCAGCCCCTGATCGTCTCAAGTGTGTGGACTGACCTGAAAGGACTCTTGTGATGCGCCACCAAAACCCCGTTTCAGATACACCAGAATCAGGGCAGTCGGCGTTGCGGCACCGCCTAGAGGTGATTATTTTTGGCACCGGCTCGATCGCTGGGCGGCGCTTCGATATCACCTTGATTGCGCTGATTCTCCTCAGCGTCTCTATCGTTATCTTCGACTCAGTGGATGAGCTACACAATCGCTTTGGGAGCACTTTTTGGACGCTGGAGCTTGCTTTAACAGGCCTCTTTACGCTGGAATATGCGACCCGCATCTGGTGCAGCCATAAGCGTTCAGCTTATCTCTTGAGCTTCTGGGGCATCATCGACTTCCTTGCCATTGTCCCCACTTATGTCGCCTTATTTTTTCCTGAAGCGGCACCGCTTGCCATCATCCGATTGCTCCGTGTGATGCGCGTCTTTCGAATCTTTCGACTTATCACGCTCTTTGCCGAGTTAAATGAAATCTTGGCCGTACTGCGCGGCACCTCAAAGTCCATTTTTGTCTTCTTTGTCATGGTGATGTTGGTCGTGGTGATATTTGGTTGCGTGATCTATGTGATCGAAGGACCCGCTCACGGCTTTGTCAGCATACCGGTCAGCGTATATTGGGCTGTCGTGACGATCACAACCGTGGGTTATGGCGACCTCGTGCCGCAAACAGTGGCAGGTCGGTTCGTAGCCGGTTTGGGTATGCTTGTTGGGTACGCCATTATTGCCGTGCCCACTGCTATCATTACCGGCAGACTCTGGGAGCGCGTTAATGGACAGCGCAACCCCAATCCAACGCTCCCCTGGAACTGCCCACTTTGTGCCAAACAAGGGCATGGTCTTTTGGCGCAATACTGTCAACATTGCGGCGCCGAGCTCGACGTGCCCCCTGATGTTCGCCAACAAGCGGAAAAGCGATGAAACCTGACACACCTGCCATTTTTGATTACCGGAAATACTGGGCAGAATGCTTTGGACCCGCTCCGTGGTTACCGATGTCTCGGGAGGAGATGGATCAACTTGGCTGGGACAGCTGCGACATCATCATCGTGTCGGGTGACGGGTATGTTGATCACCCTAGCTTCGGCATGGCCGTCATTGGCCGCGTTTTAGAGGCTCAGGGGTTTCGTGTCGGGATGATCGCGCAGCCAGACTGGCGCTCAACCGATGCATTTACTGCGCTCGGCCAACCGAACCTATTTTTTGGCGTCACCGCCGGCAATATGGATTCGATGATCAACCATTACACCGCAGATCGAAAGCGACGCAACGATGATGCCTACACGCCGGGGAATGTCGCAGGCCAGCGCCCCGATCGCGCCATCACTGTCTACAGCCAGAGGCTGCGCGAGGCATGGCGAGACACCCCTATCGTGATTGGCGGGATTGAAGCCAGCCTCAGACGGATCGCCCACTATGATTACTGGAGCGATCGCGTTAAGCGCTCGGTGTTACTCGATAGTCGAGCTGACATTTTACTCTTCGGCAATGCCGAGCGGGCCATCATTGAAGTGGCACATCGACTGGCACAGGGCGAGTCCATTGACCAGCTCACTGAGATCCGTGGCACCGCTCGCGTCGTCACGTCGCCCTATGCGGGCAGAACCGTCATTGACTCCACTTCTATTGACGAGCCTGGCGTCATTGAAGCCCATGCCAACCCCTATGACGGGATGAGTGCCGAGTCCTGCGCCACTGAGCCTGACGCAGAAGTCGCAGTTGCCACCCCAGTGCGGCTTGTCGCGAGCACGAATCCTAGTACGCATGTCATCAGACTGCCCTCGGCAGAAGCGGTGACGGCAGACCCTGCGCTCTACGCCCACGCCTCTCGGGTGTTCCACAAAGAAACGAACCCACATAATGCTTTACCGTTAATTCAATACCATGGCGATCGGGCGGTCTGGCTAAACCCACCCCCGATCCCGCTTGAAACGGATGAGCTCGACTGGGTATTTGAGCTGCCCTACCAGCGACTACCGCACCCCGCCTATGGTGATGCGGCGGTGCCCGCCATGGAAATGATCCAGCACTCGGTAAATATCATGCGAGGCTGTTTCGGCGGCTGCACTTTTTGCTCTATTACCGAGCATGAAGGCCGAATTATACAAAGTCGCTCTGAAGAATCGATCGTTAGAGAGGTGGAACGCATTCGCGATACCAGTCCTTCTTTCACCGGTGTCATCTCTGATCTGGGTGGTCCCACCGCTAATATGTGGCGTCTCGCTTGCAAAGACAAAGCCACTGAGGCGGCCTGCCGCAAGCTCAGCTGCGTCTACCCCGGCATTTGCAAGAATCTGAACACTGACCAAACGCCTCTTATCAGCCTGTATCGCAAGGCACGGTCCGTCAAAGGCGTGAAAAAAGTATTGATCGCCTCGGGACTTCGCTACGACCTAGCCGTAGAGAGCCCAGAATACGTCCGCGAATTGGTGACGCATCACGTTGGCGGTTACCTCAAAATTGCGCCGGAACACACCGAAGACGGTCCGCTGTCCAAAATGATGAAGCCGGGTATTGGCAGCTACGATCGGTTCGCCGAAATGTTTGAGCGCTTTTCTAAGGAGGCCGGCAAGAAGCAATATCTGATTCCCTATTTTATTGCGGCTCACCCGGGCACCACCGACGACGACATGGTCTCGCTGGCACTATGGCTCAAACGCCATCGGTTCAGAGCCGACCAAGTGCAGACTTTTTATCCGTCACCTATGGCAACCGCTACCGCGATGTACCACACCGGCTATAACCCCTTAAAGCGGGTTAGAAGAGACAGCGGCACGATGAATACCGTGCGAAAGTTGAAACAAAGGCAATTGCACAAGGCTTTTTTGCGCTATCACGATCCCGATAACTGGCCATTGCTGCGAAAAACATTAAAAGCGATGGGCCGACGTGACTTGATCGGCAATGGGGCGCTTCACCTCATCCCGCCACGCCAGCCTCCCAAGCGGCACCGAGTGATAAAGGCGGGCGAGAAGCCGTTCCGCACGCAACATACCGGTGAACGGCGCGGCAGCGTTAACAGAAAAAGACGATAACCCTCTCCGGTTAAGTGGCCACGAGCCGCGCTATCAAATCGCCCAGCTGTCGAAATTCGATTCGCCGCGATGTCTTTTTCCGCCACATAAGGCCGATCTGCCGCGTAATCGTCCTCTGATCAAAGTGCCTGACAGACAACGTCGTATTGGTGGTTATGCCCGCCTTCACCGCCATACTCGGCAGCAACGTCACGCCAATGTCATTGGCCACCATCTGAACAATCGTCGCCAAACTGGTCGCCTGATACGGAATCGTAATTTGCGAGTCCCGAAGCTCACAAGCTTCCAGCGCATGATCCCGCAGGCAGTGGCCCTCCTCCAATAACAACAGGGCTTCGCCGCGAAGATCTGCACTCGTTAAGCGCGAGCGGGTGGCCAACGGATGAGACTCAGGACAGGCCAGTAAAAACTCATCAGCAAACAGCGGCATCGTTTCAACCTGCTCTGCGGGAAAAGGCAGCGCCAGCAGCAGTACGTCAAGCTCACCCGCCTGCAACGCTTCCAGCAGCGGCTGACTCAGAGCTTCTCGGATGTACAACTTGAACTCTGGATACAGGTCGCGAATTTCGCCCAAGAGCTCCGGCAATAAAAACGGCGCCACGGTTGGGATCACACCAAGCCGCATGCGGCCGTGAAAGGGCTCACCCGCGCCGGCACACAAAGACACCAGATCTTCGACGTCCACCAACAGCTCGCGTGCCCGCGTGACCACCTGCTCTCCCGTCGGCGTCAGAAATACACGGCGGTTGTTGCGCTCAATCAGGCTCACGCCGAGCACTTCTTCCAGTTCCAAAATGCCGGCGCTCAGCGTGCTTTGGCTCACATGAGACGCGGTGGCCGCCTGCCCAAAATGCTGGTGCTGCGCAACGGCCGTTAAATAGCGCAGCTGTTTGAGGGTCGGCTGCCTCATCGCAGCGCCCCAGAACACCCCAGCAGATCCATCGCCTCGCGCATTTTCGTCTCTCCTCAGCTCAATGCCGCACGTCCCAGAGGGGCGTGTGGTATCGATTTACTCCCACTCGGCATATGGTAATCGTTTTTATCGATCGATTTTTTTTAAAATATCAGTAAGCCAAATATCAACACGATCAGTATAGTAAGGAGTCAGTGGCAACTTGGCTCGCAATAGCCAATGCCAACCCGACTGTTTTCAGCGAATCTAAGGAGTAGAGAATGGAATTGAAAGGCAGTGCAACCGAGCAAAATCTCAAAGACGCATTCGCGGGTGAATCCCAGGCTAACCGACGTTACCTGTATTTCGCCTCTAAAGCGGATGTCGAGGGTTACAACGATGTCGCGGCGGTTTTCCGTTCAACTGCAGAAGGCGAGACAGGGCATGCTCACGGACATTTAGAGTATCTCGAAGAGGTGGGCGACCCAGCAACCGGGTTACCCATGGGCGACACCAAGAAAAACCTCGAAGCGTCTATTGCAGGCGAGACGCATGAGTACACCGACATGTACCCCGGTATGGCTAAGTCAGCACGTGACGAGGGCTTTGACGAGATTGCGGATTGGTTTGAGACGCTGGCCAAGGCCGAGCGGAGCCATGCTAATCGCTTTCAGAAAGCGCTGGATAACCTCGACGACTAGTCATCTCCGAGCAATCGGGGAAGAGGTTAGATCAGGGGAGCCCGCGCGGCTCCCCTTATTTTTGGGTACCCCGTTGCACTAAAGTTTTTTGTAACACCATCTGCTATCCGATAAGCACCCGCCAGCCGGCACCGTTCACCGCCACTGGCACAGAGAGAGAAATACTGATGAGAGAAGGTAGCGTCGATGCCCCCACTCGGCACCCAATAGCGTGGAAGAGTGAGGCATTTTGGGATAAAGATTCGCTGAACGACGAACTCGAGCGCGTCTTTGATGTCTGCCATGGTTGCCGCCGCTGCGTCAGTCTCTGCGACGCCTTTCCTACTCTTTTTGATTTAATTGACGAGTCAGAAACCCTCGAAGTCGACGGTGTGGATAAAGCAGACTTCGGCAAAGTGGCGGATCAGTGCTATCTCTGTGATCTGTGTTACCTGACCAAGTGTCCTTACGTGCCCCCTCACGAGTTCAATGTGGACTTTCCTCACTTAATGCTCAGAGCCAAGGCGCAGCGCTTTAAAGAAGATGGCGCCTCGGTGCGCGATAAAACCTTGACGAGCACGGACCGTTTGCTGTCATCCACGTCGATACCGCTGGTCGACATTACGGTCAACGCGCTCAACAACAGCAGTTTGTTCCGAAAAGCCTTATCCGCGACGCTGGATATTCATCATGAAGCGCCGCTCCCTAAGCTTCACAGCAAGACCCTGCGAAAGCGAGTGAAGCCGCTTCTGACAAACCTACCGGCACAAGCCGTCGGGGAAACAACCGGCAAGGTCGCGCTTTATGCCACGTGCTACGGCAATTACAACAGCCCCGCCATCGGCGAGGATTTTGTGAAAGTGTTTCAGCACAACGGCATCCACATCGATATTGTGCCTAAAGAAAAGTGCTGCGGCATGCCGAAGCTGGAACTGGGCGACCTCGATAGCGTCGCCGCGCTGAAGGAGGCGAACATCCCCGTGCTCGCCAAATTAGTGGATGAGGGCTACGACTTAACGGCTCCCATCCCCTCCTGCGTGCTGATGTACAAGCAGGAATTACCATTGATGTACCCCGATGACCCCGACGTCCTGAAGGTACAAAAAGCATTTTTTGATCCCTTTGAGTATTTGTGGCTTCGCCACAAGGGCGAGGCACTGAATACCAACTTTTCATCGACGCTAGGGGATGTCGCCTACCAAGTCGCTTGTCACCAACGCGTTCAAAACATCGGACTAAAAACACGAGATGTGTTGAATTTGGTCAATGACAGTGAAGTTACACCCTACGAGCGGTGCTCTGGGCATGATGGGACCTATGCGGTGAAAAAAGAAACTCGCGATAAGTCTGTCAAAATTGCGCGGCCAACCGTACGGAAAATTGACGCACAGGCACCCGATCGATTTATCAGCGATTGCCCCATGGCGGGCGAGCACATCGCCAACTTGGCGGAGAACGTTCAAAAGGCAGAACATCCTATGACCCTGCTCCGCGAGGCGTATGGGCTTTAATCCGCTACAGTGGTGATCACACGACTGTTCGACAAGTGAGGAAATGATTATGACGCAGCTGACAAGAGAGGATCTTTGGAGTCTGGAAGAATATGCCGCACGTCGGGCCGACTTTCGGGCAGAAGTGATGGCGCATAAGAAAACGCGCCAACTCCCCTTGGGAGATCACGCGCGACTATACTTCGAAGACGCCACGACCATTCGCTATCAGATTCAAGAAATGTTGCGTATCGAGCGGGTCTTCGAGCCAGCAGGGATCGAGGAGGAGCTCAGTGCCTATAACCCGTTGATTCCCGATGGCCACAACTGGAAAGCCACTTTTATGATCGAAATACCGGACCCGGAGCAGCGGGCTATCCGGTTGGGACAGATGATCGGCATAGAAGATCAAGTGTGGCTGCAGGTCGGCGAGCTTGACCGCATTGTGCCCATTGCCGATGAGGATCTCGATAGAACCACAGCCGATAAGACGTCGTCTGTCCACTTTCTCCGGTTTGAAATAACGCCTGAACAAATCAACGCATTGAAAGATGGCGCACCGCTGTTTGCTGGAATCGATCACCCGGGTTATCCGGTTGAACATCATGAGGTGGCGGCAGAGATTCGCGCTTCGCTGGTGGCTGACTTGGTGGTGACTGAACACTGATCGCCAGCCACATCGACACGTCCCGCAGGGAGAACATACGTGACCTTAGTTGTATTTGATCTCGACGGGACATTACTCAACAAGCAGTCAGAAATTTCAGCCTACACGGCAGATACCCTGGCGATGATGCGCTCGCGCGGTATTGCTTATACCGTGGCGACCGGACGGACCTTGCAAGCGGCGGCGGCCCCGCTCAAAGACCATCACTTTGTGTTACCGATGATTTTAAAGAATGGGGCCATTATTTGGTCCCCAGATGAGTGCCGCTACAGCCATCATCACCTCCTCACACCTCAGGAGGTGTGGCATGTCTTGGCGGCCTTTACCCTGAGTGACTTAACGCCCTTTGTTTTTACACTTAACGCCAATCAGCAACATGCCCTTTACCATGGCCCGTTAAAAAGTAGCAGCGAACAAAAATTAGCCGACCTGTTCGAAGAAGAGCGACATCTTCCCTTAGAGCCACTCACGGCCATGCCCGACGACGTCAGCGTGATAAATCTATTTTCTTTGGGTGGCGCTCAAGCGGTCGACCGCGTGCGGAGCAGCATTGCCGATGAACCTCACCTTGTGGCGTATGCGGGAACGGCAGTAGAAGAAAGAGACCTGCACTGGCTAGATATCCACCACAGCCTGGGCAGTAAGGGTAATGGAATCAATCATTTAAGATCAGAACTTTCGGTAGAGCATGTCATTGCTTTTGGTGACGGTGATAACGATTTCAGCATGTTTGAGTGCGCTACGGAGTCTTACGCCACCGCAAACGCCGACCCCCTGCTCATTCAAGTCGCAGACGAGGTCATTGGACATCATGACGAAGATGGCGTGGCCCGCTTTCTCAGGAAACGCTTTGACCTGGCTTAGCTGGGGTTGTCCTGAGCATGATCTGCCCCAGCATTCCGTACTTGAATGAGCCATACCCCTACCAAAATCAGCAACAGCGCAACGAGATGTTGCCAACCCCAAGGTTCAGATAAAAACACGGTGCCCGCTAAAAACGCGACTGCTGGGATCATATAGTTAATGGTCGATAGAAAACCCGGGCCACGCTCACTGACGACGACGAAAAAGGCCCATGTGGCGAGTCCCGTTCCCATCACACCGAGGATGAAGAGCACACTGACAGCCTCAGCAGTAAAGGCGAATCCTGCGCCAGCGCTTTGCAGCAGGCAAGCCGGAATCGCCAGTATCAAGCCACCCACGGCCAAAGTACCTAAGGACAACGCCACCGGATCGGCGTCGGGTATGCGTTTCGCGTACACACCATTGAACGCATAGCTTAAAGTGGCCAAAAGGGTCGCCAGTTGACCCGGCAATTGGCCCTGCGTGCCACTTTGAAAAAGATCCTCGCCGACCAATAAACCCACTCCCGCAAATCCCATCAAAACGCCACAGAAACGAAGCCAGGTTAGCGGCTCATGTTCTAATAACCAGTGCGCCAATAAGAGCGTCGCGATCGGCATCAACGCCATCAAAATGCCGACCTCGGCAGACGGCACCGATAACTCTGCCCAGGCAATCAGCGAAAAAGGAATGATGTTGCCGGCCACACTCAACAAGACCAGCCGGGGCCACCAGACGACCCCCAAAGGCCATGACCCCCCTTTCCAGCGCCAAACACCCCACATGACTACGGCGCCCATCCACAGTCGACACCAGACAATAAACGTCGGATGCAACGAGTCCAACGCAACGGCAATCAGGGCAAAGGCAAACCCCCAGACCAGGACCAGATAGCCCAGTAGAGCCCAGTGCTTCAGCGGTGATGTCTGCATAAATAAGAACTTAGTCCGTCATGGAGGCGCACAAAAAGTGCCACATCAATATAACCGAAGTTTTGCTAAGCTCTCCAGACTTATCACTGCGTAAGAGCTCGCACTATGGTTCGCCCAGCACCCAGCCCAATAGACGACCCAGATGCCTACGTTGAATATGTCTCTCAATTTGGCATGCCGGTCAAGCCGCAGGTAGCGGCTGCGGCGGCACTGGCGAGAGCCTGGTTCAAACCACGATTTGTCGGTCTCGACAATCTCCCGACAGGCCCTGTGCTACTTATCGGCAATCATGCCTTCATGGCGCTGGACGCGTTCGTTTTTCACACCTTCTTATATTACGACCACGGTCGCTACGTAAAAGGGCTCGGCGATAAGAGTCTCTTCGCTAATCCACACTACGCGTCACTCGCCCATGCAATGGGCGCCGTCTCAGGTCAAGCGCCCATCGTGCAGAGACTGATGTCCCAAGGGACGGATCTGCTGCTCTACCCTGGAGGCGCCTACGAGTCAGTCAAACCACCTGAAGCCCTCTATCAGCTGCAATGGAAAGAACGCTACGGCTTTGTCAGGCTTGCCGCCGAGGCAGGCTATACCGTGGTGCCCATCGCCTCTGTCGGTCCAGATGAGTACTACAACCAAGCCCTATCGGCAGCCGAGGTCTACCAGTCTGCACCCGTGCAAGCGCTGATAAGGGCAGGCGTGCTGCCATCTGATTTACGAGAAGATCTGGTGCCTCCCCTTCCCGCAGGCATGCTCGGGGGCCCACTACCCAAACCTAAGACGACTTACTTCGCGATTGGAAAGCCAATCTCTCTGAGTCAGCATCAGGGCAAGACACTATCAATGCGGCAGCTAAGCACGCTCCGTCGTCAGTTTGCCAAAGCCATCGATCGTGAAATTCGCGATTTGCTGGTGCTGCGCGAACAAGAAAGACACAAAGACGGGTGGCTCCGCCGGCTCCTGTCAGCCTAAACCCAACATGGAACAACTCCGCAGCACAGTGAAACGCCTCGCTTTTTGGTCCGTAGCGGCAGTGTTCAGCCTATGGGTGCTGGTTTCGCTTACCATCGCTCCGGCTTTCTTCGTGGCGGTCAACTCTTACGCGGTCGATCAAGACCCAGGCAGCCGCGGCCTTGATTTTGACGACATTGAGATCGAGAGTGATGGCGTCACCTTGGCGGGCTGGTGGATACCGGCAGAGAAGCCCATAGCCGAATTGATTTTTGTCCATGGTGCCGGCTCCAATCGCATCTCTGCGTATGTTGGCTCTCTGGATTTTTACGCCACCTTAAACGGACTCGGTATTTCAGTGATCGCCATGGATCTTCGGAACCATGGTAACTCGCCCATCACCGATGCGCGGCTGCATATGGGGGCCACCGAGTGGGCTGACGTATTCGCAGCAGCACAGTGGCTTGATACAACGCAGCCCACCGCACTCCCTCGATTTGCGCTCGGCGCTTCCATGGGTGGCAGCACGGTGATTCGCGCGCTCCATCAGGGCTTGCAAGTAACGGGCACGATTCTACTAGATCCGCAGTTAGGCATACTCGATAGCCTGATGCATGGCGCACAGGTTGTCACCGGTCTACCTGCCCCGCTGTTCGTCCTCGCAGCGCAGGCCGCCATCTGGCAATACGACCTCCCCACCGGATCTCACAGCCCGCTGACGCATGCCGCCGCCCTACAGCAACCCATCCTCCTACTGCAGGATTGGGACGATCCCGTCACGCGCTCCCACTATGCTGAGGCTCTGGCGGACCAGAATCCACAGGTCCAGTTGAAAAAAGTGCCCCACATTGCGCCCAGCGATCCTTGTATTCGCGGCAGGGGAAACTGGGGCTCTCATGCCGCATCCCACCCCTGCCATCCCACCTGGACACGACAACAAATCGCCACTTTTATTAACGAACGTATTAACCAACAGAGTAACGAACGTATTAACGAACGTAGCAACGATCGCCTTGCCGATACGAGCCTCTCACAATAGCTTTCATCTAGTGCGCGCTTACTCGCGTATACAGTGCAATTAAACAGGATTGCATGACTATGAAGAAGCTGCTGACGGCGACATTACTCACCACACTGCCACTGGTCTCTACTGCTTGCCCAGAGTTCTTAGATCACTCTATGCGTAAGCTTGCGTCAAAAGACTCGGTTCAATTCTGTGACGCTTATGAGGGCAAAGCGTTGCTTATCGTGAATACGGCCAGTTACTGCGGTTATACCCCACAGTTCGAGGGTCTCGAGCAAGTACATCAGGACTACCGCGAACGCGGTTTGGTCGTGCTTGGTTTTTCGAGTGACGATTTTTTTCAAGAAGACAATGACGAGGGCGACGCTGCGGAAGTCTGCTTTGAGAAGTATGACGTCAGCTTCCCGGTGATGGCGACCACGGCGGTGCGGGGTAGCGATGCCAACCCAGTCTTTAAGGGTTTGGGAGAAGCCGCAGGTTATCCAAAATGGAATTTTAACAAGTACCTGGTGTCATCAACCGGTGAGGTCGTTGGGCATTTCGGTAGCGGTGTCGCCCCCGACAGCGAAGAGTTAATGGTCGCGATTAAGGCGGCGCTTCCCGACCCCAGCAGCTAACTTAACGACTCATGAGTGGGAGGGAATGTGCGTGCTGCCATCGTCGCGTGCCGCTGACCTTCCACCATCTCATTCCTAAAAAAGTGCACCGGCGCGCTCATTTTAAGCGTCACTACACCAAACAAGCGCTGCAGGTTGGCATCCATATTTGCCGACTGTGCCACCGTGGCATTCACCGGCAGTACGATGAGATGAGACTCGCCCGCGATTACTGCACTGTGGAAGCGCTGACCCAAGACGCCGTGTTATCGCGCCATTTTGAGTGGGTGGCTAAGCAGCGGGAGCAGTCTAACCAGTAATGTAGAACGCTGGTTGCGACACCAAAAGGCAGGTGCTCAGCGATAGTCTCGAAGGGTTATGCGGCGCGGGAGTCGCTGCGAGCGTGGCCCATTAGCAGTGGGCCGGGCGGCTAACCGTCATGTTGAGCGCCAGGCGGGCATCGCACGCATGATTTGGCTCACATTGACGTCCAAGGCTTGCTCACCAGAAAGGATCAGATCAGCATACTGACTGGCCATCGATCCTTGGGTCATAAACGTCTCCTCCGCTCGAGCCCAAAATCGCGCAATCGATGCCTCATCGCGGCCCCGATCTCTTTGATCTCGCTGCAAACGCCGTTGCCAGCGTAATGCGTTGTCTGCTTCCACGTAAATCACTTGGTCGTACAAGTCTCGCAATGACGCGGTGGCGGTCACTAAGATCCCTTCCACCACGATCCATTTGCGGGGGATCATTTCTACCGTCTGCGCCTGACGACAATGCGTTTCAAAATCATAACAAGGCTGCTGTATCGTCTGACCACGTTTCAAAGCCAACACGTGCTGTTCAAACAGTGCTAAGTCTAGTGCGTCAGGATGGTCGAAGTTGGTCTGCTCACGCGCCGTCAATGAGAGATGTGCGAGGTCATGATAGTACGCGTCAACCGTCAACACTGTGGCAAATGACGAGCCTATCTCAGATACCAATGCATCGGCTAAGGTCGACTTGCCACTGCCAGACCCACCTGAAATAGCGATAACATAATGATGCGCCGCGTCAGGCGGATTGCTTACTGCCATGCGCGCCTACTCTGGGTAGTACACGCTGCCATATTCCGCCTCTAGTGCCTCGCGGATCAGACGCTGCTCCTGTGGCGCGTCGATAGCAGCACAGCGTCCCGACTTCCATGTCGAATAGGCATCATAGTCGGGCGTGCCCACCGCGGTCAGCAGTTCCCAGACCAACAAGCACCGCTCGAGCTCTGACACCACCTGACTGCTGCCCACTTGATCAAGAAGCGTGGCTAATGGCGGCACGTCGTCACTCAACGCCAAAGCATCGCCGCTATCAAGCGTCATGAATGCCGGCTGAGACGCCTTATAGCGGGGCCAATCAATTTCATTCGGTAGACGCGGCGCACCCTCTCTGGCGAAACTGCCCCAGGCTGACATCATCACCTCGGTCATCTCTCGAGCTGATTCAGTATCGGGATACATATAGTCACCAATCTCTCCGAACATAGGGGCCCCCATGATGAACGCAATCTCACTCGCGTGAGTCGCCCCTAAAATGGTAGAAAACGGCACCAGATAGTTATCAGCCTGCTCATCCCAGTCGTAACGATAAGCATAGAGCTCCGTGTATCCGGCCGATTGCATGGCACTGAGGGGTACATCCACCGCGCTCAACTTCCATCCACGTGATCTCATGTCCGCCCAAAACTCGTACAACGCGGGGGCTTTGACACGTAACTTTGCCGGAAGTAGCTTAGAAAAAGGATAGCTGACATCGATAAAATAACGATTTAAACCGATCCAAAGCGTAATCTCATCTCGGTTAGTGCCCGCCATGACGGGTATATTTTTAGCGTATCGTGGCTCAGCGAGCGCCGCCTGTAACCCCACCTCGGGAATCACCACGCCATCGGCGATGACCGCTGGCTGGATATGGCCCTCACTCAATTCAAAATAGGATTTCAATAACGCTGGTGCACTCACACCGCGGAGGGTTTCAGCGCTCACCGTCTCGTTATCTAGCCCAAGCGCCTCGGCCACCTCCCAGCTGCCCCTCGACACTCTAGGATACTGGCGCTGAGCGTTGTGCGCCTGCGAACGCGTGACACTCCGCACGTGCCCAGACTGGGCAATCGCACGGTGGAACAACCCATCAGCCATCGGGGAGGCCAATAAGCTGAATACGTTGCGCCCTCCGGCACTCTCGCCGAATAGCGTTACATTCCCTGCATCTCCGCCAAAGCCAGTGATGTTGCGCTGAGTCCAGCGTAACGCCTCAATAATATCCAGCGTGCCAAAATTGGCGAGCGCGGGGGCATCGAGCTGTGGTCCATTGAGTGCCGGATGACTAAACCATCCCAACGGACCGAGGCGGTAGTTGATGACCACCACCACAACCTGCTGCCTCGCGGCCAGCCGGGCGAAATCATAAGTTCCCTTATGCCCCGTCAGGTTGCTGCCACCATGCACCCAGACCATGACGGGCCAGCGCTCTGACTCTTTTTGGCCACCGGGCGCATAGATATCGAGGTACAGACAGTCCTCGCTGC
>ENA-ORDA01001022-ORDA01001022.1-marine-metagenome-genome-assembly--contig:-NODE-1022-length-25170-cov-3.677002_pt1 | contig 25170 bp, 25 predicted proteins | sample MGYA00237778_ERZ508506 | MGnify/ENA primary metagenome ERZ508506 (study PRJEB26177, sample SAMN06267891) | marine metagenome | isolation source: Monterey Bay, California, USA | place: Pacific... | reverse complement strand
ATTAAAGTTTACCCGGTTGGAATTGGAACTCCCCAAGGTCGGATTCGAGGGGGTAATACCGGACAAGAATTTGACACTGAAACTCTTAAGGAAATCGCTGAAATCACCAAAGGAGATTACTATCGAGCGCGCGACTATTTAGGCCTCCGAGAAGCTTTCAAGAGCATCGACGACCTTGAAAAAATCGAAGTCGAACGTAAGAGCTGGACGATAAGGAAAGAGCTCTACTTCTGGTTTGTTGGGGCGTCGGGCCTTTTGATTTTAGGCTACCTTTTTACTTCAGCACTCAACCCACCATCGATGCCATGAATTTTGCAAAACCTGAATGGCTTCTTTGCTTAACCGCCCTCCCCTTGATTGGCTTCATGGCTTGGCTCTCTTGGAAGAAGCGTCGCTATCGCTGGAAGAGAATGGTGGCACATCGTTTACAAGGCCGCCTCAGCCATACCCGACCACCATGGGTTCACTTCACCTCACTGGGTCTCGCTTTAGGAGGGATGGCTGGGTTGATTATTGCAGTCGCCCAGCCAGAATCTGGCGAGGAATGGATTGAAGTAGAAAATGAAGGACGAAACATTCTCTTTTGTGTGGATATATCACGCAGCATGCTAGCCCGCGATATGGAGCCTAATCGACTACTAGCATCTAGGGCTGCAGCTCTAGAAATCCTAGAAAAGTTTCCTAACGATCGAGTTGGCGTTCTTTTGTTTTCTGGGGAAACACTTGTTCAATCTCCACTTACGATCGATCACAGTTTTGTGGAACAAACTTTGGCTCAACTGGACCCCAATGACATCCCAGTGGGAGGCTCCAACCTTACCACAGCTATTGATTCCGGAACACGACTCCTGAGGGAAACGGGTCAACAAAGCAACATCATGGTGGTATTTAGCGATGGTGAAAAATCCTCTGAAGGACTTGAAGAAGCTGCCGCCGCTGCCGCCAGAGAAGGCATCTTCATTTACGCAATCGGAATGGGATCCACAGAGGGTTCCTTCATACCTGATCCTCGGGAAAGTGATGGGAATTTTCGAGACCGATCCGGGAATGTCGTTTTTTCCAAGCTCAACGAAGAAGCTCTACAAGTGATAGCCGAAGAAACTGATGGATATTACTCCAAAGGAATGGGCGCCGGCTTCATTAACAAATTAGATTCGGCACTTTCTGAAATGGATCGCTTCCGAGAGGAAGGAAAACACCAACGAGTTGCTAAACCTGCTCATCGGTGGTTTGTTTTTAGCGGACTGCTTCTCATCATGACTTCTATTTTCATCAAGTGCCTTCCTTTAGCTCCGATCATTGCTCTCGCAGTATGTAGTCTCGCCACCCCACAGGCTGAAGCAAGCTTGGTGGAAGACGGCATCGCTGCCCTCAAAGCAGGTGAAACAACCACAGCTCAACAGTTGTTCAGCGAAGCAGCCAAAGATAGTTCAGGTGACCATGCGGCAAGCCTATACCTCGCATCCGGATCAGCAGCATCAAGAGCGCAAGATTGGCCTACTGCGGTCACTTCATTTAGCTCAGCACTTTCGGCTGAAGATTCTGAAATTCTCCAGCAAGCCCATTATGCTCTCGCAACTTCCTTATTTTATCTAGGTGCGTCAAAAACCATGGAAGAGAAAGTGAAAGCTTGGGAAGGTTCGATTGAGCACTTTAAAGCCTCTTTAGAAATCCAACCCCAAAACGCAGCCTCGAGAGAAAACCTACAATCCGTAGAGAAGCAATTAGCCGAACTCCAAAAAGAAAAGGAAAAAAAGGAGGAAGAAAAAAACCAGGAAAAGGAAGACGAAGACAATCAAGATTCAGAAAAAAACGACTCTCAAGAAGAAGCTCAAAATGGCTCTGATTCGGAAGACACATCAGAAGAGTCAAAGGACGAGCAATCAAATGAAAATCCGGACCAAACGAAGAAAGATGACCCCTCCGAAGAAAATGGCGATAACAACAATCCCAAGCAATCTAAAGAGGGTGAGAGTAAAAATGATGAACAATCTGAAAAATCAAAACCTAACGACGAGCTATCGAATCAAAACGAAAATCAAAGCAATGAGGGAGAAGCTAAACAGGGCAATGAAAACAAAGCACAAGCAGAGAATCCCAACCTAAAAGATGATCCTAATGCTCCGGAAAATGAAACGCCCCGCGAAAGAGCTCGGCGGCTCCTAAAGCAATATTCCGACTTTGGGGGAAAGGCTCCACGAAGGATACGGAGACCCTACAATCGAAGCCCACACGATTGGTAATTTACGAAACGACCATCGTGAGATTTTTCGTAATCATTTCATTTCTAATTCTTACAGGAGGCCGCAACCTCTTAGCTAAGGATTCCCCGGCGATCGAGACAAAGCTCGATAGTTCGATTATTGTAGTTGGGGAAAAAACCTACCTGACGGTATGGGTCGAGAATCTGACGCTAATCGATTGGCCAACCACCCCAAAAGCGGCCCCTCTTGCTTTAAAGCGAGAAACGCAACGCCGATATCAAATTAATGGAAGAATTCGTGAAGGCTTCCGTTATTTAGTTTCAGCTTTCGAGCCAGGGATTTACAAGATCCCCCCCTTTGAACTCCAAACTAACTCCGGAGTGATTCGCTCAAAAACCCATACTCTTCGAGTGGCACCAATCAATAGCCTCGAAACTCATGGCATAAAAATCAATGGAGAAGTCACTCCGTATCTGACCGGTGTTTTCCTTGAGAAGACCAACCCTTACTTAGGTGAAACACAGGACGTCGAAGCTAAGCTATATCTTTCCCAAGCAGCACCTCACTTACTTCGGTTATCAGATGGGAACGTCATTAACCTCAAAAAGGATGGGCTTGCAGCATGGCGCTTCACTACGACAACTGAACCTACTGGATATCTTGATTATGATGGCCATCAATTCGCGGTATACACCTACCTTAGCTCAATCAATGCGCTTCAGGACGGACCTCTTGTTCTTGGACCTGGGTCGACTAACGCTACCTTACTTCGTCGCCAAGTGGTTCGCGGAGGCTTCGCCACCCGTTCCTTTACCACAAAGATCGACTTCCCTTCTGTTGAGCTAAATGTCCGGCCTCTTCCTGAAGGAGCGCCATCCGGTTTTGGTGGAGCCGTAGGAACATTTTCGATTGAGGTTCGCCCCCTCAGTCTTGAACTCGAGCTCGGCGGATCACTCACCGTCGAAACACGCATCACAGGTTCGGGAAATATCGATCAATTCCCTGGACCTCAATTAGTTGACCTGAACAAAGATTGGAAACAATTTGAAATAATGGCTAAGCCGAGCGGCGGGGAACGCCGTTCAAGTTCAGGGACCGCTGAGTTCTCGCATGTCCTAAGACCTCTAAAAAAAATTGAGGCTCTTCCCCCTTATCGCTTCATTTACTTCGATCCATTGCTCGAAAATTACGAGCAAAAGGAATCTCTTCCTATTCCGATAAAAATCACCGGAGAACTTCCTTCCCCAGAATCCCTTGGAGAAGCTCTGGAGTTCCTCCCCCCTAGCGAACGTCCGCTAAAAGTTTTCAGGAAATCATCCCCCCTGAGCAAGTGGGCGTGGCAAATCATCCCTGCTCTAATTACCTGCTCAATTCTTGGAATTGCATTCCGGAACAGGCTCAAAGCTCGCCATATCGCGTTAGCGCCTCGTAGGGAGTTTGAAGACGAGCTGAAAGAAGTGACTTCAGCGAGCAATGACCGTGTAACCTTCTTTCGAGAAGCGGCCCGGTTTGCTACGGAGCACGACGCAGCTGAGGGGCTCGAGGAGGTTTTCAAAATACGGGATGAGATCTGCTTTCGGCAGGACCCAAAACCGGAACCCCTTGAACCAAGCGAAAAAAAGCGAGTCTTGAGGCTCCTTAGGACCTTGTCTCCGCTCTTAATATTTTTAATCTCTATAGGCTCCTTGATTCAGACTAGTAAGGCCATTGACCATTCTCCCGAGGAAGCCAAAGCCGACATTCTGGCATCAATGGAAACAGCAGCAGCAAGAGAGCATCTTCATAACCTAGCGATTTGTGAGCTAAAGTTAGAAAACTATGGCGAAGCTTCATTGTGGGCCCATCGTTATCAATTGCATGGTGGTGACAGCTCCAAACTAATGAGCGAATTACCAGGGTCTCACGCTCGTTCGCCAGAGGGGACTGAATGGCTATCGCTTCTACCCAAATGGATTTATTTTCAAATCTTAATCATGGGGATTTGGTCACTTGTCATCGCTATTCTGACAGCTTGGAACATCTTTGGAAATAAGCGCAAACCTCTCCTCGTCACTTTCTCCGTTTTCACAGGTTTGGGATTCGCAATTGGAATCACCGGGATGAAACTCTATCCTCTAGGAGTAAGCTTCGAGCCCCTGAGTGAATTATCAATCGTGACAGAAAAGACGGCGCTGAAAAGCCAACCCTTTGAGGGAGGCTCTATAATTCGGGAGAACGTGATAGGGAGCCTGTGTCGAGTCAAAGCGACTCGAGCAGGATGGTCTATGATTAAGCTCCCTGGAGGCAGCACTGGCTGGATCAGGAAGGCCGAAGTCTCACCCATTTTAGAGTAACTCGATAAGATCAATTCATTCGCACCTCTTAAATTTCTAGGAGGTGGAAACGCCTGCTTTCTTTTGCTTCTTGCGGGCCTTGGCTTTGAAAGAAACCGCCTTCGCGTCCTTTTTAACCTTCGCTGTAACGTGCTGGTCCTCCTTGACAGAACCTGAAAGGATGGCTTCAGCAAGCGGATCTTCAAGCAATTGTTCAACCGCCCGGCGCATTGGGCGAGCTCCATAGTCAGGATCGTAGCCCTCGGTGACGATTAGGTCGCGTGCGGATTCCTCGAGCACCAGATCGATCTGCTTATCAGCAAGGCGCTTTACCAATTTCGCAACCTCTAGATCGACAATCACGTTAAGACTCTCTTTCTCAAGCATCCGGAACACCACGAGTTCATCAAGTCGATTTAGGAATTCAGGCCGGAAATGCTTTTTAGCAACGGAATCTATTTTGGCCTTCATGCCTTCGAAGTCCGCCTCATCCTCCGCCATTGCATTGAAACCCAATGTCGTTTGGCGTTTGATACTTTCAGCTCCGACATTCGAGGTCAGAATAATGATCGTGTTCCGAAAATCGATTTTACGACCGAAGCTATCCGTAATCATTCCCTCCTCCAAAATTTGAAGCAGAAGATTCATGACGTCCGGGTGGGCTTTTTCAACTTCGTCAAAAAGAATAACTGAATACGGACGGCGCCTTACCGCTTCAGAGAGCTGACCGCCCTCTTCATATCCAACATACCCCGGAGGCGAACCGATGAGACGACTTGCGCTAAACTTCTCCATGTATTCCGACATATCGATCTGAATCAGCGACTCCGGATCACCGAACATAAAGTTGGCAAGATTTCTAGCAAGGTAGGTCTTCCCCACTCCAGTTGGCCCAAGGAAAAGAAATGAACCTATCGGGCGACGCGGATCCTTAAGATCAGCACGCGATCGCCGAAGGGCCTTAGAGATTGCCACAACAGCCTCATTCTGCCCAATAACAGTCTCCCTGAGATTCTCTTCCATTTTTAACAGCTTAGCTGCTTCCTTCTGCTCCATACGTTGGAGCGGAACACCAGTCCACTTCGAGACCACCGACATAATATCATCCTCATCGATATCAACGACCTTCTCTTCGCTTTCACCACGCCAACCTTCTATCTTATCATCGAGCACCTTTCGAGTTGTCTTTTCTTCGTCACGAAGAGCTGCAGCTTTTTCAAAATCTTGATCGTTAATAGCAGCTACCTTCTCATCGTTAATCTCCGCGATGCGCACCTCCAACTCCTTGAGTCCGATCGGACGCGTCATAGTTTGAATTCGGGCACGGGCTCCGGCTTCGTCCACTACATCGATAGCCTTATCGGGCAGAAAGCGGCTTGTAAGATAACGAGATGTCAACTTCACCGATGCCTCAAGAGCCTCCTCAGAGTAGCGCACCTTGTGATGGCTCTCATACTTCTCACGAAGGCCTTTCATGATTTCTATAGCATCATCAATTGAGGGTTCATTTACCTTAACTTGCTGAAAACGACGCTCTAAAGCGGAGTCCTTTTCAATGTGCTTTCTAAATTCATTAAGAGTGGTGGCACCGATGCATTGCAACTCAGCGCGGCTCAAGGCGGGCTTTATAATATTCGAAGCATCCATAGCTCCCTCAGCCGAACCCGCACCAACAATGGTATGCAGCTCATCAATGAAGAGCACAACGTTCTTCACTTTGCGGATCTCGTCCATGACAGCCTTTATACGCTCCTCAAACTGGCCGCGGTATTTTGTGCCAGCAACCATCAAAGCGAGATCAAGAGTGACCACCTTTTTGTCTCGGAGTATCTCAGGCACATCACCAGCCGCAATCTCTTGCGCAAGTCCTTCGACAATTGCAGTTTTACCCACTCCTGCCTCTCCGACTAATACCGGGTTGTTTTTTGTACGACGACAGAGGATCTGAATCACCCGTTCAATTTCAGAGGCGCGTCCAATCACTGGATCTAGATCACCCGATTGCGCAAGCTTAGTGAGATCACGACCAAACGCTTTTAAAGCCGGAGTCTTAGCTTTTCCTTCGGCATCCTCACCATTTTCCATTTCGATTTCATCATCATCGAAATCGAATTCGTCATCGGATTCTTCGGCTGCGAAGTTAGGATCAATCTCCGCGAGCACCTCATTGCGCGTCGTTTGAAGATCTACGCTTAAACTGGTAAGGACCCGCGCCGCCATTCCCTCACCTTCGCGAAGCAGCCCCAGAAGAATGTGCTCGGTTCCAACATAAGAATGATTGAGCTGCTTGGCCTCCTTATTTGCAAGAGCCAGCACCTTCTTTACACGGGGTGTGTAAGGAATATTGGTTGAACTCTTGGTATCCGGACCAGTCCCAACCTCTTTCTCTACCTCCATGCGGACTGATTCAAGGTCGAGCCCCATGCGCTGCAGAACGCTAACAGCGACACCCTGGCCTAATTTAATGAGGCCAAGGAGCACGTGCTCGGTCCCAATATAATTATGATTGAATCGGTCAGCTTCCTTTCGAGCTAGAGCCAGCACCTGCTGTGCGCGTGGTGTAAAATTATTCATAGAATTGTTAGGATGGAGTGGAACTTTCTTTACTTTTCTTTCCCTGATAAATCAATAGCAGGTGATAACGATGATTGCAACTGCTCGCGAATCATTTGAGCCCGGATAACATCACGGGTCTCTGGTTCAAGTTTACGCCCTGCTCGCCATTGAAGATGGGCAGGTTGAGTCTCCATGAAGAGACGGTCACAACTCTCAACTAAGTCTGACGGGAGCAGCGTCAGATCAGCACCCAAGCGGAGCATGGAGAGATGATTAAGAGCCTCTTTTGAAGTAATGATATGAGCGTATGAGAGATTGCCTGCAGCGCGACCTATTCGATCCCTCACCATTATCGAATCTTCAGTCATAAGCTTTTCTCGGGCCTGCAGTTCATATTGCGCCACGTCGCCTATCACTCTGGTTAGACGGTCGAGAATTTCTTCTTCGCTCTCACCGAGGGTCGATTGATTTGAAATTTGATAAAGATTCCCAAGCGACTCGGTTCCCTCTCCATATAACCCACGAACAGCTAAACCAAGTTTATTGATTCCCTTTAACACTGGGCCAATTTGATCACTCAAAACCAATCCAGGCAGGTGAAGCATCGATGATGCCCGCATACCAGTCCCTAAATTGGTCGGGCAAGCTGTGAGGTATCCAAGCGTTGGGTCGATAGCGAAGTCGACCACCTTTTCAAGGCGCTGATCAACTGAATGGGCCAACTTGAAGGCTTCTTTTAATTGAAGGCTAGGACGAATTGCTTGAATCCGCAAATGGTCCTCCTCGTTAATCATGAGACTCAGGGTCTGCTTACGATTTACCACCGAACCGCTCCCCTCACTCCGAGCAGCCTGCTCCCGACTGATCAGGTGGCGTTCGACGAGGACTTGCTTCTGAAGAGGATCCAAATCACAAAGCTCATGGGAAAAGCCATCTTTCATGCCAGGAACCGATTCTACTTTTTCTCGCAAAAATGAATATACACCTTCGCGATCTTTCTTCCGAGACCATCCGGGAAATGGAGATTTGGCGAGGTTACGCGCAAGGCGGACTCGGCTAGTCAGCACCACTGATGTTTCTGCTCCGTGCCCCATCATCCAATCTGCGGGATGCCGCAGGAGTGTCGCAAATCGCATCATAGCTCGACCACCCCTTTCTTCTCTTCAACTTTAGAAATTTTATCCCGAAGCATTGCAGCTTCTTCAAACCGCTCATCTTCGATTGCGCTTTCCAACTTGTCAGTCAAACACGCGAGCTCTGACTTCAAGGCCTGTTTCATGGCAACTCCTTCAGGCAAATACCCCTTATGGACACCTCCCTTATGCATCGAAGGCAGACGCTCCGCGAGCTCACGATAAAAAACTTGATAGCATTCAGGACAGCCGAGCCGGCCGACTTTTCGGAAATCATCTAAAGAAAACCCGCAAGAACTACAATCCTCCTGATTTAGCTCAGACACGATATCTTGCACCTTGGTTTGTGGTGGTGAATTCCCAAGCAAATCACTACCCATTAAAAGATCATCCACATTGGTGATCCCCTTTTTCTGAGCGCAAGCTTCGCAAAGGACAAACTTCTTAAGTTTACCCTCAGTCACTTGGGTGTAAAACACCGTAGCCTTTTCTTGGCATGAGTCGCATTTCATCAACGTTTAGAAGGTAACGATTCAACTACTAATGGCTACCGAAAATTCTACGTTTTCGCTCTAACATTTGCTAATTGGGAAGATAACGCATCAATCCCCATCACTGAGGAACTTTCTTCCAACTTCTCTATTTTCATTTCTTGCGACTATTCTCCCACGCATTAGAGTCAGGGCATTATGAAAACAGCACAATTTTTAAAAGAGATGTTCGGGCTTGAGGGCAAGACTGCCGTCGTGATTGGGGGCACTGGAGAGCTTTGTTCCTGTATGGCACTCGGACTTGCTAAGGCTGGAGCAGAAGTCGTTTTAGTGGGGCGAAATGAGGAAAAGGCAAACGAACGGCTCAAGATCATCGAGGAAGCAGGCGGGAAGGGATATTTTGCGTTAGCAGACGCCAGCGATCGCCAATCACTCAATGAGCTCCTAAACTCAGTGGTAGAACAATCTGGCAAAGTCGACATCCTTGTAAACGGCGCGGGAATCAATTCCCCAAGCCCATTCGTCGAAATTACAGATGACGAAGCCCTCAAAATTTTAGACGTTAACCTCGTGGGTGTCATGCGCGCCTGCCAAGTCTTTGGAAATTACTTTCTGAGCCGCGATGTCCAGGCCTCGATCATTAATTTAGGGTCGATTTCTGGCCTAAACCCGCTCTCACGCGTCTTCACCTATTCTGCCTCTAAGGCAGCCGTCCATAACCTTACCCGTAATATTGCGCGCGAATGGGCGGATCGGGACATCCGGGTGAACACGTTGGTCCCTGGATTTTTCCCTGCAGAACAGAATCGCAAGGTCCTCGACGAAGTTCGGGTTGCTGAAATCTTACGTCACACTCCAGCTTCAAGATTCGGAAATCCTCAAGAATTGATGGGAGCAACCCTGCTTTTGGCATCCAATCGGGCCGGCGGGTTCATCACAGGCACCGAAATTGTCGTCGATGGTGGATTCAACTCGATGACGATCTAGTCTTGGATTTGAATAATGGTCTCCCCTTTTCGCATATAGCGAAGGGGATCCCGGGCCCGCCCCTGCAAATAGCTCGGGTTTTCCTCAAGAGCGCGAGCCTCGGCAGCTAGTTGTTGGATATGCCTCTCAAGCCGCCTTTCCTCTTCTTGAGTCTTGACCAGTTCTAATTCGATTTCCTTTAAAAGGTGATACTGAGGGAGCGCTGGAATCGCGACAGCGCAACAAGCTGCTAAGACAAAGAACCAGAACAGGACCAAGGTCGGCTTTCCAAAGAAACCTCGTCCACCTCGAGCTTCGGAAAACTCAGGTGAACGGTCGGTTGCGACTCGGAAATAGCGGCCCATCACTTGTAAATTACACAAAGTTCGATACTAAGGAAGTCTAAACAAAAAAAACTGCAGGCAAAACCTGCAGTTTTTGATATTTTTAGAAGGTTCCAGCTCTTAGGAACCGCCATATATCGCGTTATTACCAAGTGCCTCTTCGATTCGAAGGAGTTGATTATACTTGGCGATCCTATCAGACCGACTCATTGAACCTGTCTTGATTTGGCCTGCGTTGGTTGCAACAGCGAGATGGGCAATCGTGCTATCTTCCGTTTCTCCCGATCGATGGGAAATCACTGAATTATATCCATGAATCTTACCCAGCTCAATGGCATCAAAAGTCTCCGTGAGAGTTCCAATCTGATTGACCTTGATCAAAATTGAGTTTGCCACACCGAGGTCGATGCCCTTCTGAAGAAAGTCAACGTTAGTCACAAAAAGATCATCGCCTACAAGCTGAACCTTATCGCCGATCTTATCGGTGAGAACCTTCCAGCCATCCCAATCATTCTCGTCACAACCATCTTCGATTGAATCGATAGGATACTTCGCACAAAGCTCGGCCAGATATGCAGCTTGCTCCTCTGATCCTCTTTGAGCGCCACCATCTCCTTCAAATTTGGCGTAATCATAAACTCCGTTCTCGAAGAACTCTGAAGCAGCACAATCAAGTGCGAAAGTAATATCCTCACCCACTTTATAACCAGCTTTCTCGACAGCCAAAGTAACAGTATCTAAAGCATCTTCGGTCCCTTTGAAAGTCGGGGCAAATCCGCCCTCATCACCGACAGCAGTAGAAAGACCCCGGTCATGAAGAACCTTCTTTAGGTTATGGAAGACTTCAGCGCCCATTTGCACCGCTTTGCTGAAGGTCGCAGCACCCACCGGCCGAATCATAAATTCCTGAAAAGCAATTGGAGCATCTGAATGGGATCCACCATTAATGATATTCATCATTGGAACCGGAAGAACCTTAGCGTTAGGACCCCCGAGATATTTGTATAAGGGAAGGCCCGATGCAGAAGCTGCTGCACGTGCTACCGCGAGTGAAGTTCCAAGGAGAGCATTTGCTCCGAGATTCTTTTTATTCGAAGAACCATCGAGGGACAACATGGTTTGATCGACCCTGGTTTGATCACAAGCACAATTTCCAAGAAGAGCCGGGGCAATCTTATCGTTAATATTAGCAACGGCGCCGAGGACGCCCTTTCCTAAGTAACGATCCTTGTCGCCATCGCGAAGCTCCCATGCTTCATGTTCACCGGTACTGGCCCCTGAGGGGACGGCAGCGCGGCCGAAGGCGCCACCATCAAGGGTGACGTCAACTTCAACAGTAGGATTGCCCCGCGAATCAATAATTTCGCGGCCTTTGATCGACTGAATGGTAGTGTTCGACATATGTATATTTAGAAAATTTCTTAAAAAGTGTCCTTAGATAGAACTAATCGAGCTGATTGTCACTGTGATGAGTTCTTCGGTATCAGTGTCATGGATTTCAGCGACATCCCCCACTACTTTACCAAGGAGTGCCTGACCAATCTCGGAGAGGTAGGATACGATATTCTTTTCAGGATCGGCATCCCAAGCGCCTAGCATTGTCATTGAACGCTCTTCACCACCTTCAATAGCGACCATCACCTTAGTTCCGATATTAATCGCCGAAGTGTCAGCGCCTTTGAAGTCAGTCGGACGCGCGCGCTCAAGATCACGCTCGAGATCATTTTTTCGAGAATTAAGAACAGACTGCATCTGCTTGGCCGCGTGGTATTCGAAATTCTCACGAAGGTCACCGTGTGCACGAGCTGTCGAAATTTCCCTTACGTTAGCCGGAATCCGCTTGTTAACAAGCTCCTCATACTCCGCCTTACGACGATCAAGACTTTTGAAGGAAACGAGAAGAGTATCGTCACCCTTCGCCTGATTTTCCCCAGAAACCATTTCTTGAGTCTCAGGAACTTTTTTAATGACACGTGCCATCAGCGATTTTCGATCGAGATCGGGGAAAGCTGGGCTTGCTAGAAGTTTGCGAGCGAAGTTACGAACATCGTTTAACTCCATCCCATCAAGGATATCCGAGATCAGTTCCTTATCATCGAGAAGCAGGTTACCTAAACGCCCGCTTCGGCGGGGCCCATCATCGAGAGAATCTTGCTCAAGAACGGTAAGAATCACCGAACCCACTGAACCGTCAAAAACATCTTCCGCCAACTTCTTGCGTTCGCGACAAATCCAAGCAAGCGAATCCGGCCCGAGAGCATGGCGTGATAGCGCAACCTTAATATGATCATTGAGAGCCTTCGTTTCGTCTTTCTCTCCTAAGAGTTTCGCAATCTCAGAAACTCCCCGGGAACTTATCTTACCAAAAACAGACAGCACCTTCCCAACCCAGTCGTCACCGAAAGCAGGAGGAAACGCTTCAAGAATTCGTTTCAAGCGGGCCGCCGCAACGTGATTAAGATCTTCGGAAAGATTACCGTCGGCCACCTGAAGAACCTCTGAGAGCTTGGGAGCATCAGCCGAGATTGCTTCATCCTGCTTTGTTTCTTGAGCAATCTCATCACGAAGCGCGATTAACTCTAATGATTGCGCCGGAGCCAGCTTCATTAACTTTAAAGCTGCGTCGTTAACTATTTCAAATGCACGAGCAAGCAAACCTTCAGTCGCTGCAACCAATGGGGCCTCACGCTGAATAGCTTCAAGGGCCTTAACACGAGCTTTGGGTGAGCGAGCTTGCTCCAAATCATCGACCAGAGCCTCTCCTGGACCAGTAGATTCGTCGCGGAGGACAAGAGGATCAGTGCGCTTTGTTGGAACGGAAACACGTTTGCTCTCACGAAGAGCTTTCTTGGTCTTCTCCCACCATTTTTTATAACCAGGCTCTTCGACAACACTTCCGCAAAGCTCGGCATCAAGTTGATCCATCGTCATATTTCCGCCCCTTGTTTCGATCGTGCGAACGACCAATTCGACCGGATCTTTCTCCGCAAGTTCCTTGAGTTCCCCGAGTTGGCTCACTTTTTGAGCACGGACATCATTCGCCTCTACTGCCTCGGTTTTTTCAAGAGCGAGCTTTAGCCCCATAACCTTTCCCTTTTCCTCCTCGAAATCGATTGTGACCTTCCCATTGAAGAGATCCCATTCTGTCACCACGCCCCCTCCGAAACCTTTATGAATCCGGTATGACCCCGGAGCAATCTTTGAGAGTTTCTCACCAACGGGAGCGGTAATTCGGCCCGCCTCCACCAACTTCGCGACATCAGAATGCATGTCGCGAGACTGTAAGGGACAAGCGTGAATGGCAAGAACCGAAGAGAAAAAGGTTTAGCCTGACTCTCGGGCGGGACACCTCATTTTTATCCGTTAGGACGTTTCTTTCTCATACTAGGAGCGAAGCGAACCTTTCCTTTAGAGCTTGCATCACCCCCATCCTGCTGCCGTTGGAGGGTCTGCCTCAAAATCAAAAAGGCGCCAATCCATCTTCTTGGCAGCTTTTCACTCAGATCATCAGTGCTCACGAGTGCTGAAAGAATCACGACATCATCCTCCTTAACCTGAAATCGCCAAGCTTTCCCCTCTGCCTCTAAACTTAAAACTTGCTCCTCGGTGTTAAGCCGAGCCACTTGTTCTCGCTTTGCTAGCCGCCTTGGTCTCTCAAGGTTCCGATTCTCGATCAGCGAGCTAACTGGCCTTACTTGTGGGAGCTGACGAGATCCCAGCGATAGGTTGAACTTCTTAAGCTGCCCCTCTCGAAAAGCTTGAACCTCCACTGTCTCTCCAACCTCTTTTTCACGAAGAAGGACGACCATTTGCCTCATATTTAAAAGAATGTGATCATCAAATTTCCACCAAAGATCACCATTCTTCCCACCAGCTTTCGCAAGTGGTCCTTTCGACACTACTCCAGACACCCTAAGTCCGACTCCCAACTCAAGTGGTGAGCCCTTTCGATCCTCCGTTGTAAGGGGTTCAAACGAGACTCCAATCCACGGAAGCTGCTCCGCTTGCACCAAGTTTGGCAAAAGAGCTAGTAAACAGATCCAAAGCAGCTTCACGTCTCAAAATCGCTAAAAATCACTCTTGGGAGTATCAACAACATGATGATCGGTTGTCTCGATCGTTACGACGAGACCACTTTCCCGGTGCTGGATAACCTCTTCGGTCACCTCAACCTCTCGCGAAATCTCTCTAATTTCACCTAATTTGGTCACGTAAACATTCGGTGACTCTGTGGCTAAGATCCAGGCATCGTGATCAAGATGCTCGAAAGCTAAAACATCTTCAGCGTCACCTGCTTTTTCGTTTTCCACAAAAAGAGAAGAGTTTCGATCAACCCCCAAAAACCATCCACCACTAACTCCGATACCGAGAGCGATAGCTGCAGCGGCAGCTGTTCCCTTCCAACCCCCAGCCTCTCTATTCAAGTTATTCGCAGAAAATTCATTTGCTTCCACTAACTGATCAATCAGCTGGTGACAATCATCCCGCCCCACATCACTGAGACCACGAGGCGTCAGTGTTTCAAGGCTCGATTCCAGATCCTTTAGTGTGTTATCCATTTTTAATAGTTTGCAGATGGTTTAATTTCTTTTGGAGCTGCTCAAGAGCATAGCGGTAACGGGATGCTGCTGTATTATGGGAGATCTGAAGAACACTCCCAATTTCGGCGAAGGTAAGTCCCCCCCATATTTTTAGGGTCAGCGCCTCACGGAGCTTGTCAGGCAACTCCTCAACTTCTTTCCGGAGAAGCTCAGAGTCTTCGGCATCTTCAAGAGTTGGATCAAGCCAATGATCTTCGCCGCTTTGAAATTGAATAATCTTCCGGTCACGCTTTTCTCGACGCCCCTTACGACGACCGCGATCAAGGGCAAGATACCGCATCACCGAAAACGCGAGAGGCAGATCGGGCGGACGGCATTCCCTTTCCTTCTGATAACCCCAAAGCTTGATCAAGGCATCTTGGAGCAAATCCTCGGCTTCATGGACATCATTACATCGCGCCCGAGCATAGGAAAGAAGGCGAGGAGCACTCTCTCCGAGCCATTCCCGCCATGCTTCGCCTAGATCTATACCGCTAACCGACATAACTATATGAAAGAGAATGCCCTATCTTAACCAATTTGTCTCAAAAAAAACACGTCCTTGTCTTAGTTGAAGATCGACGAAGTAATTGCAACTAGTTCCTCCGCCAAAATCTAACCCATACCAGAGTAGATCACTCCTTTTTGTCTAAATGACGCGCAGTCCTCTTATGAGGGTCTCCAAGCCCGTTGAAATGGTGGTCGATACTGGATTTGAACCAGTGACATCTTGCGTGTGAAGCAAGCGCTCTACCACTGAGCTAATCGACCAAATTTCTGGGCTCTTAAAACCCTGCTTTGGGCATTCAGGCCCTCGTAGCCCTGATGTCAAGAGATGGTGCGCGAGGGGGGAGTCGAACCCCCACGTCCGCAATGGACACCAGATCCTTAGTCTGGCGCGTCTACCAATTCCGCCACCCGCGCTAAGCACTGTCTCTTTGACGGCGGAGGAGGTAGTCTCCCCTCTGCCCTTATTCAAGAATTACTTTGAAAAAAATTAACCCTGCGGAATCGTCACCGACCGAGTGTAACGAAAGCTGTTTTGCTCAATAAAGCGATTGTTAGCCTTCTCATTTCCCCCAAATGGATTCCTCTTTAGAATTGACACACCTTCATCGGAGAGGACTGTGATCGCGAGTTCGACAGAAGTGATCCGCCCCCCAACAAATTCAGAACGCGTATTTAAATTAGGTGCTAATCCGGTTCCGTTTATCGCAAAATTCTTAACAGTCTGCGGCCCCTTATCGGAGGTCATAACCGTGACCTTAGTCGTGCGGTCCTGGCCAGCGGTATCTCGATAATCAACAACAAAAGTAACCGTGAACTCAAAAACGTTTTCACACATTAAATCGTCTAACTCATTCGCTCCAGCAGAGGCATCAAAAGCGGTTTCAAGATTTGGCCTCCCTAGTAACGAACGATCATAGGTTTCTTTCGGATCGAGAAGATTACGATAAAGCACGAAAGTTGAAAACCGTTGGTCCGGATTACCAAAGACCGGGTCGACGAAATCTAGCTCATAAGAAACAGCCGAAATATCACCTCCTTGGTCGGCATTTCGATTCCCTCCGCTTGCATTATTGAGCCGCTCGCGGCTTCCAGCATTTCCATTATAGCGATCAGATGCAGAAGTAAAAAAGATCAACCGCGCTGCATTCGGGCTTTTCTGCCCCTCCGGCCCAACCCCCTCGGGCGAAGTCGTCGCCAGAAGCCACTGACTATCATTATTCCCCAAGCGGCTAACCATTGACTCCAAATCCCGCCCTAGAGCATTAAGCATAACTTTAGCCTGACCCGCTGCGCGAATCTCAGTGCGGGCGGCCTTCCAAGCATCGATAGCTGTACCCGTAATCTGAAGCGTAAGAAGGACGAGAACAAGGGTGATGGACATCGCCACCATAAGTTCGGCAAGAGTAAATCCCTTAGCGCAACTTTTGCAAATGCGAGAGTATTTCATAGGTTGTGAACAATTCATCTAACGCCTTACAACAAGGTTACGGGCAAAAATGGGCCGGGTGAAATTATTGGGATCAAATGCACTAGAAAGATAAGAGAAAGTCGTGGTCGGCAGACTGTAATATTCGGCTTCAAAGGCGATGACTGCTTCTGGATACGATCCCGGTGATTGCGCAAAATCCTGTCCCGGCACGTTCGGATCAACGATTGTTCCCGGCTCTTCACTCACACGGAGACCCTGCCCCTCATAAACGAGCTGCCGGAGCTTCACAAAAAAGACCCGACCTTCAACCCCTTGGAGATCCTCCTCAAAAAGAGGATCACTAAGACGACGAACCATGGGTTGAACTAAAAAGTCACGCCCCGCAATCGCCAGAGTTCGATCAGCAGGCTCAAGAGTCCCGTCATTTCTAAATTTCCCAGGAATTCCACGGTATTTATAAATAATAACTGTTTCTCCCGCTTCCTCAGATTGAGCAATCCAATCAATCGCTTTCTGGAAAGGATCACCCTGATAGCGACGACTTTCTCGCCCCTGGCGGACAGTCCGAAGCTCTAGCTCCAAAGTTGCCTGCAATCGGCTTGCCTCGTCGGTAGAAAGCGTTTTTTTAATCGTCTGCGCGGCAGGCCCGAAAACAGCCATAAACCCCGTGATCATTACAACTAGGATTCCCAGTGCGATGACAACCTCAACAAGGGTAAAGCCCGTCTTGGCAGCATTCAAATTTCTCGGTGTATTTGTCGTCATTTTGACTCTGTGAAATTTCTATTAATTCGTTCCGACAGCACCCAGCTGCTCGATATCCCTGATCATGGTCGTCCCACCATTCTTAAGAACAACGAAACCGCCAAGATCCCTTTTCCCGCCTAACAAAGGTTGTTTCGCGCCGCTCGGGCGGGCTCCGTTGACCACTATAAAACCTGCTCCGGGGGTGGTGCATATACCCTGCCCGTTGAATTCGTAGAAATGACACTGCCGAGCGTCAGAGGCTTGATTGGTCAACTGATGCCTAGCCTCTGGGAGAACCCCTCCCGCCCGCATGTCTGCCCTACTTAGCTCAGGGCTATAATAGACCCCTTGTGGCAAGAAGGTCGGGGAACCAGCCCTTTTCCACTCGGGAATGATTCGTCCCTCTTCGTCAGTCGTCTGGTAGACCACCATCATCATCCGTCGATAACGATCACGCTCAATAGGGATAGTATCATTCAGATCACCATGAATAATGAGCCGTGCCGGAGCATTTTGATTCATCGCCAAGATCCGCGCTTGAGCAAGGAGTCCTTCCCCAATCGCTAGCCCAGCAGTCACACCCTGTCCTTTTCCAATCCGACTAATGCCAACCGAAGCGAGCGAAAGAAGAATCGCAATAATTGCCATAACCGCCAAAAGTTCGACAAGGCTAAAGCCTTTCCGAAAGCTACGCAGCAGCCGATTGCGACCTTTTGTAGAAGTTGGTGTATTTAACATTTTCTAAGAGATTATTCGTCTGTTTTCAGATTGAGATCAAGAAAAAAAATGTAGTTACACTGTATATCTCCCTGAATTAACGAGCAAAATGCCCGTCGTGGGGTTGAGACATCCATCTCCACGAGGTTTCAATCATTGAGCGAGGATCTTTCCGAGAGGCTTCCCAACCGAGTAACTTTTTGGCGTGTGCAGGATCAGCAACCAAGTGTGCAGGATCACCTGGACGACGCTCACCGTATTTCACGGGCACTTTCCGGCCCGTTACTTCTTCTGCGATATCGATAATTTGCTTCACCGAAATCCCAACGCCAGTTCCGAGGTTACAACGGAGGGAACCTCCGCCGTCGATTAAATGCCTAAGAGCAGCCAAATGGGCTGTAGCGAGATCTTCGACATGAATATAATCACGGATACATGTCCCATCATCCGTCGGATAATCGGTCCCAAACACCGTGATTTCCGAGACCTCCCCTTTGACGGCTTGCAAGACGAGAGGAATCAAGTGTGTCTCTGGACTATGATCTTCTCCGATCAAGCCATCGGTTGAGCATCCACTTGCATTGAAGTATCGGAGAGCCGCACTTTTAAGGTTCCACGCGATATCGCAGTCATTGAGAATCCATTCTACCATGAGCTTACTTTTCCCGTAGGGGCTCACCGGCTTTTGCGGATGATCCTCGGTGAGAGGAAGCTTCTCCGGCTCACCATAAGTAGCGCAGGTTGATGAGAAGACGAATGATTTACAGTCAAACTTAAACATCACCTCAAGCAAAGTGAGAGGCTCGGCCGTATTATTACGGTAATACTTTAAGGGATCGTTTACCGATTCCCCTACGTAAGCATAAGCGGCAAAATGAATAACCCCTATAAAATCATGCGTGGTAAACAACTTGGTCAAAAGATCTCGATCGCCAACGTCTCCCACCACCAGTTCCGCCGACTCGTCAAGAATCGCGCCCTCATGCCCATAAACAAGGTTATCAAGAATCACGACCTGATACCCCTCTGAACAGAGCAGCCTAACAGTGTGAGACCCAATGTAACCAGCTCCTCCAGTAATTAAGACCGATCCTTTTTTCATAGTGCCTTCTATTTTAATCACCCCGATGCATCGCCTAATAACGGCCAGGAACAGAGTGAATCGACAAAAGGTAAATCTAAGTTCGCATTCTAGCAAGATCATCCGAACTTAAAAGCCTCGGCAGGAAGCGCCCGATGAGAATCCAGCCGAGGAATCCACCTACGAAATGAACTAGGTGGGCCGTCTGGAAAATAAAATTCCCCACCGCCGATTCTAGCCAGCGCCCCAGATCCGCAAAAAGCGGAATCCCAAGCCACGGCGTCATCAAGAAGAGGAGTGCACTTGAAACGAGAACACCTCTCGAAAGATTACGGGCCGAAATGTTCAAAATGATCATCTTTGAATCAGGCGAAATAGAAAAAAACCCTAGCAATAAACCTGTGACACCTCCTGACGCCCCAACTAAAGGAGGAATACCGGGAACGAAGGCCTGAACCACAATGTGGGAAAACCCGCTACCCAAACCACAAACAAAAAAAAGACAACAGATCCGTTGATTAGAAAAAATATGACTCAGGCGAGCTGCCCCATAATAAAAAAGTAAGGCATTTACAGCCAGGTGGATCCAATTGCCGTGAAGGCAAATATGAGTAAAAAGCTGCCACACCCTGCCGCTGACGATCCCTTGCCACGATAGACCTCCCTCGAGATAAGCAATATTGAGAGCACCCGCTCCCTTCCACCTCAAAACAAGTGCAAGCACAAGCTGGACCGAGACCATAATTAAGACACCAAAGGTCGCAGTGTTAACACCGGGCTTCTGCAACATCACCCAGCTACCTCGGCCACTTTTAGGTCTCACTACTGGGATCATTCCTAATAAAGACCACCGTCCCCTAAAAATGCTCATCTTTTTTTATAAAAACCTCTACCCCTTTCTTTGGTGCAGTCTTGACAGCCCGAAGTTCCGACCGACGATACGCTTCCTAACTAATGCACTCGTTCCACTACTCCAATGGCAGTCTTCATTGCGAAGGTATTTCTATCGCAGATCTGGCAAACCAATATGGCACCCCTCTTTACGTTTACTCCTCCGAAACATTTCGTGATCGCTACACCCGGCTCGACGGTGCGTTTTCGTCAATCAACCACGAAGTCGCTTATGCTGTAAAAGCGAATTCAAACCTCTCCATACTAAGCCTATTGGCAAAAATGGGGAGCGGGTTTGATATCGTTTCAGGCGGGGAACTTTTTCGTGTGATTAAAGCAGGGGGTGATCCTGGAAAATGCACTTTTGCCGGAGTTGGAAAAACTCGCGAAGAGATCGAATACGCGCTTCAGCAAGGAATTTACTCAATTAATGTCGAATCCGAGGAGGAAGCCTTTTTCATCAACCAAGTCGCTAGCGAACTCAATTTAGTCGCTCCGATCGCCTTCCGGGTGAATCCAAATGTTGACGCTAAAACCCACAAATATATTTCAACCGGAAAATCGGAAAATAAATTTGGGATCGATTTCGAATTCATCCTCGACGCCTACGAAAGAGCTTCGAGTCTCCCTCACCTCAAACTCAAGGGACTCCAAATGCATATTGGTTCCCAGTTGACTTCGGTTTCTCCATTCGTTGAGGCTGTTGAAAAAGTCACACCCCTTGCTGCTGATTTAAAGAATAAGTATGATATCGAATTTTTCTCCATCGGAGGCGGAATCGGGATCGTCTATGAGGAAGCTTTAGCTTCTGGCAGCGAATCATGGTGGACCAAGCAACCTGACGAAACTCGCCCTCTAACTCCCGAACAATACTCTTCTGCGATCATCCCTTCGCTTGCACCCCTTGGTCTAAAAATTCTTCTAGAACCCGGTCGTTTTATCGCTGGTAACGCCGGCGTTCTCGTCACCAAATGTCTCTACGAAAAAAAGGGCTCCACCAAGACCTTTAAAATTGTCGATTCCGGAATGCACCACTTAATTCGTCCAGCTCTTTATGAGGGCTTCCACGAAATTGTCCCGGTTGCAGAACCCAAAGGCGCGGTTGAATCAGTGGACGTTGTAGGTCCAATTTGTGAAAGTGGTGATTTCTTCTGTCAAAACCGTGAGGTTCCCACCTTTGCTCCCGGTGAATTCATCGCACTAATGAGCGCAGGAGCCTATGGAATGGTCATGGCGACTACTTATAATTCCCATCCCCTTCCAGCTGAGATCCTTGTCGATCGCAATCAAGCTAGGATCGCAAGAAAGCGTCAAACCTTTCAAGATCTCGTCGAAGGAGAAGAAGGGTGAAATTTTCGCGCGACTGACAACGTCTCACTGGGTTAGATAAGCTAACCGATGGGAGACGAAGGAAATGAGGAAGATTTGGCACTAATGGCAAAAGTTGCCCGCGGTGACGAAGATGCTTTCGCTAAAATCGTCGCAAAACATCAGCACGCTGTTCTCGGGACGGTTGCTAAAATGACCAACCAAAGTTCTGACACTGAAGACATCGCCCAGCAGGTCTTCATCAGGCTCTGGAAATCAGCCGAGCGCTATCAGCCAACCGCAAAATTCACGACCTTCCTTTTCACTATCACAAGAAATCTTGTTTTTAATGCGACCCGAAAAAAATCCGGTAAAAACGAATATTCATTCGATGCGCTGGAGGGAAAGTGGCGCCAGAGTATCGAGGACAAAAGCTCCGACTCTCGGCCTGATAAATTAATTGAGCAGACCGAACTTCGACAAATAATTGACCAAGCAATTTCTTCTCTTCCCGAAAAACAACGCCTCGCAGTTGTTCTTCGGCGATATGAAAAAATGCCATATGAAGAAATCGCTGAAACCTTGGGAATTTCAGTTCCAGCCGTAAAGAGCCAACTTTTTCGAGCTAGGACAGCTCTTCGGGAGTCACTTGGCAAATATCTTAAAGAGTGATTCTTTTTCCAATCAAACACATTACCGAAAAATTTTCACAGAAGACTTTCGACCTAAAGTTAGCAACCTGAGGGCAAAGGTTAAAAGTAGTTCTCACGATTTTCCGGACGACACCAGCTAGAACAAAACAAGAGGCCCTTCTCGCTTGTTAAGTCCTCGATGATCGACAAAAATATTAAGTGTCGCTAAACCTTTAGCGTTCCATCAAAATGTCATCGGACCCATTTTCTAAAGCTGCGATCAGAAAAAAGACTCGCCTTCGTTTAAAGCAGTTAAACAAGCTTGAAATCGCTGAGGCATCTTTAGACCTTCTTGCACAACTTGGATTTCCAGATGGCTCAAAAGTTGCAATCTTTGCAGGCCTTTCAAACGAACCACAACTTCTCGAACTTGTTGTATCCCAACCCAATGTGAAATGGCACCTCCCTAAGGTCAGAGGGCCAGGAAAAATGGATTTTCTTCGATTTGAAAAAATTGAAGAACTTAGCCAGGGAGCCTTTGGAATTTTGGAACCTGATCACGGAGTCGAAGCGACTCATCTCGATTTTATGATTTGCCCTGGAGTGGCTTTCACTCGCGAGGGACACCGTCTTGGTCAAGGCGGTGGATTCTACGATCGAGCCATCGCGAGATTTCCTAAAACCAAAATCATCGGAGTGGGATTTGAATGCCAAGTGGTAGATCAACTTCCAATCGACAAATACGATTGCCTAATGGATCAGGTCATTATTGCCCGAACGGGCACTTAAGAGTAAAAGGAGGGATTTTTGCGCAAAACCTTTTCCCTTCAGAATCAACTCCAAAGAATGCTCCCGCAACTTTGGAATCACACGCCACGACATGATAGGAATTATAGGAAAAACTTTGCCCAGGCATTAACTTAGGATTCTCTCCGACCACCCCCGCCCCCTCAACAACCACAACTACCCCTTTCGTGTCTCTTAGAATCCATTTACGAGCAAGAATCGTAACCGTTTCTGGAGACTCGTTAATAATGTGGATGAAGTAGGCAAAGGGAAATGGTTTTTCGGGCGGCGCCTCCAACTGAGGAGCGAAAACCACCTTTTCTATGTTAACTCTTAGACCTGGTAAGCCTGGAAATGCCATCTTGATAACGGAACCTATAAGATGTCGCTTTGAGAGCAAGAGCATCCGCGCAAACTTGCAGGTTGCGACAGAACAACTAAGCTAGTGGTGTGCAAACTCCAATCGCTCTTACAATCGCCGGCTCGGATAGCTCGGCCGGTGCGGGCCTGCAGGCTGATTTAAAAACTTTTTCAAGCTTTGGAGTATTTGGCCTAACCGCTGTGACGTGCGTCGTTTCCGAAACGCCCCTTACGCTAAGTCAAGTTCACCCCGTTCCACCGAGCGTCTTGCAGGATCAAGTCCGTCTTTTACTAGAGAGCTATCCCATCGGTGCAATCAAAACGGGAATGCTCTATTCAAAGGCTCATATTAAAGCGGTTTGCGAATTACTCACTGACACCAATATTCCTCTCATTGTTGATCCAGTCATGGTTGCCTCAACGGGCGACCCCCTCATGAGGGAAGACGCCCTCGACACCATTCGCGAGACCCTTCTCCCTCTTGCGACAATTATCACACCCAACCTTCCAGAGGCTGGTATTCTGCTACGAAAATCGGTCGTAACAGCAGAGGATCAAGAAGCTGCGGTGGAAGAATTAACATCTACCTTCGGTGTCTCGACCTATTTAAAGGGTGGCCATTTAGAGAACACTAAAACACATCGGGACCTCCTTAAAGAGAATGGCAAATTGCACGTCCTTGAACATGAGCACCTAGAACTCCCTCAAACTCATGGCACTGGCTGCACACTTTCCGCTGCTCTTGCTGCCGCCATTTCATCGGGGGCAAGTTTAGAGCACGCCGGAAAAGAAGCACACCAATTTACACAACAAGCACTTAGAAAGTCAGAATCATGGAATAGCCCCAGCTCTGGAGAAGCAATTTTTCATCTCAGGCAAACTCAACAACTTCGATGACATCACGGGGCGCTTTAACCGCTGGCCCAAAAAGAGTGCCGAAGGCCGCTCGCTTGAAGACGATCACATTCGCCTGGCTCAGCATTTGTCTTACCCGACTAGCTGATTCGGGTGATATTCGGGCAGTAAACACCGGCCCTAAAACTAACAAGGAGCAAGACAGGCTTAGAGTTGCTCAACACAGAGAAGAAGATGCCCGCAAATGCTTGGAATTACTTAAAAGGGCCAAGTCTGGAACAAGTCTGTGACAAGTATCAACCAAGGTAGAGGCCAAATGGGGCGGCCAAGGTAGGGGCCAACATAATGAGAAATACAGTTCTAGAAATACACTAATGAAAAATACAAACCTATCTACGCTTTCGCGTAGGGTTGTTGTTTTTGATTTCGTTGAGAAATGGTTATTAGCTCTCACCACACCATGGATTTGATTAAACGTGTATCTCTAAGCCTAGTTGCAGCGACTATTTTACCGTCCTCATTTGTTGGGTGTTCTGGTGGAATACCGGCATTAGTGCCTCGTGGATATATAGTTGAACCATCTCATCTAAGTCAGTTCACATCAGGAGGAAGCTTAAGCACACTCTGGTATCGTGGCAGTGACTCGCGTTATCACTACTTCAGTCATTTATGGAAGGTGACTACTAACTATCGAGTTAAACGCTCAGCCTTAATTCTAAACAAAGAAGATGAGTTTGGATTTGAAACAAAGGCTAACGAGTTAGTAGCCCATTTCGCTAACCCCAGACTCGCGGCAGCCCTTTCTGGGAGCGGGCAATGAAAGGCTCTGAGAACGTATTATAGAGCCATTAAGGGTCCTTCCCGAAGAGGGTGTTGTTCAGTGGGTGGACTGGCCGACAGAAGTCAGCTCGGAAAAATTCTGAATGGCATTTGTGTTTAGTTAATACCCACGTTGTTTTTTGACACCGTTGCATTGATACCATGGACGACATCTTACTCGACATTATCAGTGAGTCAGCAGCTCTTCGGAGATGTAATCTACCAGCGACTAACCGTTGGCGTAATCACCTGCGATGCAATCTACCTCATCACGAAATGGGAAATGGCAAAGTCTAGAACGAGCATCATGTAAATGCTTTCGCCAGAAATATCCCTGACCTAGCTGATGAAGTAATTGAAGTTGAAGGATTTCCAGCACCGTCATTGCGGGAGCTTGATGCAATGAACTAGCTCTCGGGGCGACAGGGTTCACTGCTATACACCAACGG
>ENA-ORDA01001016-ORDA01001016.1-marine-metagenome-genome-assembly--contig:-NODE-1016-length-25364-cov-3.072962_pt1 | contig 25364 bp, 23 predicted proteins | sample MGYA00237778_ERZ508506 | MGnify/ENA primary metagenome ERZ508506 (study PRJEB26177, sample SAMN06267891) | marine metagenome | isolation source: Monterey Bay, California, USA | place: Pacific... | reverse complement strand
TACCTGCACTCTACCACCCATCTAAAAAATCGTCAAGATCTCTTCTATCCTTTTTTGAAGGCTTACCATGATCCCTTCCACGGTATACGCGTTGTGCTTCATTATACGCTTTATATTTATCCAGCTCTTCAGCGGGCGTCTCATCAATAATGTAGTCGGGTATTAATTTTGCCCCCAGCCGTTTCTCAGTCAGCTGAAGGATTTTAAAACGAAAGATTGCATTGTTCTTTTGGCAGGTAACGATGTCCCCGACTGAAACTTCTTTGGCGGGTTTACATTCAAGACCATTAAGCTTTACTTTATTAGCAGCGACTAATTTTGTTGCAAGAGAACGCGTTTTGGAAAGGCGTACACACCAAACATATTTATCGATACGCAAAGTCGTAAGGGCTTATTTTAATAATCTTCTTAGAATCTTACCGACGTTGGACTTTGGTAACTCATCTCTAAAATGAATTACTTTTGGAACCTTGTAATTGGTTAAGTTTTCTCTACATGTTTCGATCACTTCTTCTTTGGTCAGAGAGTCTTCTTTTTTAACAACGAAGGCCTGAACATACTCTGTTCCATCGTCATTTTTACCCCCACAAACACCTACTTCTAGAACTTTTGAGTTTTCAGTAATTGCCTTTTCTACCTCACTTGGATAAACATTAAATCCAGAAACTAAAACCATTTCTTTTTTGCGGTCAACGATTTTAAAAAATCCTTCTTCGTCAATAACCCCGACATCTCCTGTAAGAAAATATTCCCCATGCATACAGTTCGCGGTCTCTTCAGGTCGGTTCCAATACCCCTGCATCACTTGGGGTCCCTTGATACCAATTTCTCCTTTTTCACCTTGTGGGACTTCGACTTTGTTATCGTCAAATATTTTAACGTCAGTATTTGGAAGTGGCAACCCGATTGTTCCGATTTTATGATTTCCGCCTACCGGATTTATTGTTGCAGCAGGGCTTGTCTCGGAAAGCCCATAAGCTTCGAGCATCGGACTATTTGTAACCTTTTGCCACTCTGCGGCAACAACATCTTGAACTGCCATTCCACCACCTAATGCCATTTTGAGATTACTGAAATCAAGGCTTCTAAAAGCATCCTGGTTTAAGAGCCCATTGAACAGCGTATTCACGCCAGTTATGAATGTAAACGGATTTTTCTTGAGGTCTTTGCAGAACCCTTTCATATCTCTAGGATTGGTGATCAAAATGTTTTTTGCTCCGTATCTAAAAAAGACAACACAATTTGCTGTTAATGCAAAGATGTGGTACATAGGAAGTGCAGTTATGATTGTCTCTTGACCATCTTCGAATTTATGCCCAATCCAAGCTTCAACCTGCTGAACATTGGCACAAATATTCCCATGAGAAAGCGTAGCTCCTTTTGAAACACCTGTTGTCCCTCCAGTATACTGAAGAAAAGCATGGTCATCTTTGCTTAGGCTAACCGGTGTCCCTTTTTTACCTTTACCGGCCTTAAAAACTTGTTTCAATGGGGTCGTATCGTTAAGCGTAAATGCAGGCACCATTTTTTTAACGTTACGAACAACAAAATTTGTTATTGCCCCTTTTAACCCACCTAGCATATCACCAATAGTTGTGGTAATAACGGTTTCTATTTCCGTTTCATGAAGAATCTCTTGCAAGTTGTGAGCGAAGTTTTCTAATATTATTATTGCTTTAGCTCCAGAGTCTTTATACTGATGCCGCATTTCTTCAGCAGTGTATAAGGGATTTGTATTGACAATAACCAACCCCGCTTTTAAACAGGCGAAAATAGTAATTGGGAATTGAAGTAGGTTGGGCATTTGAAGCGCAATACGGTCTCCTTTTTTAAGTTTAGTTTTATTTTGAAGATGCCAAACTAGGGCGTCAACATGTGCTGATACGTCGTTGAAACTAATTTCTACGTCCATATTTTTATATGCTGTTTTATCTCCAAATTTTTTAACAGATTGGTCGAAGATTTCAACAAGATTGTTGTATCGATTAAGCTCTATTGTTTGTGGAACCTCTGAAGGGTAAGATTTAAACCATGGAAAATCACTCATAATTAATTTTATTTCATTGTTTACGGAATAACCGTTGCTAAAAGGAGATATTTAAAGATACATAAAATTCATAGTTTTTGACAAAAAGAGCTTTTTATCACGATCAAAAAAGGATATTCTTTAACGGATTTCATTTTTGATATTTTAAGATTATAGATGTAAATTTGACACTATCTACAATTAAAATACGAATGAATAATTTTTTTTCTTTGATGTTTTTTTGTCTTGCTGCGCATACTTCCTTTGCACAAGTGCAGGCTGTTGAGGACGATTTTGAGGGTGCAGGAACAATAAACTCTTGGTTTGGTGACGATTGTGGAATGGATTTGGCATTTAACAATCCATATCTGCAAGGATTAAACACATCGCTAACTGTCCTTAAGTACAATGATGCTGGGGGTCAATATGCAAATATTCGTTTTGATGTATCTGAGAATTTCGACTTGAGTACGAACCATACTTTTAGCTTAAAGATTTTCGTTCCTGCTTCTGGGATTTCTGGCAATCAAAACAATCAGCTTTCATTAAAGCTTCAAGATGGTACTATTGGTGCACCATGGGAAACACAGTGTGAAATCATTAAAAATATTACTTTGAACGAATGGCAAGAACTCTCTTTTGATTTTGATCTGGATCCATACATTAATTTAAATCCTGGTAGCGGGGATCCGTTATTAAGATCGGACTTTAACCGGGTTGTGCTTCAAGTGAATGGAGAAAATAATAATGATATTGTTACGGCTTATTTGGATGACGTCAACTATGATGGTACACTCGGGTCTTGTAGTGTTTTTAATACGCTGGTATGGTCAGATGAATTTGATGGTAATGGCCCTGTTGACGGAACGAAATGGTTTCATCAGACCTTACTTCCAAATGGTTGGGGTTGGTTTAATGGCGAGCTGCAGCATTATACAAACCGGGTCGAAAACTCATATGTACAAAATGGTTTTCTTCATATTGTTGCGAAGGATGAAACGTTTACAGATCAGGGTGTGACAAAGGAATATACTTCCGCACGCCTTAATTCAAAATTTGCATTTACTTATGGTCGTGTTGAAGCGCGTGCTAAAATGCCTTTCGGGATTGGTACATGGCCAGCTATTTGGATGCTTGGCAAAAACATAAATGAGAATGGTGCCTATTGGCAGACCCAAGGTTTTGGTACGACGTCATGGCCTGCTTGTGGAGAGATAGATATTTTAGAACATTGGGGGTCTAATCAAAACTATGTCCAAAGTGCACTGCATACACCCTCTTCTTCTGGTGCTACAGTCAATCATGGAGGCACTATGTCTTCAGACGTTTCCAACACGTTTCACCTATATGCAATGGAGTGGACTGAGGAAAAAATAGAATTTAGTGTTGATGGTTATGTTTATTACACCTACGAACCGGAACCACAAAACATGAGTACATGGCCTTTCGTTGCAGACCAGTTTCTCCTGTTAAATGTTGCTGTTCAAAATTCTATTGAATCAAGCTTTAATGAAAGCGATATGGTATTAGATTATATACGTGTCTATCAGCAAGGAAGTGCATCATCAACAATAGACGTTCAAGAAGCATGCGATAGTTATACTTGGGTTGATGGAAATACGTATACGGAAAGTAATAATTTATCAACTTTTATACTACCTAATGTAGAAGGATGTGACTCAATTATAACACTCGACTTAACGATAAACAATTCTATCACTTCAACAGACGCGCATACCGCTTGTGATAGCTATGAATGGGTAAATGGGATAGTTTATACGGAAAGTAATAATACAGATGAACTGGTCTTTTCCACTTTAGCGGGCTGCGATTCAATTATTGCTTTAGATCTTATCATTAATTCTAGTTCAAGTGCCTTAATTTCAGAAACGACGACTGATGTTTTTGAACTTAATGGTTTTATATATAATGAGTCTGGAACGTATACTCAAGTTATAGCAAATAGTATGGGGTGCGATTCGACAATTACATTAAACCTAACAATTGAAAACACAGCGGTGTTAGATGAAAAACATTCTGAAATTATAATTTCTCCAAATCCAGTTGACGATTACTTAAACCTTATAATAGAACCCAACTATTTAGCAGATAAGATTCTAATACTCAGTATAACAGGGGAAATCGTACTGACACAAATTCCAGAAAACAGTTCGTTTCAAATAGATTGTTCAAGTTTGGTTCCAGGAAAATACTATGTTGCTTTTGAAAAAGATTCTATTACCAAGGTGTCTTTCGTTAAAATTTAAACGAGATTAAACGAAGTCTTAATTAGTTGGAAAATCAGTTGATCGGGTACGTCTTGATTCACATAAACGGAATTCCAATGTTTTTTATTCATGTGGTAACCAGGCCGAATCGCAATAAAGTTGGTTCGAAGCTCAATAGCATCTTCCGGTAGACATTTAAGGTTGATGAATTCAAACCGTTCAGCATTTGTTAAGGCAAATATTTTGTCTTTCTTTTTAAATACTAAGGTATTTGGGTCAAATGGTGTAACAGGTTCTTCGTTCGAGAGAGCAATGCAAAAATCATAAAACTCCCCGAAGGTCATCGTTTAATGGATGGCTTGCGCTGTGTCTTGATTTCCAAGCTTATAAAGCATGGTAGTGTGCTCCTTGAGCGCACCCATGAATGTTTTATACGAATGGTATGGAACTTCAAACTCATCAGCTGTTGCTTTCACAATTTCAGAGAGTTTACGATAATGTATGTGACAAATATTTGGAAAAAGGTGATGCTCAACTTGATAATTTAATCCGCCAACATACCACGAAAACAATCTAGATTGTTGTGCAAAGTTTGCCGTATTGTACATCTGACTAACGGCCCAATCAGCATCAACATCCCCTGATTCTGAAGGTAACGGGTAAGTAGAGGTGGGAACAACATGTGCAGGTTGAAAAACAATTCCTAATATAAATCCTGTAATGAATTGCATTAATAGATATCCTAGAAGCGTAATGTACCATGCCGCAGGACTAAAAATAAAAGGAAGCGCAATAAAAATAGACGCGTAAACCAATTTATTGACAATAATATTTCTTAAATGCTGATTAAAAGTCAAGCCTTGAGTTTTCAGGAGGTCTAACTTTTTATATCTCATAGCTTGAACATAATCCTTGTTAATAAACCAAGTAATTGTCATGAGCCCATAGAAGAAATAGGCATAGAAATGCTGAAATCTGTGGATTTTATATCTCTTTGTGTGCGGTGAAAATCTTAAAATTGCTGGCGGCGGTGCAATATCTTCATCATAATTTGAAACGTTTGTATAAGTGTGGTGCAGCACGTTGTGCTGAATACGCCAGTTCGCAGGATTTCCTGCGAGGATAATTAGGATTTTACCAATAAAACTATTTACCGCTGGGTTTTTAGAATAGGCACCGTGATTTGCATCATGCATAACCGAAAGACCACAACCAGCCATTCCAACGCCCATCGTTGCCCATAAAAGCAAAGCCCACCATGAACTTACACCAGCGGCTAGTATTAAAACGAAAGGGACGAGGTACAACGCTAACATACATATGGTTTTAAAAACCATACTTGCATTCGCATGACGTGATATATTTTTGCTTTTGAAATAAGTATTTACGCGTTGGCGTAAAACCTTGTAAAACTCAGCGTTTTTATTCTTAGCAAATTGGAGTGGTGAAAATGATGTTTTACTTTGCATATGCAAAGGTAACCATAACAAACATGATTTGTTCAAATATTTTTTAAAATCAATTGATTTGAAGATCAAAAAGTTTCTTGTAAAATCCGTTTTCTTTAAGCAATGCTTCGTGTGACCCGCGCTCTACAACCTTTCCTTGATCCATGACTAGAATTAAATCAGACTTTCTTATGGTGCTAAGACGGTGCGCAATAACAATACATGTGCGATCGTTCATTACCCGATCCAATGCCTCTTGAACTAGTTTTTCAGATTCTAGATCTAGAGCTGATGTCGCCTCATCAAGTATAAGGATTTCAGGGTTTTTATACATAGCCCGAGCAATACTAAGTCTTTGTTTTTGGCCACCTGATAAAAGGCTACCTCGTTCCCCAATAATACTTTCATAGCCCTCTTGCATTTGGGTTATGAAAGTGTGTGCATTTGCAATTTTAGCCGCTTCAATGACTCGGTTCAAATCGGGTTGTTCATCACCGAATGCTATATTTTCAATTACGCTAGAGTTAAACAATATTGGATCCTGAGAAACAAGGGCCATTTTCGCTCTTAGATCCTTAATACGTATGGAACTGATGTCAACTCCGTCAATTTTAATAGCACCAGATGTAGTATCATAGAACCTAGGGATAAGATTAATAAGTGTTGTTTTCCCACTACCCGACTCACCGACCAGGGCTATGTTTTGTCCTTTTTGAATTTTGAAATCTATTCCGTTTAATACACTTGCGGTGCCATATTTGAACCCGACTTTTTCAAATGAGATATTTGAGTTAAAAGTTTCTAGATTAGATGAATTAGGCGCATCTGTTATAACATCATCAAGATCTAGAATTTGATTTATTCTATCTTGAGAAGCCCGAGATTTAATCATGTTAGAAATATTCTTTGAAATATTCTGTACGGGACGTAAGAATTGTGAAAAAACGATGATGAAGGTCATGAAAACCTCTCCTGATAATGCATTTTCATCCCCACCTAAAATCATTCTTCCTCCGAACCAAACTAGCGTCAGCAGCACGCCAGCTCCAATTGTTTCGTTTAGTAATGGTGAAAGGTTTTTCTTGCGCGCTGTTCGCGTTACAAGTTTTTGGTGTTTAAGGTTTGTTTTTCTAAATCCGGAAACAATAAATGCGGCTGCGTTAAAAGCTTTAATGATTCGCACCCCTTCAATCCCTTCATCCATGGATGAATACATTACGCTGGTTTGTTCTTGACTTTTCTTAGCTGTTCGTTTTAAGCTCTTTCCGATTTTTGAAATCACGAATGCAGAAATAGGCATGAGAAGAAAGGAAAACAGAGATAAGCTGGGGCTCAGATAAATAAGTGTTGCAATATTTATAAGAACGGCAAAGGGCTCTCGAAATAAAAGTTCTAAAAGGCATACAACCGCGATTTCGATTTCATTCACATCGCTTACCATTCGGGACATTAAATCCCCTTTTCTTTCATTTGTGTGATAGGCAAGAGGGAGTCGCATCGATTTTTCGAAAAGCTTATTACGAATGTCTCTAACGACGGCCATTCTTAACTCCGATTGGAACCAAACAGCACCATATCGAAAAAGGTTTTTAAAGAAAAAAGCAAGCATCACTGAAATACAAACGAAAAGTAATGCGTTTAAAGGTTCACTTTTGACCATAGAAGTCATTGTGTAATTGTAATAATCCTTTACGTAAATAAATATATCCGGGACACCCCAATTAAAGGCAGGTTTTGAAACTAATTCAATACTCTCCGGGTCTTTAAAGATCAGTTGCAGCACAGGGATAAATAGGACGAGAGAAAGAAGATTAAAAACTACAAAGAACATATTACACAATACGACAAGAAAAGTGTGCAGCTTGTAATGTATTGTATATCTGAATATTTCAAGGTATGATTTCATCATTACCACAAAGATACATTTTTACTTTTCGGGTTATCATGAAATACTATTCTTAAATTTGTGGTATGGCATCAATAAGACAAAGTAAAATAGAATCAGTAATTCAATCAGAGGTCTCTGTATACCTGCAAAGGAATTCAAGCATATGTTTAGGGACCATGGTTTCTGTCACTGTAGTTCGGGTTACATCTGATTTATCTCTTGCCCGCTGCTACTTGAGCATCTTTGGCGCAAAAGATAAACAAGAGGTTTTCGAAAACATTGAGGCAAATGTTAGCAGGATTCGAGGTGAAGTGGGTAAAAAGTTAAAAAATTTAAGAAAGATCCCAGCGTTAAAATTTCACATCGATGATTCCTTGGATTATGCATCGAAAATAGATGAACTTCTAAAAAAATAGTTATCAGAACGGCCTTTTATATTGCTAAAACCTATTTCCGCTCAAAGCGGAAAAAAAATATAATAACTTTAATAACAAGGGTCTCGATCATTGGAATCGCAAGTATAACTTGTGCCCTAGTTGTTTTATTATCCGCATTTAACGGAATGGAACAACTGATCGATAAAATTTACAGCGAATTTGACCCTTCGATTGTTGCGCGTTCTGCAAAAAAAAAGTCGTTTTATGAAGCTCAAGTAAATTGGAAGTCTTTAAGTCAAATAGAGGGCATTCGTTCTATTGCCAAAGGTGTCGAAGCCTTAGCCGTTTTAGAATATAATCGTCCAGTAGGTTCGGAAAAGTCTTTTCGTGTGAAAAGAACAAACGCGAAGCTTTATGCCGTTGACACTTCTTTCTTGGATGTTATTTCAATAGAAAAAAATTTCCAGGGCCCGGCTCCTTCATTGGGTAAACCAGGCGCCCCCGAGGGGATTATAGGCGTTTCATTATTGCAAAAACTTGAGGCGCCCCTGGATGGGAGTTTTAAGCTGTTTTTACCAAAAAAAACGATTAGCGTGCGCTCTAAACAACCATTTTTTACAAAGCAGTTATCGCTTTCTTCTGTATTGTTTTATCGTAACAAGGAGGTAAATGATGAAACCCTACTGTGGCCTTTAGACGCATACCGTAGACTTACGGGAGATACTCTGAGTGCATTAACAAACCTCTATTTTTCTGCGAAACCGGATGTTGATTTAAATGAGCTTAAGTCCAAAATCTCTTCATTGTTGGGCCCTGAATTCGAGTTAAAAACGTACAAGGAGAAAAATGATTTAATTTTCAAGACTAGTAAGTCGGAGAAAGCAATACTTACGATCATTTTAATTTTTGTATTTATTCTGGCTTCATTTAATCTGGTTTCATCTCTGACCATGCTATTTTTGGAAAAAAAAGACAATTTCCTCGCTTTTAAGTCTCTCGGTTTAACCAAAAGCATGTTATTTAATGTCTTTTTCATTCAAGGTCTTTTGATTAGTTTATTTGGGATAATAATTGGAATGCTTGTGGGTTATTTGATTTGTTTTATTCAACTCTCAACAGGGCTGTTGCACATTTCTCCTGGACAAGTATATCCCATAGGGTTCTCTTTCTATGACTTTTTAACGATTATTGGTTCTGTATCTGCATTGAGCGTTTTGTTTTCGTTTACAACGGTCAAACTTCTACTCCTAAGAAGCGAAGAGATTTAGCCCCTGAATTTTATTGGATTAAAGTGATTCGTAATTAGAATAAATGGGTTATATTTGCACCCAAATTCAAACAGGTATAGAATGTCTAGTCTAAAAGGAAAAATATCTCAAGTAATCGGTCCAGTGGTTGACGTTGCTTTCGAGAAGGGTCTTGAGTTACCAAATATCTATGATGCCCTTGAGGTATTCAAATCAGATGGAACCCGCGTAGTACTTGAGGTACAATCACACGTAGGTGAAAATTCAGTAAGAACCATTTCAATGGATTCTACAGATGGTTTTACAAGAGGAATGGTTGCTACTTCAACGGGTCTTCCCATTAAAGTTCCAACAGGAGAAAAAATAAAAGGTCGTTTATTTAACGTTGTTGGTGAAGCAATTGACGGAATAAATGAAGTTGATAATTCAGATGGATTGCCTATTCACAGAGATGCACCAAAATTTGAGGATCTTTCTACGGCAACTGAGATTCTATTTACAGGTATTAAAGTTATTGACCTTATAGAACCTTATGCAAAAGGTGGTAAGATTGGTCTCTTTGGTGGTGCTGGAGTTGGTAAAACTGTATTGATTCAAGAATTAATTAATAATATAGCGAAAGGACATGGTGGTCTTTCGGTTTTTGCTGGAGTTGGTGAGCGTACACGTGAAGGAAATGACCTTCTTCGTGAGATGCTTGAATCTGGAATTATAAAATATGGAGAAGACTTTTTAACGTCCATGGAAAACGGCGGTTGGGATTTGAACAAAATCGATCTTGACGAAATGAAAGAATCAAAAGCAACATTTGTTTTCGGGCAAATGAATGAGCCTCCCGGAGCAAGAGCAAGGGTTGCGCTTTCAGGATTGACTATTGCAGAGTACTTTAGAGATGGTGATGGCGAAGGTCAAGGAAAAGATATCCTTTTCTTCGTTGATAATATATTTAGGTTTACACAAGCAGGTTCTGAGGTTTCTGCACTACTAGGAAGAATGCCTTCTGCAGTAGGTTACCAACCAACATTAGCAACAGAGATGGGTGCGATGCAAGAGAGAATCACATCTACCAAAAGCGGATCAATTACCTCTGTACAGGCTGTTTATGTTCCTGCGGATGACCTTACTGACCCTGCTCCAGCGAATACTTTCGCTCACTTGGATGCGACTACAGTATTGTCAAGAAAAATTGCTGAACTTGGAATTTATCCAGCGGTTGACCCGTTAGATTCTACCTCCAGAATTTTAACACCGGAAATTGTAGGTGATGAGCATTACAACTGTGCGCAACGCGTTCAGATCACACTTCAAAGGTACAAAGAGCTCCAAGATATCATTGCTATCCTTGGAATGGATGAGCTTTCTGAAGAAGATAAAATGATTGTTCACAGAGCGAGAAGAGTACAGAGATTTTTATCTCAGCCTTTCCATGTTGCAGAGCAGTTTACTGGTCTTCCAGGAGTTCTTGTTGATATTCAGGAAACGATTAAAGCATTTAATGACATTCTTGACGGGAAGTATGATCAATATCCAGAAGCTGCCTTTAACTTGAAAGGTGGAATTGATGATGTTGTTGCAGCCGGCGAGAAAATGCTAGCAGAAGCATAATAAGATGAAATTAGAGATCATTACACCAGAATCAAACGTTTTCAGTGGAGAAGCAAAGACTGTTTCTTTGCCAGGTCTTGATGGTATTTTTCAAGTCCTTAACAACCACGCCCCTGTTATTTCTGCATTAAAGAAAGGTGCGCTAATTGTTGAGCTTGAGCAACCTTTAAGTGAAGACCAAAAAAACGATATGATTTCTGTTGAATCACCTGAGAAAATAAGTATTTCAATTAACGGTGGTGTTGCTGAATTGAATCAAAATAAGCTGATTATATTAGCAGAGTAAGAGCCCTTAATTGTATACGTTTTTGGGGCTGTTAAGACTTGTTAACTGAAATAAGCTATAATGCTCATACAAGAATGTTTACTTATCTTCGTTACTTCTAATAATGAGCGATTTAAATCATATTGACTTAATGGCTATTCCAGAGCACATTGCAATCATCATGGATGGCAATGGCCGTTGGGCGAAAAGTCAAGGACAGGATAGAATCTTCGGCCACACAAAAGGTGTCGATGCCGTTCGTGAAACCTTGAGGGCGGCGGCGGATTTAAAAGTCAAATTTCTAACCCTCTATGCTTTTTCGACTGAGAATTGGAACCGGCCCAAAGAGGAAGTGGAAGGTTTAATGAACCTATTAGTGATGTCTCTCGCAAATGAACTTGATGAACTTAATGAAAATGGCGTGAGGCTTCAGGCCATAGGAAACATCAAGGGTTTACCCAAAGCTTGTCAGGAGAGTTTAGAGGATGCTATTTCTCAGACACAAAATAACTCAAGCATTACTTTGGTTCTTGCATTGAATTACAGCTCAAAATGGGAAATAGAAGAGATGGTTAAAAGCATTGCTAAAAAAGTTAAAGACAACAATGTTGACCTTTCTAGAATTGATGAACATCTCATTTCTAATGAATTAACAACCAGAGGTATTCCAGACCCAGAATTATTAATTCGTACAAGTGGAGAGCATAGAGTAAGTAATTTCTTACTTTGGCAAATAGCATATACTGAGTTTTATTTTCTAGACATTTTCTGGCCAGACTTCGGCAAAACTCAATTAATAGAAGCTATTTATGATTATCAAAATAGAGAAAGAAGGTTTGGATTAGTTTCAGAACAAATTAAAGGAGCGTAGTCATGTGGAGATTTTTAGTGTTGTTTGTGTTGATTGTCTCTTTTCAAGTAGAAGCGCAAGATGGACCTTCCTCATTAGCTGAACTTGACTTCAATTATTTGTCTCCCAAGGAGTATGAGCTTGGACCCATTCGTGTTTATGGCGCGGACAATTACGATCACCAGGCCATTCGTTTAATTGCTGGATTACGACAAGGCCAGCCCATAACGTTACCAAGTGAACAAATAAATACGGCCATTAAAAACCTTTGGTCTGAGGGCTTGTTTTCTGATATTGCAATTTATGCGGAGAAAGAAATCGCAGGAGTCGTTTATATGATAATTGATCTTCGACCACGTCCAAAGCTGTCTCGATTTAAGTTTACTGGTGTTTCGAAGAGAGAGGCTGATAAAATAAGAGAAGAAATTGTCTTGTTTTCAGGAAAAACAATTACGGAAAACTTAGTTTTTCAAACCAAAAATCAGATTCGTGGTTATTTCAGGGATAAATCTTTTTATAACGTTTCGGTTAAGATTGACAGGATCAAAGACACCGTAATTAACAATTCAGAGCTCTTTTCTATTAATATAAACAAGGGAGAGAAGGTAGGTATTAAAGAAATAAAAATTAATGGCGCCACTCAAGTTCCTATGTGGAAGCTGAAGCTTGCCATGAAGGACACAAAAAAGAAATCGATTTTAAGAATTTTTAAAAGGTCCAAATTTACAGAATCAACCTTTGAAACTGATAAACTTGCCTTGATTGATAAGTTTAATGCTGTTGGTTTAAGAGATGCTGAAATAACCACAGACACGGTATATCAATTAGATGAGAAAAGTCTGATGATTGAGCTTACGGTGAATGAGGGGGGTAAATATTTCTTTGGAGATATTGATTGGACGGGGAACACTAAATACCGATCTACTTACCTAGACACGATTCTTGGAATTAAGAAAGGAGATCTCTATAACAAGGCACTTCTAGAGCAACGTATATTTGGTAATGGAGATGGCCGTGATATATCTTCTTTGTATATGGATCGTGGATATCTATTTTTTCAAATTATCCCCGTAGAAACTAATGTTACCGACCGACAAATCAACTACCAAATAAGGATGCTTGAGGGTAAAGAGGCAAGAATAGGTACCGTCACAGTTCTAGGGAACACAAAGACGAATGACTACGTGATTCTTAGGGAAATAAGAACCAAACCTGGGGATCTCTTTAATAAAGCAGATATCATGCGAACGCAAAGAGAGTTGGCACAACTAGGGTTTTTCAATGAGCAGGCCTTTCAGGTCAACCCACTTCCAAACCCCGCTAATGGTACTGTAGATATAGAATATGTTGTTGAGGAAAAATCTTCTGATCAAATTGAGCTTTCTGGAGGTTATGGCGGAGCAGGGCCGACATCTTCGGGACGAATAATAGGAACCTTAGGCCTTACATTTAACAATTTTTCTACAAAAAACTTCTTTAAAAAGTCGGCCTGGACACCCCTTCCTGGAGGAGATGGACAAAGACTTTCTATTCGTGCACAATCCAACGGAAGGTATTACCAAGGCTATAATTTTTCATTTACAGAGCCTTGGCTTGGTGGTAAAAAGCCAAATTCGCTTTCTTTCTGGATCAATAACACTGCCTTGAGTTCAAATGGCTTACTGAGAACCAATCCTGATTACAATGGCTTGTCAATAACAGGGACAGGAATAGGTCTTGGTCGAAGAAAAAAATGGCCCGATGATTACTTTACAGCATATTACGAGTTAAGCTACCAATATTATGATGTTGTTAATGACTTTAGGTTTCCATTATTTACACAAGGTTATGCAAATGATATAGCGCTTAAGTATGTGCTTCAAAGAAGCTCAGTAAGTGCTCCCATTTATCCTCAAAGTGGTTCTAGCTTTAAATTTACAGCAAAAGCGACATTGCCATATTCGTTGTTTACGGATACAGATTATTCAACAGCAAGTAGTAAAGAACGGTATCAGTTTCTTGAATATTATCGTTTCAGATTCACAGGTGAATGGTATGTTCCTTTATCTCCTGATAAAAAACTAGTACTTATGCCGAGGTTTGGTTTTAGTTTTATTGGTGCTTATAATGACGACAAAGGAATCACGCCTTTCGATAGATATTCTATGGGAGGAAGCGGTCTTTCAGGCGTAAATCAGCTCGGGGGTAGAGAAATTATAGCTCTGAGGGGTTATGAAGACCAAAATGTATCCTCGGCCGGAGGAGACCCAATAATTGCGAAGTATACTTTAGAACTGCGCTATCCGATTTCACTCAATCCATCGGCAACGTTCTACGCCCTAACTTTTCTTGAAGCGGGAAATACGTATCCTACATTTGATAAATTCAATCCTTTCAACGTCAAACGGGCTGCTGGTATTGGTATTAGGGTATTTTTACCGATGTTTGGAATGTTGGGACTGGATTATGGATTAGGCTTTGATAAATTGGACTCTTGGGCAGATGGCTTCGGAGGATCTACTGACCAATCTGTAGGTGAGAAAGGGTTTTATCCTAAATTAAGCTTCACTATAGGAATGAATTTGGGTGAGTTATAGATATTAAACGTTGTTTTAATTTTTTATCTATCCTAAGAATTTCTTACTTTACGTATCCAATATTACGTAATTATGAAAATCCATTCAAATAGTTTAGCCTTATTATTTTCAAGCTTTATTTTAGGAACCTCCTTTTGTCAAACGTTTATTTCATCAACCTATATAAATACCATAGAGCCGTCTGTATTAATGGCCGTTTCTGGGCTTTCTCTTACCTACTCTGTGGACACCTATAAAATTGTTTATGAAACGACTGATGTTGATGGTTCAGCAACAGTTGCTTCAGGTGCTTTTTGTATCCCCGTAAGCCCAGATTGTCAGGGCTTTCCAATAGCTGTATATGAGCACGGGACAAGCTTAAGAAAAGTGGATGTGCCTTCAGAGGACATTCAAGAGACTTATATTGGCCGAATTTTTGCCGCAGGAGGTTACCAAGTTGTTATGCCTGATTATTTGGGAATGGGAGAGAGTCCGGGATTACATCCATACTGTCATGGAGCGTCAGAAGCAACAGCTACTCTGGATATGATTCGGGCTGTGCGTGAGGCACAAGCCCTTGGTGAAATACCGGGTATGGAGCCAGATAACGGAGAGCTTTTCTTAACGGGATATTCCCAGGGCGGTCATGCTGCAATGGCAACCCATAAATACATAGAGGAAAATAATTTATTAGAGGAATTTAATGTAATTGCATCTGCTCCTTGCTCAGGGCCCTATGAAATAACAGGAGCCATGGCAGATACTATTTTAGCGGCCTCCTATTCCAATCCGGGCTATATCGTTTATATCATGGCTTCCTATCAAAGAGTATATGGTGATTTGTACACAAGTTATTCTGATGTATTAAAAGCACCGTATGATGAAATTGTTGAGCCCTATTTTAATGGAAACAATTATACCTTAGGCATGGGAAGTCTAAATGAACAACTCCCTCAGGAGATTCAGTCTTTTGTTGAGGACTCTGTCCTTGAGAACTTTTTAGCTGCTTCCGACGACTTATCACATCCTATTTGGCAAGCAATGGCGGCAAACGACAATCATGATTGGCTTCCTACAAGACCTATAAAAATGTTCTATTGTACGGGTGATGAACAGGTGTCTTTTCAAAATGCCCTGGTGGCTGAATCGACAATGTTAGAAAATGGAGCGACAGATGTTGAAGCGGTATTTAAGGGTGAAGGAATGCATAATGACTGTGTACTACCCTCTCTAACTGATGCATTTACTTGGTTTGAAAGTTTAAAGACAGCATGTTCATTGAGTATTGAATATCTCGAAATTGGCGATGTAGAGGTCTTTCCAAACCCAATCCAAAACACGTTCAGAATAGAGACAGAAGATTTTTTAAATAGTAATGTTTCAATTCTTGATCAGTCCGGTCGTGTTGTTTATGAGCATCAGGACCTTACCCCTAATTGCGAAATAGACATTTCAAATTTAACGTCAGGTTGTTATTTTCTGATGTTAAATAATGTGAATAAATCTATTACTATAAAGCTTATTAAAGCATAAGTACTTAAAACCCTACAAAGACCATATAAACTATGGACTTCGCACATTGATTGTAACGGGTTCTTTACAATAATTATGTATCTTCGGCGTTCAATTGGTCAATTGTACCGCTTATGTTGAAATATTTTTTCCTATTCCTTTTGTTTTTTGGCACAACCTTTGCCTTTGGTCAGTCATATGCCTATATAGATTCAGATTATATTTTGAGCAAGGTGCCAGAATATGTCCAATCCAAAGAGAAGCTTGATAAACTTGCTGAACGTTGGACTAAAGAAATTGAAGATAGGTATGCTGCAATTAAGACTAAGAAAAGTAACTTCGAACGAGAAGAAATTTTATTACCCAAAGAGGAGCGTATTAAGAGAAAAGAGGAAATTGAAAACCTTGAGCAAGAAGCTTTGGACCTTCAGACACTTCATTTTGGTAGTGATGGGGATTATTTTCAAAAACGCCAAGAGCTGATCAAGCCAATTCAAGACAGAATTTTTACGGCGCTCAAGAAGATTTCTAAAAGTGACGGTTATGACTTAGTATTTGATAAAGCAAATCAAAGCAGTCTTATTTTCGCAACAAGTGATTATGATATTAGTGATGATATATTAGATGAAATGGGAATTAGTGAATAAAAACAAATAATAAATAAAAAAAATGAAAAACGTAATATTCTTATCAGTTATGCTTCTTATGGGCTTTCAAGCGGAGGCACAAACTAAAATTGGTCATATCAACTCTCAAGTTCTGTTAGATACCCTACAGTCTCGAAAGGATGCAATGGCCGCATTAAAGCAATTTGAGTCAGAAGGTGTCCAAGAGCTTCAAGAAATGAATAAGGCATTTGAAACAGCATACCTTAGATACCAGCAAAATGAAAAGGACTGGTCTCCAGTAATTCAAAAAATGGAGCAAGAAAAACTAATGAAAAAGCAGCAAGCACTTGAAAATCGTCAAGTAGAATTAGAGCAACAAATGCAAATTTACGGTCAGGAGTTGAATAAGCCAATTCTTGATTTAGTTCAAACCGCAGTAAATAATATTGCAGAGAGTAAAAAGCTTTCCTATGTATTAGACGAGACAGTAACGCTATATTTTAAAGGTGGAATTGACTTGACGCAAGAAGTAATGTCAGAACTTTTAAAACTAGAGGCAGCTTTGAAAACTGAGTAATAAAATTTCCTTAGAATCAATTATTGGGGCAACGGTGGTTGCCCTTTTTTTGTAGTTTTGAATTATGGACAAAATAGGGCCTATAGGTGTTTTTGACTCGGGATATGGAGGGCTAACAGTGCTCCAAGAATTTATACGAGTCTTACCAGAGTACGACTATTTGTATCTTGGAGATAATGCAAGAGCGCCCTACGGAAATCGGTCATTTGATGTTGTTCATGAATTTACTTTAGAGGCCGTGAACTATCTTAAAAACCAGGGTTGTAAACTGGTGATATTGGCCTGTAATACTTCCAGTGCTAAGGCATTAAGAACCATTCAACAGATCGATTTAGCGCATTCAGACGCAAACTTCCGTGTACTTGGCGTAATACGACCAAGTACCGAAACAATAGGAGCCTTAAGTAAAAATAATAGTATTGGGATTTTAGGTACGCCAGGCACAATACATTCTGAATCTTATAAGATAGAATTAGAAAAACTTTCACCAAGCTCGAGGATCTTCCAACACGCCTGTCCAATGTGGGTGCCTTTAATTGAGTCAAATCAGCACCATACCGAATTAGGTAAAAAAATCATTCAAAACGATATCAAAGTACTATTGAGTAAAGAGCCATCGATTGATACCATTTTATTGGCTTGTACCCATTACCCTTTAATTTTACAACAAATTCAGGATTTTGTTGGGCCATCCATAAGTGTTATTTCTCAAGGCCCTATTGTTGCTGATAAATTAAAAGATTATTTATCTCGGAATGAATTTATGCAAAAGCAAATCTCAAGGGGTGCTTCGTGTTCCTTTTTAACAACGGAGAATTCAGTAGTTTTTCAGGAAGCTGCAATGCAATTTTTAGCGCATTCCGTCAAAGCGGAACAAATCAAATTTTAGTTATTTGGAGTAGGACTCAATGAGCTCATTATTTATGTCCTGAAAGTTTTCTTGATGCTTGGAGTAATAATTATAGGTCTTTTCGAATTCTTCAAATGTGACATTATGTGCTTCTAAAACGCCATCTACTGACTTGCGTAGAGAGTCCTTATAAATATTTAGATTTCGGAAATTCATTTGATAATAGCTCTCCAATATCATGATTTCATTGTATACTGTTTTGAACTTCTTTTGCGTTAATGGTGGGTCAGGGTCCTTGTCTGTACAGGCGATCAGTAGAAAAATGACAAATAGTGATACAAGCCTCATTGTTCATAATTAAATGAAAGACGTTGACCTATGCCTGCTTCAATAATACTTTTTCCATCGAAGACTAACGCGCCGTTGACGAATGTTTTATTAATAGTGTATGAGAATTTTGTGCCTTCAAAAGGTGACCATTGACATTTATATAATATATTCTCTCGGCTTACAGTCTCACTTTCTTGTGGTTTGACAACAACAAGGTCCGCGAAGTATCCTTCACGAATATATCCTCTTTTTTCTACTCTAAACAGAATCGCCGGGTTGTGCGCCATTTTTTCAACAATACGCTCAATTGTGATCTTACCATTTTTGGCGTGCTCGAACATGCTTAAAAGGGCATGCTGAACTAAAGGACCTCCTGATGGAGCCTTTAAATAGGAGTTGCTTTTTTCTTCAAGTGTATGTGGAGCGTGGTCTGTTGCTACTACATCAATTCTATTGTCGAGTAACGCTTCCCAAATCCCTGCTCTATCTGCCTTGCTTTTAACGGCAGGGTTCCATTTTATTTTTGTTCCGAATTTGGAATAGTCTTCATCTGAAAACCAAAGGTGATGTACACATGCTTCGGCAGTGATGTTTTTTTCAATCAGAGGAATATCAGCATCGAAAAGGGTTGTTTCTTTTGCCGTAGAAATATGTAGAACATGAAGCCGTGCATTGTGTTTTTTTGCCAACGAAACTGCCAATGATGACGATAAGTAACATGCATCTTCATTACGAATAATAGGATGAAGTGCTATGGGAATGTCCTCTCCATATTTTTCTTGTGCATCTTGGAGGTTTTTTTGAATGGTTTGTTCGTCCTCGCAATGTGTGGCTATGAGCATAGATACGCTCGAGAACAGACCTTCCAGCGTTTCTTTATTGTCTACGAGCATATTACCCGTAGAGGACCCCATAAAGACCTTAATACCACAAACTTTTTTAGGGTCTGTTTTGAGTACCTCTTCGAGATTATCGTTGGTGGCGCCCATAAAAAAGGAATAATTAGCAATAGAGTTTTTAGAGGCTGTAAGATACTTGTCTTCAAGTAGTTCTTGCGTTGTAGCGTTAGGAACTGTATTCGGCATCTCCATGTAGGAGGTTATACCCCCTGCCACTGCTGCCCTTGATTCGGAATGGATTGATGCTTTATGGGTTAAACCTGGCTCTCTAAAGTGAACTTGGTCATCTATACAGCCCGGCAAAATAAAACTTCCGTTAACGTCAATTATTTCAGCTTCGGCATCCGTTAAATTGATTCCTATTTTTTCAATCTTCCCATTCTTGATAAGAATGTCTGCTTTTTGTTTGCGTCCTTCGTTGACAAGAACTCCGTTTTTTAAGATATACTTCATTACAATTTCATGTGTCTCATTTTCCAAACACCAAAAAAGGCTTCCTTAAAAATCCCTGTACTCATTTTGGAGTCGCCTAGTACCCTATCTACAAAAGTAATAGGAATCTCTTTTGCCTTATAACCGTGTTTGATTGCGGCATACTTCATACAAATTTGAAAAGCGTAGCCTTTAAATGTTACTGCATCGAGATTGATAGTTTTTAGCACATCGATTTTATAACCTTTAAATCCAGCAGTTGTGTCTTTTATTGAAATCAACAGAATGATCCTTACGTAAACACTAGCGAAGTATGACATTAAGATTCTTTTTATTGGCCAGTTTTTAACCCTTCCACCTCTGCAGTATCTTGACCCAATAACAAGGTCGTAGCCAGTCTCGAGCTCTTTTCTTAAGCGAATAAGATCATTAGGGTTGTGTGAAAAATCACAGTCCATTTCGAAAACAAAGTCATAATCTCTTTGCATTGCCCAACGAAAACCGTGAATATATGCAGTGCCTAGACCAAGCTTACCAGCTCTTTTTTCAATATGAACGCGATTTGGGGTTTTATCCTTAGCCTTTTCGATGAGAGAAGCCGTACCATCAGGTGAGTTATCATCTACAAAAAGAACGTCAAATCCGCCTTGCAAGGTTAATACCGCATCAATCATTTTTTCAACGTTTTCTTTTTCGTTGTAGGTAGGAATAATTATGAGTGATTTTGTCTTCATAAAAGGGAGTACCGAAGTTAATGATTTCGCATGGAATAGTCGTCCATCCTATTTCATTTATGAATTTTTGGCAAATAAAAAAGCCGCACGAGGCGGCTTTGTATTTTGGTTGAAAGATTGATTATCCTTCAGCTTTCTCCTTATTTTCTTCGGAAGCGCCCTCAGCACCTTCAGCACCTTCAGTAACTTCAGTCTCTTCTTCTTCTTCTTCTTCGTCAACAGCTCCACGTGAGATTTTTACACCTAGAACAACTGCATTAGCAGGGTCAAGGATCGTAACTCCTGGTATGCTTACTTCAGAAATTCTTATTGATTGTCCAATTCTAATGGGAGAAATATCCAATACGATAGAATCTGGAAGATCTCCAGGTAACCCATAACAAGACAAAGTTCTAAATGCCATGTTTAATTTTCCGCCGTTAAGCACACCTTTTGCAGAACCTTTTGTCCTTACAGGAAGATCAACCCTAACTTTTTTGCTCTCGCTTAGCTCATAGAAGTCAATGTGCTGAATTGTATCTTTAACAGGGTGTTGTTGAATTTCCCTAACAATACCAACCGCTTTTTTACCTTCAATTTCCAACTCCACTTGATACACCTCTGGTGAAAAGACGATCTTATTTAGTTCTACTCTCTTTACGGAAAAATGAGTTTGTTCTCCTTGTCCATAAAGGACACATGGTACTCTGTTCTCACTTCTCAGTGAAGCAGCGTCCTTTTTCCCTACGTTCGCTCTAAGCGAACCGCTCAATTGTGCTTTTTTCATTTTATTATTTATTTAAGATATTACAAAGTGTGAGCTAATTGATTTATTGTGAATTAGCTTATTAATGACATCAGAGAAAAGACTTGCAACCGTAATTACACGTATTTTATCACTTTTGCCTTTTAATGGGATCGTATCTGTTACGATAAGTTCGGTAATTTGAGATGCATTAATTCTGTCATACGCAGGCCCTGAAAGCACAGCATGAGTACAAAAGGCTCTTACGCTAAGCGCACCTTTGTCCATGAGTAAGTCTGCCGCTTTCGTCAAAGTACCAGCAGTATCACACATGTCGTCAATGATAATTACATCTTTCCCTTTTACTTCTCCAATCACTGTCATTTCAGCAATCTCATTTGCTTTCTTACGATGCTTGTGGCAAAGTGCAAGACCGCAATCCAGTTTTTTAGAATAGCTATTTGCTCTTTTTGCTCCTCCAACATCTGGAGCTGCGATTACCATATTTTCAGAGTTCAACTTTTCAATTTCTTTCAGGAAGAGTGTTGAAGCGTATAGGTGATCGACAGGGACCTCGAAGAAACCTTGTATTTGATCAGCATGAAAATCCATAGTCATTATACGATCTACACCCGCAGCCATAAGCATATTTGCCTTGAGCTTTGCACCGATTGCAACTCTTGGTTTGTCTTTTCTATCTTGTCTTGCGAAACCGAAGTATGGAATTACCGCTATTATTTTTCTGGCTGAAGCACGTCTTGCCGCATCAATAAGTAACAGAAGTTCAAATATATTTTCTGTAGGAGGCATAGTAGATTGAACAATAAATACATCTTGCCCACGAACCGTTTCTTCAAGAGAAGGTTGAAATTCGCCATCGCTAAACACATTAACGTTAACGTTTCCTAATTCTTGGCCATACGCTTTTGCAATTTGACCTGCTAGCTTTTCTGATGCCCTACCCGCGAATATTTTTACACCCATAATTTTCCAATTGGAAATAGAGTGCAAAATTAAACAAAATAATAGTTCCCCCAAAGAAATCAAGGGATTAACAAGACCTTTGTTTTGATAATTGAATTTGATGTCAATTATTTAAACAAAAGTAGTGCGAACGATTGTTTTAAAGTAAATTTGTTCACCCATGGAGGAAAGGCGTAAAAATCTTAAGATGTTTGGCAGACTAATACAGTTTGTTAAACCTTATAAAAGGCTTTTTTTAACAGCAGCGGCCTGTGTAATTTTACTTTCTTTTTTAAGCCCATTTCGCCCTTACTTGATTGGTGCCATGGTTGACCGTTATATAGTGAACAGTCAAAACTCAACCTTACTTTTACAATGGTCAATAGGTATTGCAGGGCTGCTATTTTTAGAAGGTATTTTACAGTTTTCATCAAGTTACTTTTCAAACCTTTTAGCACAATCAGTTATTAGGGATATAAGAAAAAACCTTTTTAGACATATCGTTTCATTTCGCATGAAGTATTTTGATAAGACTCCTGTTGGTGCTCTAGTCACCAGAGTCGTGTCCGACTTGGAGGCCATAACACAGGTTTTTTCTTCTGGAATTATGGAGATTTCAGGAGATTTAATTTCGCTCACAATGGTTTTATCTTTAATGTTTGCAACAAACTGGCAGCTCTCACTAATGACTTTGATTCCGATTCCGTTGTTGATCATTGCAACACGGGTTTTTGCCAAGGCTATGCGTTCTAGTTTTCAGCTTGAAAGAATGCAAGTAACGAAACTGAACACCTTTGTTCAAGAGCACTTGACAGGCATGTCAATTGTTCAAATATTTAATAAAAACAAGGAGGAGTATGCGAAGTTTGTAGAGATCAATAAAGGACACAGAAAAGCACACATTAATGCTGTTTGGGCAAATTCAATTTTCTTCCCAGTGGTTGAAATTTTGAGTTCCCTATCAATTGCCTTTTTACTCGTTTGGGGAGCGGTTCATGTTGAAGGTAAATCTTCAATAGAAATCAAAGCCATGTATGGACAAATCATAGCCTTTACCCTATGGATTTATCAACTTTACCGGCCGATTCGTCAACTGGCTGATAAGTTTAATGTCTTACAACGTGGTGTTGTTCGTGCTGAAAGAATATTTGAAATCTTAGACCACGATGCACAGCGACAAGACGGAGGGACATTAAAAGAGGTTGATTTTAATGCAGATATTTTATTTAATGACGTTTCCTTTGCCTACAAAAAGGGTCAAGATGTATTGAGGCATATTGATTTAAAAATACAGAAGGGAAAAACAGTGGCAATCGTAGGGTCTACAGGCTCTGGTAAATCGACCATTGTTAATGTCTTGGGCCGCTTTTATGAACATGAAAGAGGTTCGATTCACATAGGGGATATAAAAATTGAGGATATTGATTTGACCTATTTAAGAAAAAATATTGCTGTCGTTCTTCAAGATATCTTTTTGTTTTCTGACACGATTCATAATAACATTACACTCGGAGACATGTCAATAACACGCGAACAGGTTGTGGCCGCATCTAAGGCTGTAGGCGCTCATACTTTTATTTCAAAGCTTCCTGGAACCTACGACTATGCAATTGGAGAGCGCGGAACAGTTTTATCGGTTGGTCAAAGGCAGTTATTGTCATTTATTAGGGCCTTTGTCTACAACCCACAGATTTTGATTTTAGATGAAGCTACCTCTAGCGTAGATAATGAATCTGAAATGCTTATTCAACGAGCTACAGAAGAAATAACAAAAGAAAGAACATCAATAGTAATTGCGCATCGCATGAGCACCATACAAGGAGCGGATTTAATAGTGGTAATGGAGCAAGGTGAAATTATTGAATCAGGAACACATCAAGAGCTCATCAAAAAACAAGGGAAGTACTACACGCTTTATGAAAAACAAATCTTCCAACCCATTGGATAAGCTTCGTCTAAAAGTTGGAGGTGTGCCTGAACATTTTAACCTTCCATGGCGCTTAGCAATTGAAGAGGGTCTTTTTCGTGAACAGAATATAATGCTGCATTGGTCTGACATGAGCGGTGGTACAGGTCAAATGATAAAGGGTTTAGAAACGGGGTCAATAGACGTTGCCGTGGTACTGACTGAAGGAATTACAAAAGCCATTTTACAAGGGTTAGATGCTTCGATACTTCGCGTTTATGTTAGTTCTCCATTATGCTGGGGAATTCATGTGCCATTTCATTCGAATATAAAAAACATTCAAGACTTAGAAAGCAAACAATTTGCAATTTCAAGAGAAGCCTCAGGTTCACACCTAATGGCATATGTTCTTGGGGCTCAAAACGGTTGGGACCTTAAAGAGATGCACTTTCAGATTGTTGGAGACATTTACGGTGGCCTGTGGGCTTTAGAAAACAATGAGGCTCAGGCATTTTTATGGGAGAAGTATACTACAAACCCTTATGTAGAACAAAAAAAATGTAGAAGAATAAATGAGATTGTCACACCTTGGTCTTCGTTCGTTATTGCAGCGAGGAATGATGTAATCAAAGATGCGTTGCCGGCCTTAAATAAAATTTGTGACCTTGTATCAACTCGCGCAGAAGCTTTGAAAAAAAGTAAAAGAAGTGCCGAAATAATTTCCTGGAGGTACAATATCGATCTATACCAAGTTAAACAATGGTTGCGTCAAACGGAATGGAACAATTCAGAGGCAAAAGGGCTTGAGGCGCAACATCGCGAAGTTGTTGCCTATTTACTTAACTTAGAGCTTATATCAGAAAACGAAGCTAAAGATTGGAAAGAAAAATTATTTACTTAATATTCTGTATTCTCTTATCAGGAAGCCTGCGAAGTCAAGAAGGCTGTACCGATCCGCAAGCAAATAATTTTAATGCTAACGCGAGTCAAAACGATGGCTCTTGTATTTATAATCAAACATCTTATAGTCCTTTAGCCGTCTCAAATTTGACTAGTCCGCTCTTAGCCGAAAACTCAGGATTGATCAGGCTTAATGAATCATTATGGGTTTTAAACGACGGCGGAAATGAGGCTTCGTTATATGAGCTTGACACACTTGGTAACCTGCTGCGCGAAGTGGTTGTTCAGGGGGTTGAAAATAATGATTGGGAGTCCCTTGCCGAAAATGAATTATACGTTTTTATCGGTGATTTTGGTAATAATTCGGGCACTAGAACGAACTTGAGCATTATAAAGATTGAAAAGCAAGCGCTTCTTGAAGCAGATGCGGATTCCGTTCT
>ENA-ORDA01001013-ORDA01001013.1-marine-metagenome-genome-assembly--contig:-NODE-1013-length-25374-cov-4.036961_pt1 | contig 25374 bp, 31 predicted proteins | sample MGYA00237778_ERZ508506 | MGnify/ENA primary metagenome ERZ508506 (study PRJEB26177, sample SAMN06267891) | marine metagenome | isolation source: Monterey Bay, California, USA | place: Pacific... | reverse complement strand
CTTAAATCCGTATTGATTCGATTTATTTCAGTTCCCGCATAAAGGCTCCATTTAGAGTAACTTTGGCCTAAGCTTGGACCTTTACTGTATTGTTGAATTAGCAAGTCACCCCCTTGAGCAAAAGTAGCTGAAGCTACTAAAAGAAGTAGAAGAAAAAAACACAACGAATAATTGGACATGCTCCAGCTTTACATTAATAACCTTTTTTTTTGACAAAAATTGTCTTTAGAAATAAAGTAATGGAAGCTTTTTTGGATACTACATAATCTATTTTGAGCAAGATTTTTTATTCGTACTGATAGAGATCCCCGTTTTTTTTGATGTATTGTTTTTTATCCAAATCATACAGGGTTCCTGTTTTTTGATCAATAATTTTATTCCCTTCAATGTGAGAATATCGATTCGTAGAAAGACCAAAGTATAAGAATATACCAAGTATCAAACTACCGATGAGGATTGCGTAGGAGGTTGGGAGACTTTTCATAAGGTTTGAATTAATTAAATCAATAAATCAAAAATCGATTTAGCGTTATGATTTATTCATATCTACAACAATGATAATTAGGGTGATTATTGTTGTAATAACTACAGTAACGGCAACAAGTGTCATAAAATTTATATTTTTTTAAAGATAGTAATTCTTTGAAAACTACCTTTTTATTTTTTTAGCATCTATGAACGACAATAGAGTAAAACGTGAAATTAAATAAGCTCTTTTTTCATTTGTTCTATAGCATAATTTGCCGCCCTTGCAGTGATAGCCATAAAAGTTAAAGAAGGGTTTTGTGTACTGGTTGAGGTCATACAGGCACCATCAGTAACAAAAACGTTTTTGCATTCATGTAATTGATTCCAGCCATTTAGTAAGGAGGTTTTGGGATCTTTCCCCATTCTAACTCCACCCATTTCATGGATATCGTTTCCTGGTCTTCTTTTGTTATCATTGGTTTGTATGTTGACAAATCCTGCTTTAGTGAACATTTCTGTAAACTGTTCAAAAAAGTCTTGAATCATTTTTTCGTCATTTTCATCATAGTCAACGTCAATGTTTAGCAAAGGAATTCCCCATTCATCCACTTTCTCATGATCTAAGCTAACTTGATTGGATGCTTTTGGAATGGTCTCCCCCATCATATGAGAGTTTACATTCCAAACCCCAGTTTCTTTGGTTTCAAGTAATTGGTCTTTTAAGTTTTGACCAAATCCCTCACGATCGGTTTCTCTTTCTGGACTGGCACCAAAGCCTGCCGCATATCCTCTTAAAAAATCGGTTTCTTGTTTGTACACATTTCTAAAGCGAGGAACATAGTGGGAAGTAGGTTTTGCACCTTCGATTGTTCGGTCTGGAAACCCTTTATATTGTGCATTGATAGTGGCCCTGTAATTGTGAAACGCAATGTATTTTCCCATAAGGCCATTATCATTTCCAAGGCCATTAGGAAAACGATTGGATTTAGAATTAAGCAAGATCAAATTGGTGTTTAATGTGGCAGCAGTTACAAATATTACTTTGGCAAAATAGTCTTGACTTTCTTTGGTTTTGGTGTCAATCACTCTAACTCCTATGGCTTTTTGTAGTGTTTCATCATATAAAACAGAATGCACCACCGAATTGGGTTTTAAAGTCAGGTTTCCTGTTTTTAACGCCCAAGGGATTAAGGTTGAATTGGCATTAAAATACCCCCCCAATGGACATCCTCTTTGGCAAATTCTCCTACTCATACACAGCCCCCTTCCCTGCTCAACAAATTGAGGTTTACTTTCTGTCAAATGCGCGCAACGACCATAAATTACATGTCGATCGTCATAGTGCTTTTTCATTTCGTCACTAAAGTATTCTTCTACGACATTAGATTCCCAAGGTTTTAAAAAATCACCATCTGGTAAAGTGTCTAGACCATCTTTATTTCCACTTACCCCCACAAACTGTTCTACATAAGTGTACCAGGGTTCAAGATCATTATATCGTATAGGCCAATCCACAGCAAAACCATCTCTAGCAGGACCTTCAAAATCATATTGACTCCAGCGTTGTACTTGTCGCGCCCACATAATAGATTTTCCACCCACCTGATATCCTCTAAGCCAGTCAAAAGGTTTTTTCTGTACATAAGGGTGTTCTTTATCTTTAACAAAGAAATGCTTGGCGTCCTCTCTATATGCATAACAGCCGCTAGCTATAGGATTTTCTTCCATATCTTGAGCCGTCAATCGCCCTCGATGTTTAAATTCCCAAGGCTGCATATTGGTTGTAGGATAATCTTTAAGATGTTCTACATTGGGACCACGTTCTAATAAAAGAGTTTTATAGCCTTGTTCACTGAATTCTTTTGCAGCCCAGCCACCTGACATTCCTGCACCTACAACGATTGTATCAAAGGTATTTGATTTCATAAATGAAGTTTTTTAAACGAGCACATTTCCCAAATACCGTCCTGGCATGAATTCATATGACAAATAATTTTTCATATACTTTTCGGAGGACTCAAAATGGAGTAATGAATAATTTTTTAATGTTTCAAGAAAACGAGCAATGACTCCTTCCCCCTCAAAATGTAGTGTCAAAAAGGCTAGTTGATCTTCGGGAGTGAGCATTTTAATTTCTTTAGTAGGAGAAAGGGCAAGTTGAATGTTTTCAAAACCCAATAAAAATTCAGCTTGCTCTTCTGAAGTAAGACAATCATTTACTTGAGTCAACACAAAATTTTGTCGTATCTCAGGCGTAGGAAAATTTTCAATATCTTCAGGAAGAATGCAATTACACAACCACCCTATTAAATCCTGTTTTTCTTTTTTTATGTTGGGTAAATTGGAAAAAACAATTTCTGGGGTTAAACTACATGCATAGGGAATGAGTGTTAATCCACCTGCGATAAGCCCCACATTTTTAATTGCATCTCTTCTATTCATTACCTTGGTCTTCTTTAATAAACAATAGTATTTAAATTTAGCATTTTAAATGGATTTATCCCAAGTAATTAAATAAAACCAAAGCACTCTTTAATTAAGTACTTTTGCAACAAATTATTCATCGTATGGAATTTGAAATAGGAGATCAAGTAGAAATCATTATTGGAAGAGAAACAGATTTGGGGTTTAATGTTATAATCAATGAATCTTTTGAAGGGCTTCTTTATAAAAATGAAGTCTTTGAACCCTTAGAAAGAAATTCTAGAAGGACCGCCTATATTAAAAAAATTAGGGAAGACGGAAAATTTGACATTTCCCTTCAATTGCAAGGATTTTTACATGTGATTGACACACATTGTGAAAAAATAATGAGACATTTAGAGAAGTCAGGGGATTTATATTTGACAGATAAAAGCAGTCCTGAGGAAATTTTACAGGAGCTTCACTTAAGCAAAAAAGCCTTTAAAAAAGCCATCGGTGTTTTATACAAAAAAAAGAAAATAAAGTTGGAAAAAGACCGAATTGTATTATTGTCAATTAAAGAATAAACGATCTGAATGGAAATAGGAATTGACAGTTTTGCAGCAGTAGACATCAATAAAGGAACCCCATCCTCAATTGAGAGAGTAAATGCAATTTCAGAATTGATAGATCGCATTATTTATGCCGATCAAGTAGGGATAGACTTTTTTGGAATTGGAGAGCATCATCGAGAAGAGTTTTTAGATTCAGCACCGCATATGATTTTGGCTGCTGCGGCAGCAAAAACAGAACGAATTAGATTAGGAAGTGCTGTAGCTGTTTTGAGTGCTGCAGATCCAGTTCGTATTTTTCAAAATTATGCAACTTTAGATTTGATCAGTTCAGGGCGTGCTGAAATGGTTGTGGGGAGAGGTTCTTTTTCAGAATCATTTCCTTTGTTTGGGTTTCAGTTTGAGGATTATGACGCACTTTTCAAAGAAAAATTAGAATTGCTTTTAAAGATACGTTCTACAGAAGTTGTGACTTGGTCTGGAAAGTATCGAGCCCCATTAAATGAGCAACGAATTACTCCACGTCCTTTACAAGAAAAAATACCCGTTTGGCTGGGTGTAGGTGGAACTCCGGCCTCATTTGAACGTGCTGGAAGTATGGGTTTACCCCTAATGGTTGCAATTATAGGCGGAGAAACACACCGTTTTAGACCCTTGATTGACTTATATCGAAAAGCAGGCACTGTAGCTGGTTATGCTCCTGAAGATCTTAAAGTAGGGATCCACTCCTTAGGATATGTGGCAGCAACCAAAGATCAAGCGGTTGAAGAATACTTTCCCGGCTATGCTCAGAATTTTACAAGGATTGGCAAAGAAAGAGGATGGCCTCCCGTAACCATGGAACGTTTTGCCGCACAAAATGGACGAACAGGGGCCTTACTAGTAGGAGATCCAGAAGAAGTGGCAGAAAAGATTTTAGGCCATAGTGCTGCTTTGGGAGGTATTAGCCGACTTACTTTTCAATTGGACAATGCCAACTTAACACACGATCAATTAAAAAACACCATGCGCCTAATTGCAGAAAAAGTGATGCCAATAATCAATGGAGGATAAAACAAGTCAAATGAAAGGATCTAAAGCGATTCGTTACAGTATGGCGCTTCTTTTCCCTCTTGTGGGAATTACACACTTTACGCATCCCTCTTTTTTTGAATCTATAGTCCCTCCTGTGCTTCCTTGGCCCTTGTTTTGGGTCTTTAGTAGTGGATTTTTTGAAATACTTTTTGGAATTGGATTGATGACATCCTATAGAAAATATGCTGCCTATGGGCTAATATTACTTTTGATTGCTGTTTTTCCAGCGAATATTTATTTAGCGGTAAGTCCAGTTGCTCAGGAAGCATTAGCAACAACCAAAACCATAGCAGTTATTAGACTCCCCTTTCAATTTCTTTTTATTTGGATGGCCTACAGCCAAACACGAGTATCCGAATATATTAAATCATAATTTTAGACAAAAATGAACGAAGAAGACAAGAATAAAATCAAAGCGTACAGCAAGCAAACTCCTTTATATTTGAGTAGAAGAAAATTCGATTCAGAAGGGGCATTAGTTGAAGTTCAATGTCTAGGGTGCAAGAAATTCAAACCTCTTGAAGCTTATTCCAAAAACAAAACACAAATAGATGGAATAGAAATTAAATGCAAACAGTGTAAACAAAGTAAATAAGGTTTTATGCTTAAAGATCTACTTTTTGCTCATTGTCAACACTATATTAAAGCCAAACAACTTCTTTTAGAAAAGCAGAAAGAGGCCTTACAATTGGCCTTAACCTCAGAGAGTAAAAGTTCAGCTGGGGACAAGCACGAAACAGGAAGAGCAATGATTCAATTGGAAAGAGAAAAATTAGGAAATCAAATTGCAGAAGTAGAACAAAACCAACAAAAACTCAATGCAATAAAAAACCATAAAAGGACCGAAAGTGTTACTATAGGATCTATTGTTCTTACAGACCAAGCAAATTATTTTATTGCTATAGCTGCGGATTTTTGTGAGTATGAAGGAAAAAAATATTATTGTATCTCACCACAAAGCCCCATGGGGGTCCGTTTATTAGGTAAAAAAGTAAAAGGTCAGATTGAATTCAATGCACGTTTAAGTACTCTTTTAGAGATTCTTTAATTTACATCCTGGATTGATAGGTATAGAGTTCATAATACCTTCCTTTTGCTTTGATCAGTTCATCATGCTTTCCGCTTTCTACGATATCTCCCTCTTCAATGACCAGAATTTGATCTGCCTTTTGAATAGTACTCAAGCGGTGAGCAATAACAAAGGTGGTTCTATTTTGCATTAAAACATTTAAACTTTTTTGAATAAAGGCTTCACTTTGTGTGTCTAAGTTAGATGTAGCTTCATCCAAAATAACGATCTTAGGTCGAGCCAATAATGCACGAGCAATTGAAATTCGCTGTCTTTGTCCCCCCGAAAGCTTTACCCCTCTTTCTCCTATTAAGGTGTCTAAGCCATCATCAAAACGGTCAGTAAATTCATTGACATAGGCTCCTTCTACTGCTTGTAAAAGCTCTTCTTCGGTGGCATCTGGACGAGGGAAAAGAATATTTTCCCTAATGGTTCCTTCATATAAAAAGTCGTCTTGAAGCACAACCCCTAATTGACTTCTAAAACTTTTGAGATTAACTTTTGATAAATCAACGCCATCGATCAAAACCTGTCCTGAATTTGGATTCAAAAAAGCGGTTGCAAGACCTGCAATTGTTGATTTTCCAGATCCAGAAGAACCTACCAAGGCGGTGACACTTCCTTTCGGAGCTTCAAAAGAAATATCGTGGAGTACTTCTGTTTTATCGTCATAGCTAAAAGAGATGTTTTTAAAGGAAACATTCCCTTCGACTTGATCTAGGTTAATCGTACGGATTTTGGGATCATTCTCTTCTGGGAGTGCCATCAATTCTTGAGTTCGGTCCAAGCCCGCAAAGGCTTCCGTGAGTTGACTTCCTATATTACTCATTTGAACAATTGGGGCAATCATAAACCCTAAAAAGAGTGTAAAGGATACAAACTCCCCATAGGTCATGGTGTTATTCATGATAAAATATCCTCCCATTCCCATAATTCCTGCGGAGGCAAGCCCTAACAAAAAAGTAGAAGAACTGGTCATGAATGCCGTAGCGGTCAAACTTTTTTTGACATTTTGATAAAGTTCATCAACGCCTTTTTCAAAGACTGCTTTTTCTTGATTCTCTGCATTAAATCCTTTAATGACTCTAATTCCATTTAATGTTTCTGTAAGTCTTCCGGTTACTTCCGCATTGATTTTTCCACGGGCTCTAAAAATGGGACGGATGTATTTAAACGCTTTCAGGGCAATGCCTGCAAAAACGAGAACAGGAAAAAGGACAAATAAGGTCATTTGCCCGTTAATTTTGATAAGGATTACCAAAGAAATAACGGCAGTAATGCTCCCGCCGATAAGTTGAACCAAACCTGTTCCCACCAGGTTTCGAACCCCCTCAACATCAGTCATCACTCTAGAAACTAGGGCTCCTGATTTATTATTATCAAAAAAACTAATGGGGAGTTTAAGTAATTTTTGTTGAACCTTCGCTCGAAGGATTGAAATTAAATGTTGTGCCTCTACACTTAATAAACGTGTTAAGGAGAAAGAACTCACAGATTGAAAAAGTAAAGCAGCACATACAACAACCAAGAGATAGGTCAGCGCATCGGTGTCTTTGGAAGGAATTACCTCATCAATTAAGGTTTTACTCGCATAAGGAAGAACTAAACCGGATAAACTACGGACCAAGATTAAGAAAAGACCTAGGGACACAATTTTTCTTCTAGGCCAGATAAACTCTTTAAAGGCCCAGCGAAAAGATACTTTGTTTTTACTCATAATTTGCTTTGAACGCTAAATGTAGAGAATTCTTTTGTTTTATAATTCGAGTTGTATTGGAAGTAAAGTGCTTGGCTTAGATTAATTTACTTGCTTACCTTTACAAAAACTTTAAATCGTTTTAAAATGAAAAAAGTAATTCTGTTTTTAATTATCATTGGAACCACAAAAGTGTTTTCTCAAGACGTTGATATTCCCATAGTCAAAAATATCATAAAATTTGGTGTCAAAGGGGGATTGAATTTCAATGCGCCGGGTGATATTGCTCAGGCACCAAGTCAATTTTCTAACATAGAGGAAGCTAAAGATCAAGTAAGTGGATTTTATGTGGGGGTCTATTCTCAAATCAAATTATTCATGCTTTATGTGCGACCTGAATTACATTTTACAAAATACAACACCAATTTTGACAACATCACAGTGGGTCAATCAAGGATTGAAGCTCCCGTTTCTCTAGGGTTTAAGTTCTTGCCTGTGCTCAGTGGTTTTGCTGGACCAACTTTTCGATATCAATTGGCAGGAGATGCCTCGGATTATTCCATAGATAATGTGACCAATAACGCAACACTGGGAATCCATTTTGGTGTTCGAGCTCATTTTGGAAAACTAGGGGTTGATGTTCGTTACGATCGTGGAATCACAGAGGAAGAGTCAACAATATTGTCAAGTAATAACTTAAATGTTGGAACGATTGATAACAGACCAAACCTATTAAGTCTAGGGATTTCCTATGCCTTTTAAATACTAGTTTTGATAGTGTAAAACGAGAAAAAACCCTTCTAGAGATCCAGAGGGGTTTTTTGTAGTAATTCAATTAGAGGTTTATTTTAATTTGAGCGCGTCTATTTTTTGCTCTTCCATAGGTAGTAGAATTGTTTGCAACAGGACGACTTTCCCCATAACCGATTATGTTTAGTCTTTCGGGTGCAATATTGTTAGAAACAAGATAATTTTTGATTTCCATTGCGCGTTCTTCAGACAATTTTTGATTGTAATCGATGCTTCCGTCTGTTGAGGCATATCCTTCAATAGTGATGGAGGTCTTTGTATAGAAATCTAATAAGGTCTTCACCGAATTAAGAGTAAATTTTGCATCTGAATCCAATTGACTACTACTTACTGTAAAAAGAATATTGTTCTTATCACTTTCAATAAATTCTGTAAATTTTGAGGGTACAATTGGACAGCCATTATTTTCTTGAGTTCCTACTTCCTCGGGACAATTATCCTTATCGTCAGGAACTCCATCATTATCTTTATCTGGCCATGGACAGCCCTTGTTTTTAGTGTCCCCTGCTTGGTCTACACAGTCATCGTCACGATCTAGCACACCGTCGCTGTCAACATCAGAGGTTTGTTCTTTGATGATTTCTTTTATGGATTCAGCATCACATTCAATGATTACTTCCACATAAGTGTTTCCTTTTTTGATTTTAATTTTTTTAGTTTCACAACCCTTCTTTGTTGTAATGAGTTGCATTGGATAGTTGTAATTGGTGCTTAATTTAAAAACTCCATTTTTTTCAGTCTTTTTCCCAGAATAATATCCTCCTCCTTTTATTCTAAAGGGTTTTAGGACTACTACTGCATTTTCAATTAGGGTTTCTGTTTCTTTATCTTTAACAATTCCAGAGATGGTGGTTTGTGAAAATCCCATTATTGGAATTAACAATAAAGTAAGAAGGAGCGTTTTCATTTCTGATGTATTTAAGAAGTTAAAGATATCGAATTATCCATTGAATCATAAAAGTAAATAGACTCCATGTAAATTCTCAATTTAGAAAAGAAAAGCCGAATTAATTTCAAGGAATTATTACATTTGATTTTAATATTTTAAGTTATGAAGTATATCTTTTCATCTCTGGCTGTAATACTTTTTTTAAGTTGTAATTCCGGTGACAAAATCAAATTAGAACCTAATTTTCTGATCGGAGGAGAATGGTGTGGAATTTCAGAATTAGCAGGAGGTCAAATTTGTTTGGAATTTTTAGATCAGAAATCGTATTTAAAGGTAAAAAACGAAAAGTTTTATAACCCACTGGATTATATCATTCATGAAATAGATCAAAAGGCACAAACAATAAGTTGGGAGTTTTCTGGAGAAGGAACCATAAATGTATTCCACATAAAGAGTCAAGATTCACTTGAGTTTAAACAAGAAGGCGCTGAAAATAGCTATGTTTTTACAAGAAGTAAAGTGAAATACTCAGACTGAAGATATAAAACAGAATAGCACCTACTGGTATTTTATTTTACTCTCAAACAAAATGGATAAAATTTTCACCTTAGTTTTAGGGAGAATTTGTTATTTTTAAATAACCAAAAACCCTAAGATCCCTTCGTTGTGAAAAGAATTTTTTTTTTATCCATTTTATTAGTTTTATTTAACCATTGTTCTTCGGATGATGATCCAATTATAACAACTCCAGCTTCGGTTCAAACTCCAACTTCAGAGCCTGAGCCTGAACCAGTTGTTGTTCAGTATACCTTGACGGTCACTACGAGTGAAGGAGGATCTGTTTCAGAAGGCGGTACTTTTGATGAAGGAACTGAAGTGACAATTACAGCAACATCGAATTCGGGCTATGAATTTATTGGTTGGGAGGGAAGTGATAGTTCGGAACCTACTTTAACCATAAGTTTAAATTCGAATATTACTATCAGCGCAACCTTTCAAACTATTGAAACGCCTGAGAGTTATTATTCTAGTGGAGATATTGTTGCCATTGATCCTCCAGTATTTTTTGATAGATCACTAACTGTATATGGAATAAAATTAATTGCTGCAGGGGCTATAGGAGGTCAATTAGCCATTCCCGATACATGGATTTATAAAACAGCTCAAGTTTTTAGACTTCTCATCGACCCTGAGGGTAGTGCTATTGATAGTCAAGCACAGATTAACATGATTAAAGTACTCAAAGGTGAAATAGGCTGGCACCAAGGTTATCCAACGGGTCAGAGAATTGCTTATGGAGGTGGAAATGAGTATTCGCCCAATTTTCTGAGTGATCAAGGGAGACTTTCATATTCAGGATTAGAAGCTTTTCAAGACGCTTTAGCTTTGGATGACATGGTTTGGTACAAAAATGTAGACAGTCGATTTATTGGAGATGATGATATTGTTGAGATATTAGAGCACACACTACATACTATCCACCGATATGGTGTCCGTGGGGGTTTTGAAGGCTCTACCGCAGCGTTAAATATAGAAGCTGAAGAAGAAGATATTAGCAATACAGAAATTTTTCTTGCAATGAAAGAGGCCTATGAGAATGGGGTATATGGAATTGAAGGATACGGTGGAGATATTGACAATCGAGATGCTTGGCCTATAATGCTCAAAGAATATCAATATCTATTGACTTTTGGAATGTGGGAATTCAGTGAATTTTGGGAAGGAGGAAGTTTATCTCCAGAATGGAATGATAATGCAAGGACTCCAGAAGGAATTCAACAAAACAACCCTTTAGGTTATGCCCTTTATAACACTTATTTTGCTCCAGTGGTTTCAATTCCAAGCAAAGAAGTTTTAAGGTCTATTTTTCAGGATAATGATCAGGGAGAATCAGGATATACTCCAGACTAAACCTGTTTAGAGAAGTGAACAGCGGGAGTAGCTCACTGTATTTTCATTAAAATCTACAAGGGTAAATTTATCTTCATCTTCTTGAGCTAAGGATTGGTTTTCTTCAAACATTTCACCAAATAGAAATCCTTCTGAGATGATACCAAAACAGGAACACCAAGAAACATCTCCAAAGTGGAGAATGGTTTCTCCTTCATATACTCCCCAACTAAAAACTTGGTAAACAGAAGTACCGAAATCTAGAGTGCCCACACCATTAGGTAAAATTTGAATTTCAGTTTCATAAACAGATTCTGATGAGGTCCAGCAAGCAATATAGGGACTGTCAAAGGAGACCTCAGGATTAGATAATTGGTATTCTAAAAATAGCGATTTGAGCTTCATAAGAATCCATTTGTAAGAGCAGTTGACTTAATGAATTCTTTAATTCTTCATTTGCCACTTCCAAAGCATTTATTTGAGTCTCTAAATCTTTAGTACAGCTCATTACGATCAGAAAAAGGAATAAATATTTAATCATAGTTAAAATTAGCCATAAAAATAACTAATTGTTTTTTTCATGATGAATATCCTTATTAAGCTTTATCTAATTGTAAGCTTTTTTAAAAAAAATGTTTAATTGAGAATGAGTATTTTTGAATAAAATTTTTAAAACATGAAAAAAATATTTTTTGTTGCTCTAGCTTCTCTCTCAATATATTCTTGCGTCTCTGTGAGATTCCCTGAAACCATAAAAGTAGACATAACTGTTCCTGAAGATTTTGATGTGGAACAAATGAAAATTTTAATTGACACTTTAAAAGGAAATAAAGTAGACGGAACCATTGAAGTGTTACTCCATAAAAAATCTGAAAATTGAAAAAAGAAAATCTTTCTTTTTAATTAGTGTTTTTTCAAAAAAACCAGTGAGTATGAATACTTCTTTTATAGCCGTTTTAATTTCAGATATTCTCTTTATCGCATTGGCTTTGGGATTGAATAAAGACAATGCCAAATACCTTCTTAGTGGATATAACACCATGTCAGAAAAAGAAAGAGAAAAGTATGATATTGAAAACTACCTTATCCTTTTTAAAAAGTTTTTCTTAGTTCTGGCAGGAACTTCAACTGTAGTCTTTTTAATCCTAATAAATCTATGGAATTCAAAAATTGCCGTGATGGCCTACTCAATTTACTTAACGATTATGCTAATTTGGTTTGCTTTTAAATGGAATAAATTTAAAAAAGACGAGTAAAGTTGCCTTCTTTTCTTCTTTATTAAAAACAGAATTTTAGAGTCTTGTTTTATAAAATGATTTATTTGACTCCTATTTTATTCTGGATAGAAGTATAGATATTATTTTTCCAAATCCAACCCCCCTGTTACAATAGAAAAACCGTTTTCTAAAACCCATGCCCTTTTTTTTGGGCTAGGAGTGTTTGAGAGGTTTTATTCATCAAGTATCCAAACAAATTCTTACAACCACCCCCTAAAACAAGATTGGGAAATCTTCTGTAAAGAAATGGTTTAGGATAACTTTATGAAATTTAAAGTGTCCCGAGTCTGATTTTTTTTAAATTTGAAACTATAGAATAACCATATATGAAATTTTTAGATGCAGAGCCTTTCAGGATCAAAGTGGTTGAACCCATAAAAAAAACTACAAGAGCGGAGCGAGAAGCTTGGATAAAAAAAGCCGACTTTAATGTTTTTAAACTTAGAGCCGAAGACGTCTACATAGATATGTTAACGGATAGTGGGACCTCTGCAATGAGCAGTGCCCAGTGGGCAGGAGTCATGGCAGGAGATGAATCCTATGCGGGTAGTAAAAGTTTTTTTAACCTTCGAAAATCGGTTCAAGACATCATGGGATTTCCCTTTGTTCAGCCTACACATCAAGGACGTGCAGCAGATTTTATCATGTCCCAGTTATATGCCAAAAATGGAGGTTATATTTTAGGAAACTTACATTTTGATAGTTTCAAAGGCCATGCAGAAATTGCAGGTTCTACACCTGTAGATATGATTATTGAAGAAGGTAGAACAGCTAATTCCGATCCTCATCCTTTCAAAGGAAATATTGATATAAAAAAAGTTGAGCATTTTATTGCTGAGCATGGTGCATCTCAAATCCCCTTAATTATTATTACGGTTACAAGTAATGGAAATGGAGGGCAGCCTGTTTCTATGGAAAATATCAGAAACGTTTCTGCTATTGCAAAAGCCCATGGTATTCCCTTAATGATTGACGCAGCTCGATTTGCAGAAAATTGTTATTTCATCAAAAAGCGTGAATTAGGGTATAAAGACAAGACCATACATGAAATCTCATTAGAATTATTTTCTTATGCAGATGGCTGTGTAATGAGTTCTAAAAAAGATGGATTGGTTAATATAGGTGGTTTTATCTGTACTAGGCATGAAGAATTATTTCCAACCATTAACCAATTGGCAATTATAAACGAAGGATTTGTAACCTATGGTGGTATGAGTGGTCGTGACTTAGAGGCGCTAGCTATTGGAATGTATGAGGGAATTCAAGAAGATTATTTAGAATACAGAATAGATCAGGTTGCTTATTTAGGAGAACAACTTTCCAAAAGAGGGGTTCCAATCATTCTGCCAACAGGAGGGCATGGTGTTTATGTTGATGCTCAAAAGTTTTATCCTCACATACCTCAGTCTGAATTTCCTGGGCAAGCCATGGTTATTGAACTTTATAAAACAGCTGGAGTTAGAGGTGTTGAATTGGGTTCTTGTGCTTTTTCTAAAAAAGATCCTAAAACAGGAAAAGTTATTTTTCCAGATTTAGAACTTGTGCGTCTTACTGTTTCTAGAAGGGTTTACACTAATCGACACATGGATGTTGTCGTAAATGCTCTGGCGGATGTATATGAAAGAAGAGATAAAATGAAGGGTTTAAAATTAACTTACGAAGGCCCCATAATTAGTTTGCGTCATTTTACAGCAAAATTTGAACCCTTAAGTTAATTCAAGGATTAACCATTATTTAAGATAAATGAAAGCATTTAATTTTTTTGTTCCTACACAAATTCGATTTGGAGTAGGTAGACTAAAGGAGCTAAAAGAATTTGCGCCAACATATGGGCAAAAGTGTTTATTGGTTTCAAGACCTCTAAATGGATCATTAAAAGAAACTTACTCAGAGATTATAGCATTACTACAAGCAGTAAATATTGAGGTGTACTTTTTTGATGAGGTAGTTCCAAATCCAACTATTGAAGGCGTTGAAAATGGGGTGTCAATTGCAGTTAAAAATAAAGTTGATTTTGTACTGGGTGTTGGCGGAGGTTCTGTTTTGGATACTGCAAAACTAATTGCCTTTCTTCATAATTCTGAGACTAAAATAGATTGGGATAAAGCAATATCAGACTATGATAATCCTTTTTCAATATCTCCTAGTCCGAAAGAATCTTTGCCTTTTATTGCTATTTCTACTACTTCTGGTACAGGCTCTCAATGTACTCAAGCCGCTGTGGTTTCAGATCCAAAGAGTAAAAATAAGATAACCCTATTTCATGCAGGACTTTTCCCAGTTATATCCATTGTAGATCCAGAATTAATGTGCTCTGTTCCAAGTGAAGTTACTGCTGCTACAGGGTTTGATGCCTTTACTCATGCTTTTGAAAGTTTTTTAGGCGGTAGAACCTCACCAATGACTGAGCAAATGTCTCTTCAGGCCATTCAATTGGTACTAGATAATTTACCTAAAGCATTAGCAGATCTAAAAAACATCGAAGTAAGAAGTAATTTGGCATGGGCCGATACACTTGCTGGTATGTGTTTGGCAAATGGGGGAGCAGATTTACCTCATCCTTTAGGTGAGATTATAGGTGGAATTTGTCCTCGTATTGCCCATGGAGATACATTAGCAATTGTATATCCCAATTTTTTAAATTATAAAGCAGATAAGGTACCTTATAAATTTATTCAAATTGCTAATCATTTAAATTTAAAAGCAAATCCTGGTGCTTTAGTAGAAGCAATTTTGAATTTATTTAAAATAACTGGCTTATCATCTGCATTAGAAAAAGCAAATCTGACTCAACAAGAAATTGAATCTATTAAGGGTCATCCTTTACTGAGTCAATTGCAACCTGAAAATAGTGATAGAATACATCAAATGATGGACGAAAGTTTGAATAAATAATTATTATGAAAAAAATTAAAATAGCAGCCGGTTTGGCACATGTTGATTACGGTCATCTAGCAGATATTGTTAAAGAAGTCTCAGAAGCCGGTGCTGAATATATCCATTCAGATGCTGCAGATATGCACGATTTAAAAAACATGCAGTTAATGGGGGGGCATCAGATCATTGAAGGAATCAGAAGTCATACAGATAAACCAATAGAATGTCATATTTACACTAAAACATGTGATTTACTTTTTATTGAAAAATTGGCACAGGTAGGAACTAATATGTTAATCCTTCCAGCTGAACATTTTATAGGTGCGCCTCTAGCATACATAATTAATTGGTGTAGAGAGCGGTCCATGAAAGTCGGACTCACAATAGGTTTGTATACTCCTCTTTCTTTCATTGAAGAGTCAATTTACGACATTGATCGCCTACATATTGTCGTACATGGAGTAGATGAAACAGATGGGAAAGACAATTGGGGCTGGAGAAGTTCTTGTCTTGATTTACTCAAAAGAGCAAGGACATTAGTGGATGAAAAAAATCCAAAATGTGAAATTGCAATTGATGGTGGGATTCGTTCAGATAATTTGGCTCCTCTTATCGCGTGTAGGCCGGATGTGGTTGTTTTATCCTCAGCAATTTTCAAAGATTCAGAAGGAATAACTGCAGGTTTAAAACGATGTGCAAAGGCAATAGAGGAAGCCCAATCTTAATTCTTGATAAAATGAAAACCGTAAAGCCATCTTTTGTTGATTTGAATCTTAATGCCACTTCAAAAAAAGAGGCCATTTCACTCTTGGTTGAACATCTTTGGAATGAAGGTAAGTTGAGTGAAAAAGAGCATTATTTTGAAGCAGTTTTAAAACGCGAAGAATTACTTTCAACCTACTGTGGATATTCAATTGCAATACCTCATGCAGAATCCAATGCAGTAAAAGAGGCTTCATTTGTATTTGGAAGAACTTCTGATATGGCTTGGGATGAGGAGGATGAATCTGTACAGTTTATTATTTTATTGGCGATCCCTTCAGCTGAAGACGGTGAGGAAAATAAACACATTGAAATGATGTCTAATGTGGCCATTATAGCTTTAGAAGAAGATATTAGGGAAAAATGGGTTAATGCCACTACGATTGAGGAAATTATAAATACGTTTAATTAATAACTACTGTATGAATTTTTGGAAAGAAACTGCAAATGTTTTTAAAGAGACAGGAATACATTTCCGTACTGGGGTTTCCTATATGTTACCCGTATTATTAATAGGTGGAATGGTGGGTAGTCTTGCTGTTCTTGGAGGAAATGAGCTAGCTGACGGGTCTATTTGGAAAGTTTTTAAGGATATTGGTTCAATAGGATTAACTTATTTTGTTCCTATTATGTCTGCTTATACAGCCTATAGTATTTCTGATACCCCAGGAATTGCTCCGGGTTTTATTGTGGGCATTTTAGCACAACAAATTGATACGGGGTATTTAGGAGCGCTTTTTGGAGGTATATTAGTGGGATATGTGACGTTCATGCTATTAAAATTAGAACTTAATGAAATATTGCAAAGTACATGGGGATTTATGGCTCCTGTTTTAAGTACTTTAATTGTTGTCGTTTTCATGGTTTATATTTTAGGACCTCCAATAGCCTGGTTGATGGATCTTATTTCAGTTTTTTTATCGAGTTTGAGTGAACATGGATCTGCAGCTATGGGTGCAGTGATGGGATTTTTAGGAGGAGTAGATTATGGAGGACCATTCAGTAAAACACAAAGTACTTTTGCTACGGCAGTAATGGATTTGGATTTATATGTCCCATTAGGTATTTGTGGCTCTATTGTTACAGTTCCACCTTTAGGTTTGTGTTTAGCAACTTTTTTAAAACCTAAACTTTATACAAAATCAGAAAGAAAATATGCTAAAAGTTCTTGGGTTTATGCTATCGTCGGTGGATTTACTGAAATAGTTATTCCTCTGGCGGTTGGAGATTTGGTGAGAGTGGCTATAGCAACTGCACTTGGGTCAACGATTGCTGGATTTATTGCTGGCTTTTTCTTACTAGAACTTAGCACACCTGTTTTAGGAATAGCTCAATGGTTTTTTTATAACAAACCATTAGTTTTTGTAATTTGTGTAATCGTTGGATCAGTAATAACTGCTTTGACAGCAAATTTTTTAAAAAGTATTAGTAATAGAGATATTGAGGCTTTGGATGCTGCAGATGATGGAATAAGTTAATTATAAACTGTTAAAAATGAAAATTGGATTAATTACATCTTGTTTGGCTGGGGTTGCTCATAGTAAAATGGCAGCAATCGCACTTCAAAAAGAGGCCGTAAAAAGAGGCTATGAAATTTGTATAGAACAGCAAGGGGGTCATAAAATACCTGTTAAATTAACCTCGGATCAGATAGAAGAATCAGACATAATAATTATCGCAAAAATGGTAACCATCTCTGGAAAAAATCGTTTTGAAAATAAACTCATATTAGATATTAGCGTTAATAAAGCCGTCCGTGATCCCAAATCCATTCTTGATCAAGCAGAAGAATTAATAGCTAAATCCTTATGATTGAAAAGCAAATTGTTATTAAAGATAGCGTTGGATTTCATGCCAGAACAGCCTCTTTGTTTGCGAAAAAGGCAGCTCGGTTTGAGTCAGATGTAGCAATTGTTTTTAACGGAAAAAAAGTAAACGGAAAAAGTACACTTTCATTGATGACCCTTGGAGTAAAAAGTCAAGATGAAATTGCTATCACTGTTTCTGGAAAGGATGAATCCCTTGCCATGGAATCATTAGTTACTTTGATTGAAAATAATTTTAAAGATTGAAAAAATTATAACTCTAAAAGGAATATCCGCATCGGTTGGAATCGCTTTGGGTCCCATTTTCATTATTGAAAATGAGAAACCACTGGAGGTTATAAAACAAAAATGTTCTTCAGTAGAGGTTGAAATTGATAAACTTACTTCATCACTATCTGCTACACAAGCCAAAGTGTTAGGGCTAAAAAGCGCAATGGCAAATACGCTTTCGAGTGAAGAATTAGAACTTTATGATGCCTATTTAGAGATTCTAAAAGACCCTGAATTAAAAGCCAATACCATAGATTATATAAAAGAAGAAAAATGTAATGTAGATTTTGCTCTACAACAGATAACCTCAGTTTATATTTATGATTTAGAAGCTTTGGATGATCCATATTTAAGGGCACGTGCAGAAGATATAAGGATGTTAAATAGAATGCTTGTAAATAGTATACAGGGAAGATTGGAGCCGGAAATTGTATTGACATCTCCATCAATTCTTGTTGCTGAATCACTTTCCACTAACCAATTGGCAGCAATAAATACCAAACAAATTTTAGGTGTAGTTACTGCCAAAGGTGGCAAGACAGATCACATTGCAATACTTTTAAAATCTATGGGTATCCCTGCACTTGTTGGGATGGGTAAAGCTATTTCAACACTGAAGAAAGAATCCTATTTAATTATAGATTGTAATCAAGGTATGCTATTAGTAAATCCAATTCAAGAGATAGTTTTACAATATGAGTTACTTAAGGAAAAGCAATTTTTGGATTTTGAAAGACAAATTAAATTCAGTCAATCAAAAGCAACTACATTAAGTGGAAAAGAGCTTTCAGTTTGTGCTAATGTCGGAGCTATAGAGGATATGCAAAAAGCATTTCAATTTGGGGCAGACGGGGTCGGGTTGTTTAGAACAGAGATGTGTTTTTTAGAGTCTAAAAATTTTCCGACTGAAGAGTCACACTTTCAAAAATACACCTCAATACTAAAAGAATTTCCCAAAGCACTTCATACCATCCGATTGCTTGATTTTGGATCTGATAAGCCACTTGTTTATTTAAAAAATAAAATTGAGGAAAACCCAGCACTAGGAAGTCGAGCATTGCGTTTGGGTTTTGAATATTATAAAGAATTATTAAAACCTCAATTAAGAGCCTTATTGCGTCTGTCTCAACAATTTAATCTTCAGTTACTTTGTCCTATGATAGCTGATATTAAAGACTTACTTGAAATAAAAGAGAAAATAAATTTAGAATTTTATCAGTTGATTAATGAAGGATTTGAAATACGAAAGATTCCTTCAATTGGAATCATGGTTGAAATCCCAAACATCATATTACAACCCCAAGCCGTAGCGAAAAAAGCTGATTTTTTTTCCTTTGGAACAAATGACCTTGCACAATTTTTAATGGCTGCCGACCGCACCAATGATCGTGTTGCACACTATTTACCTCGTGCAAAAGAGAGTTTACTGTTTTTAATTGAAAACTTCACTAAAGTTGCTCATGAAGAAGGTAAAAAGGTGAGTGTTTGTGGTGAACTTGCTTCAGATGAGGAATGCCTATCAACTTTCATTAGAATTGGTATTGACTCATTAAGCATGCCTCCTAATCTAATCCCTAGTATAAAAGAAGCAATAAGGAATAGTCCATAGATACTGTGATCTTTTAACACAAAACTGTCTTTGGAACACTAAACCTCGCCTTTTGAGTAGGTGGTATTATAGATTGTTTTTTGATGATTTTACATCAATTAAATCAAACACAGATTGGGATTGAAAAGGGGATTAATTCATCTCATTATAAATCCATTCCACAAAGAATTCTGTATTTATTTTTGCAGAATTATTAATATTTAAAAATGGTGTTTTTGAATTATAGTGTGCTTTAAAAAATTCCGAAAACATATATGCTGATATTTCGTTTGGATGATCAAGTCCCCTTTCAATTGGGAATGAATTTTTATAAAACTCGAGCTCAAATAATGGTTTAAATATTAATTCTGAATTAAATTTAGAAACATAAAATCCATCTCCTTTCTTTTTAATTTCAAATGCTACATCTTCAAAATGTTTTCCCATTGCAGGTATATCTATGTTCTTTTTAAGTAATGTTCTTATCCAGAAATATTTGCCATCCTTGTTTTGATCTGGAACAATCCACTCAGCTTGTGGAGCATCAGGATTTGATACTTGATTAATTATTATTTGTTTCTCATCATGTACAATCTCATTGACAAAATTCCATTTAGTTGTATATAGACTAGTAAATTTAGTAGGAAAAGTACGCTGTAGGGAATGCATTTGCTCATGAACTAAAAGACCCCCAAGTGATGTGACTAGTTTGGCTTCACTCTCTTCTGACATTTGATCACTCCATTCTTTGGAAAGCTTGTCAAGATATGCCTTACTTAATATTATGTACGTTCCCCTAGTATGTGCAAATCCACCACAAAGCCAATTTTGAATTTTAATAAATCTCCAAGGCTGTTTTGCCATTAGATTTATATTATTATCAAGTAGCCAAGAATTCGTTTTATTTACTACAAACGAAAGTATACTTTTCTCATTTTTAGTAAATTCTAATACTGCAGATGAAAATTTTTCTTTAGCAAAAATTCTTGCAGAGTCAATATTGTCAGGTGATTTTTCCTGAGTAAAAGTTGTTATCTCACGCTTTTGTAATTTTGAAAAATAGGGCTCAAAAGTTTCGTCTAATATGGCAATACTTGACTGTTTTTTTGTTAAAAAACTTATTCTTGAATGAACTAACGGACTTTTGTAAATTTCATTTATTTGATATTTAGTTAGGCTGTTTTTAGGGTCAATTCTATCTTTAAAATCGCCCTCCCCTTGAATATTTGGTGTGTTGTCATTAACATTTTGGTCATCAATTGAATGCTTTAATCCTAAATTATGTCCAATTTCGTGAGCAACAACAAATGCCTCCATGTACATTTTTTCATCATCATTATACTCGTTCCCTTTTCCCAGGCTTATAAAAATTAAATTACCATTCATTAGCCCTCTTCCTGTTGGTCCATTGTTACCATCTATTGCATTAACAAAAAACATATTTACAATGTCATTTTGACCTCTTAAAATTTTTTGTTTACCAGCAATTATAACTATACTATCAAGATTAATTTTTCCATCTCTTGCTTTACTGTTATTAAAATAAATTGGTTCTAAAAAATGAAAATCTATATCTGCTCTAGAATAGGCTTTGTTAATTAGTGATGAAGAAAGTTCATGTCTGGCAGGTTTGTCTCCGCTATCTGATTTTGTTATTATGGGTTGAATAATTACAACTTTTGAAGTTAATTCATCCTGCTTTAAACGTGAACAATTATTCAACAATATAAAAGTAATGAGCAAACATTTATTTAAATAAAATTTCATCTTTAGTCTTAAGAATGTTAAGTTAAGGTTTTAGGGATAAAGAAAAAATCAATGAGATAATTTTGAATACATATCTGAGATAAAGTGACCAGACAATTAAAAAACTGGCCTAGAGATTTAGGGATGAACCTCATCACATTACAAACTTTCCCCAAACAAACACCCCCTAAAACCACAACTCAAAAATCTTATGTTAAGGCAATGATATCAATGTATTAGAAGTGATTTAGAATGAATCCATTTTAAAAAATTTATTTCCTCAAATGCATTATGCCAACTTCCGTGGGCTGTATTTTCATATAAAGTCATTTTAGGGCTTCCTCCTGATTGTATTATTGCATTTGCCATATTCAACGAGTGTTTAGGATTAACTACCTTGTCATCAGACCCGTGAAAAATCCAAAGAGGGACTTTCTTTGCATATCTATCAACAAACTTAGTACTTCCATTACCACAAATAGGTGTTGCTGCAGCAAACATATTTGGTCTTCGATATAATAATTCGAAAGTTCCCATACCACCCATTGATAAACCACTCAAATAAATTCGTTTTTTATCCACTTGTTTTTTTTCTATAAATGTGTCCATAAAAAGAATAACTAAGGCCAAACTTTTATTTGGCTTTTTCATTTTACCTTTAAAATTTTCGTCCCAAGTGTCAGATTTTAAACTTGGCCATCTGTCATTTTCTCCACACTGAGGGAAGATTACCCAAGAATTATAATTCTCCCTATTTTCTTTTTTTAAAAACAATTTTCCTCCATGTGTAAGTTGAGCAGTATTATCCCTACCTCGTTCACCAGAACCATGTAAAACTAAATGTACCGGATATTGTTTTGCGGGGTTATAATTTAAGGGCTTCAGAATTCTGTAGTTAAGGGTGTCATCTTTGGAGATAAAAATCTGTGATTCATATAAACTAAAATCTTGCGAATAGGAATTAGATAAAAAAAATAATAAAGTGACTAAAAAGACTTTTTTCATATTGAAATAATTTTCAGAAAAGGTTTGTGAGCTGAATTTCTTACCTAAAGTAAAAAGTTTTACATACCATTTTTTAGGCTCTTTAATTACAGTCATAGTAAGTTGTTACTAAAACAATATACAAATTACTTCCTAAACTTACTGAAGATGATATGCCTGTGGTTTAGAACAAACCTTTCTCTTTTATTTCTTTAATAATTTCTTTAAGAAATGTAATATTAGCTTCGACCCCACTTAATTTATAGATTTCATTTCTTCTTCTCAAAGTGAGTAATCTTAATAATTTAAAATCTTTATGTTTATCAAACAGATAATTATTGTCGAGGGATCTCTCATCTTCAGATTTTACTTTAAACCAATCCAAAATATTGTTCTTTACGCTTTGATTAGAATTAAAATAACCCCCATTTACTAAAAGATTAATAGATTCTATTTGAGTTCTCAAAGTGATGCTTTTGATTTTTAATATTAAGCCTGAATTAACAAGTGAATTTAAATACATATTCTTTGCTGTGAAACCATAGGAGTTGGATAAAATAAACTCTATCCTTTCATTCCTATCATAAATATTTTTTTGGTGGAAAGTTTTTATTTTCTTTGAATCAATACTACTCCAATTGATGGTTATGCTGTCAGAAACTTCAATTACAGAATTTAGAGTTCCTCTTAATGAAATAAGTGAATAGTAATTTTGTTCTAACTCGTACAACAAGTTAGTTTCTAAAATTTTAATTTCATTTTGTTCTTTTCGATACTCAATAAGTCTTTCTACCCCAAAAGAACCAACTATTGAAATAAAAATAGCAACGGCATTAATTAGGTGTTCTTTTTTCATAAAGATGAATTAATTTAAATATATGAAGAAATCCCTGAACTTAATTAATAAACAAAGGTAAGTCCTCACTTACTTCATTAGTAGCTTGTTTCATTCTTGGTAAAGTGTATTGTAATGCTATTTGAAGCATCTTAATTCTTTAGCTAATATCCACATCGTCTATGTCTAAAGAATCAACTAGCCCCTTAAAAGGATTTAATCCAATTTTTGATTTTTACCATATTTGGAGTAAGCCAAATAAAATAGAAGAAAAGAGAAATGCCAATTGCTGCAATGTAGTCCGCATTTACAATGCTAAGAATTATAGAAGCTATGCAACCTACACCAGTTATATATCCAACAATCAGCCAAAACTTACTCATATTGTAAATATAACATATTTATAGTTACAAAAAAACTCGGTTAAAAGGGGTTCGAGTCAAGGTTTCTCCGTAACCCTAAATGGCTGTGGTTATTTTGTTTGGTGATCCTGCTGTTCTTCCCATACTGTTCTGTATTTTTGATTTATGGATTTAGAAAAAATAAAAGAGTGGATTTTAGATAGAGTAGATTCAATCGCAAAAAGTTTAGGGGTGGAAATGCGAGTTCTTGTTCTCATAGCTTTTCTAGTAGGATATCTAATAGGGCGATTTTAGTTTTATGCTTCTTTGGAGACGTTTTAAGAGATTTAATCCTGATGTTATAGCAACTACTACTATCTATTTATTTAGACACTCTGGAGCAATAGATATCTTTAAAAGAACAGGAAGTATAACCAAGCTACAGAAAGCTATGGGACACTCATCTAAAATGTAAGTTTAACCTATTTAAGGGGTTTAGAAGTGCCTGAACTTAATGAAGAGGATATGCCGATGGTTTGAAGTAAGATTAAACTTTGTTTAACTCAAAAATCTCATAGCTTTCCATAACCTCACCAAAAATTGGTTTTGATACAGGATTTGAACCATCCAAAAATGAATGTAAAGCACTTTCATTGTGTACAGCAATCTTGAACATTACTGCACTCTTATCAGGAGAAACCGTACCTAAAGTTTTCGTCAAATCTGCAATTTTTCTTCTTTCATTCATTCCTTCTTCGGATTTCATAAAGCCCATAAATGTCTCAAACTTACCTTCTTTGAGCTTTGCGACAACAAGTATATCTTTCATTTTAATTGATTTATGATTAGTACTCAAATATAAGAAACTTTACAATGTTTCTAATCCGTGTTATTCTTTCTGAACTTAATTAATAAACAAAGGCAAGTCATCACTTAATTCATTAGTAGCTTGTTACATTCTTGGTAAAGTGTATTGAAGAACTTAATGAAGAGGATATGCCGATGGTTTAAGTTTGGTTTTTAAATATTTTTTCCACTCTTTTCTATTCCAAGTTTTCCCAAACAATTCGTAGATACCAATTGCATTTATATTGAAATATTTATTTTCTTCATTTAATTCATAAAGGAAAATAACTTCATCATTTATTGAACTGGGCTTAATAGTAACAAGTTTACCGTCTAATTTAAAAATCTTTGTTTTTTGTGTTTTAATTACATCTTTAAACATTTGAAACAAATTATTTATATCATCTGATGTAGATTGAAATGTAAATAAAGTTCTTTCTTCTACTTTGTCATAATCACTATTTGTCCAAATTAATTGATGAAACTCCTTCCCATCAATATTGGGGAGCTTACCTAAACTTACCCCCCCATTCACTCTTCCTAAATAGTATATAATATGTAAACCAATATGTTCTCCAAGACTATCGTTTGAAGTTATACTTATTTGGGCAAATGAAAATACTGGGAGTAAAAATAAAAAGAGTTTTTTCATTGATTAATTATATCTCTACTCCGTTTTTTCCTGAACCTAATGAAGAGGATATGCCTATGATTTGATTTCATTTTTTATCTCAATCTTTAATAGACTGTCTTGAACCAACCTTTTTTCAATTAAATTAATATAGTAATTCCGATAATATGAAGCTTCAAATATTCTTTCAAAAACTTCATTAGGAATATTTAATTTACCAGTAAATCTTTTGTTCACCAGAAAACCTTGTTTGCCAATGCTGTCCCCAGTATACTCTAAATTCTTAAAATCAAAATCTGTTAGCCTATCTGATTTTTTAATAATTAATTCCTCTAGCTTTTTCATAAAATTATGTTGAGCGTATTTATTTTGAAGTAACTCAACAAGTTTTTCATTTTCAATAAGCTCTAAATAACCTGAACTCTGAAGAGTTCTGTACTCCTCTTGATTATCAACAAAAATTGAAATGTGATTTATAGTTTTATTAAAGTGAAAACCTATGGTGTCTCTTGAAAATCCG
>ENA-ORDA01001010-ORDA01001010.1-marine-metagenome-genome-assembly--contig:-NODE-1010-length-25412-cov-3.946082_pt1 | contig 25412 bp, 30 predicted proteins | sample MGYA00237778_ERZ508506 | MGnify/ENA primary metagenome ERZ508506 (study PRJEB26177, sample SAMN06267891) | marine metagenome | isolation source: Monterey Bay, California, USA | place: Pacific... | reverse complement strand
TGTAAATCATTGAACATGATGTTGCCTAAGGATATAAGTTTAGAATCCTTATCTTTAGTATCTGACGAATCTCATGCTCGGTTTGACGCTACTTCTAGAACATATGAATATTTTATTAATTCAAAAAAAAATCCATTTAATTATAAGTTTGCATATTATCTTAAAGATGAACTTGATATTGAAAAAATGAATAAAAGCTGTTTTAGGTTAATAAATCATCTTGACTTCAAATGTTTTTCAAAATCTAATACAGATGTTAAGACTTATAATTGTGATATTTCCGTTGCTAAATGGGATATTATGGAAAATGGTTTTAGATTTAACATTACAGCTAATAGGTTTCTGAGAAATATGGTTAGATCAATAGTAGGAACAATGCTAGAGATAGGAAGATTAAAAATTTCTGATATGGATTTTCAAAAAATATTAGATTCTAGAGATAGGAGTGAAGCAGGTTTTTCTGTTCCTGCATCGGGACTATTCTTGACTAATGTTACTTATAATGAAAAATTTATAAAAATTTGGAGAAAGTAAAAGGTAAAATTTTTGATGCAAAAATGTTTACTAAGCTCTTAGTATTCGTGAAACCATATAATATTACTTTTTATGGAGTTATGACTTCAGCTATCTTAATTTCTCTTCTATCCACTCTTACTCCTTATTTGCTTAAAGTAGTTGTTGACGATTATCTTCTTTTAAAAAACTATGATGGAATGCAATCAATAATCTTAATAATGATTATTGTGCTTTTTCTAGAAGTCGTTTTCATGTATTTGTTTACATATTATGCAAACTGGCTTGGACAGATGGTAATTAAAAACTTAAGAGTAAAAGTATTTGAAAAAATATTAAAATTTAAAATGTCTTTTTTTGATAAAAATGCTGTTGGAAGATTAGTTACAAGAACAGTTAATGATATTGAAACAATTGCTAGTATTTTTTCTCAAGGATTATTTATGATAATTGCAGATATTTTAAAAATGGTAACGGTCTTAACTGTTATGACAATTATAAATCTTGAACTTACACTTGTGGTAATCTCAATTTTTCCAATTCTTATATATGCAACAAGAGTTTTTCAAAAATCCATGAAAGTTGCTTTTGAAAGAGTTAGGAGGGAAGTTGCAAACTTAAATTCTTTTGTTCAAGAAAGAATAAGTGGAGTTAAAATTGTTCAAATTTTTAACAGAGAACAACTTGAAATTAAAAATTTCAATGATATAAATACTAAACATAGAGATGCTTGGCTAAGAACTGTTTGGATAAATTCAATTTTCTTTCCAATTGCTGAAATATCTACTTCTATTTGTATAGGTCTATTAGTCTGGTGGGGTGGTTTTAATAATCTAAATGGAGAAAATATATCTTTAGGTACATTATTTCTATTTATTTCGATGTCTGGTCTTTTGTTTAGACCTCTTAGGCAAATTGCTGATAGATTTAACACCTTACAGATGGGTATGGTTTCATCAGAAAGAATATTTAAAATACTTGAGGATGACTCAGAAATAAACGATAATGGTATAATTGAACAATCCTCATTCAATGGATTAATTGAATTTAAAAATGTTAAATTCTCCTATATAGAAAATCAATTAGTCATAAATGATATTTCTTTTAAAATTTACCCTGGTGAAACTACTGCAATTGTTGGTCCTACAGGTAGTGGGAAGACTACTATTACTAATTTAATAACTAAGTTTTATGAGATTGATTCAGGAAGTATTCTTATTGATGGGAGGGATATTAATGAATTTAAACTTGAAAATATTAGAAAGAAAATAGGTGTTATACTTCAGGATGTTTTCTTATTTGCGGACACTATATTTAATAACATTACTTTATTTAATAATGAGATATCAATTAAAGATGTTGAGAGAGCCGCCAAAGATCTTGAAATTCATGATTTTATACTATCTCTCCCAGGTGGTTATGACTTTAATGTTAGTGAGAGAGGTAGTACCCTTTCTTCTGGTCAAAAACAATTAATTGCTTTTTTAAGAGTTTTAGTTAATAATCCTGATATTTTAATATTAGATGAAGCTACATCTTCAATTGATTCATATTCAGAGGATTTAATTAAAAATGCAACAAAGAAAATAACAATGGGTAAAACATCAATTATTATTGCTCATAGACTTTCTACAGTTGAATCTGCCGATAAAATTATTTACATGGAAAACGGTAGAATATTAGAGTATGGAAACCATAGAGAATTATTAAATATTCCAAATGGAAAGTTTAAAAAATTATATGAAGAGCAATTTGTTGAAAATGAATTAGTCTAGTTTTTCTAAAAGTTTTTTTCATTCCATCGCTTCTTTCACATCATGAACTCTTATAATATTTGCACCTTTTTCTAGTGCTAATGTATTGAGAATTGATGTGCCGTTAAGAGCATCTTGAGGTGAGCTATTTAAAACTTTATAGATCATAGATTTTCTAGATAATCCAACCATAATTGGCTTGCCAAGTGATTTAAAAAGTTTTAAATTTTTTAAAATCTCATAATTATCATCAATACTCTTTCCAAATCCAAATCCCGGATCAATAATTATATTAGTAAATTCTATTTTTTCAAGTTCTTCAATTTTTAGTTTAAAAAATGAAATTATTGATTCAATCAGGTTATCATAATTAGTATTTACTTGCATGTTAATTGGATCTCCCTTCATATGCATCATTATGTATCCAGCTTTATGTTTTTTGACTACTTTAAACATATCCTTATCATATTTACCAGAACTAATATCATTTACTAACGAAAACCCCTTAGATAAAGCAAAATCTGCTACAGATGAGTTGTATGTGTCAATCGAGAACAATACTTCACTAAAATTTGAAGCTAGTTCATTTATATGATTGTAAATCAAATCAAATTCTTCTTTTGGTCCTATCAATTTAGATCCTGGTTTTGAACTTGCAGCGCCTAAATCAATTATATCCGCACCATTCGAAATAAGTTTTGAAACTTGGGAATTTACTTTTTCAATATTATCATATTCACCACCATCAAAAAATGAATCTTTAGAAATATTAACAATTCCCATAATTTTTTTAGTAGAGAAATCTAATATTTTTCCATTACAATTTAAAGTCATACTTTTAATCTTCTTTTCCAAAATTATACTAAAATCTTATATGGAAGATACAAAGTCACAATATCATCAAATAATAAGTAAATCAAGAAAAATATTTATTGATAAGAACACAGATTATGGATCTTCATGGAGGGTATTAAGAATTATTTCTTTAGTTGATCAAATTAATATTAAAGCTCAAAGAATTAGAAATCTTCAAAATAATATAAATAATAAGATTGCAGAAGGTCAAACAGCCGAGTTTTATGGTATTATTAATTATTCTATCATGGGTTTAATTCAGTTAGAAAAAGGAGTTGTAGATGAACCAGATCTAGATTCTAATCAAATAATTGATCTTTATGATAAAAGCGTTAATGAAACTTTTGAATTAATGTTAGATAAGAATCATGATTATGGAGAAGCTTGGAGGGAAATGGAGGTAATTAGTTTAACAGACTTAATAATTCAGAAAATTTTTAGAATGAAGAGTATTTTAAAAAATGATGGAAAGACAAATGTTAGTGAAGGGATTGATGCTAATTTTCAAGATATTTTAAATTATTCTGTTTTTGCTCAAATTTTACTAAAAGAATAATATGAAAAATTTACACATTGTAGGAAATTGGAAAATGAGTTTAAATAAAGAAGACTCAATAGCTTTAGCTAATAACATCAAATCAATATCAAAAAAAGAGTATTTAAATATTGAAGTTGCACCTACTAATTTATATATAGATTCTATTGTTAAGATTTTAGAGGAATCTGATGTAAATGTTATTAGTCAAAACTTTGACTATGAAACTTTAGGATCATATACTGGTGGAGTTTGTCTAGATCAACTAAAAGAAATAGGAGTTACCAAGACAATTCTTGGTCATTCAGAGAGAAGATCGAAATTTAATGAATCAGATGAACAAGTAAATAATAAATTAGAAACTGTTTTAAACTCTGAGCTAGATGTTATATTCTGTTTTGATAGTTATGAGCAAATTCCTTTTGAATTAATAAAAAATAACCTTCAGGATAACGACAATTTAAAACTAACTCTTGCATATGAGCCTACATGGGCAATTGGAACTGGAGAAACTGCATCTATTGATCATATTGAAGAAATTCATACAAAAGTAAAAAACACACTTACTGATCATTCTCTTGAAAACATTCCAATTCTTTATGGTGGAAGTGTAAACTCATCTAATTCAAAAGATATTTTATCTTCTGCTAATGTTGACGGTGTATTAGTCGGAGGTGCATCCACGAAAATTGATCAACTTTTAGGAATAGTTAATTCTATTTAACACTTCTTTGTGAACCCTACTTTTTAGATAAAGTTATATTTGCATCATTATGTTAAAGCAAACACTAACTTCAATATTATTAATTATGAGTCTAACTTCAAGTTCTCAGGTCTCAACTGATGATTCTATTCACCAGTTTAAAGTTGCTGATATCTCTGGAAATATTTTTGATTTCTCTGAGCTTAAAGGAAAAAAAGTGATGATTGTTAATACAGCTTCAAAGTGTGGCTTAACATATCAGTATGAATCTTTGCAGAAACTTTATTCTCAGTACAAAGACTTTAATTTTGTTATAATTGGTTTTCCATCTAATGATTTCCTTTGGCAAGAGCCAGGTTCAAATGAACAAATTATGGATTTTTGTGAAGAAAATTATGGAGTTACCTTCCCTATGATGAGTAAAGTAGTGGTCAAGGGCTCAAAAAAACACCCTATCTACCAGTTTCTTACTCAAAAATCTAAAAACGATTTCAAAGATTCTAAAGTCACCTGGAACTTTCAAAAATACCTGATTAATAAAGACGGTAAAATTGAGAAAATTATTGCTCCAAGGACTAGACCAGATTCTGAAGAAATTGTATCTTGGATTACAAATGGTGACTAAAAACAAGTTTTCTACTAGATGTGTTCACGAGGGTGAAATAAAAGATACAATGTATCAAGGTATAGTTTCTCCCTTATTTATGTCAACTACCTATCCTTGGTTTGGCGGCGATGCAGAAAGCAAACCTTATCCTCGATATTTTAACACACCTAATCAAGAGTTCTTATCAAAAAAAATTGCTTCACTTGAAAATGGTGAAAAAGCTCTAATATTTACTTCAGGAATGGCTGCTATAAGTACATCTATAATGGCAAATGTAAAGATGGGTGATCATATTATTTTTCAAAATGATCTATATGGAGGTACAAGAAATTTTATACAGACAGAATTTGATAAATTTGGTATAGAATATTCTTTTACTAATAGCCTTGATCCTAAAAGTTTTTCTGATGAAATCAAAAATAACACCGTAGGGATTTATGTTGAAACTCCTAGTAATCCTCTATTAAAAATTATTGATTTAAAAGCAGTTTCATCAATAGCTAAAGAAAATGGAATTTGGACAATGATTGATAATACATTTGCTAGTCCAGTTAATCAAAACCCAATTGACCATGGAATAGACATTGTAATTCACAGTGCTACAAAGTATCTTGGGGGACACAGTGATATATCTGCAGGAGCTGTAATAAGTACAGAATCAAGAATTGAAAAAATACTTAATTCTGCCAAAAATTTTGGTGGAAATTTAAGTGATTATACAGTTTGGTTATTAGAAAGAAGTATGAAAACTTTACTTATTCGAGTAAAAGAACAGACTAATAATGCAAAGATACTAGCTAAAATGTTAGATGAAAACACTAATATTTCACGAGTTTATTATCCAGGACTAGAATCACATCCATCACATGAGCTTGCCAAATCTCAAATGAATGACTTTGGTGCAATGATGTCTTTTGATTTAAACAAAAATGTTGATGTGTATGATTTTCTTAAATCATTAAAAATAATTAAACCTGGAATGAGTCTTGCAGGAGTTGAAACGACAGTAAACTTTCCAATGAAAACATCTCATGGGTTAATGACCCAGGAAGAAAGAGATATACAGGGAATAGGTGATAAGCTTATTAGATTATCTGTTGGTATTGAATCTTATGAAGATCTTTATGAAGATCTTGACCAAGCAATAAAATTATCAATAAAATGAAAGTTGACATATTAGCATTTGGTGCCCATCCGGATGATGTAGAAATGGGTTGTGGTGGTACAATAGCTAAGTCAACATCTATGGGTAAAACAGTTGGAATTATAGATCTAACCAGAGGAGAGCTTGGCACAAATGGTTCTGTTGAGCTAAGAGATAATGAAGCGTCTGAAGCTTCATCAATATTAGGCTCAAAATTTCGATTAAATCTAGACTTTGAAGATGGTTTTATCTTTAATAATAAGGAGAATCAAATTGAAGTTGTTAAAATCATTAGACACTATCAACCTGATATAATATTATCACCTACTCAATTTGACCGTCATTCTGATCATGGTAAAGCTTCCGATTTAATTTATGAATCAGCTTTTTTAAGTGGTTTAACTAAGTTGGATACTGCTTATGAGGGAGAAAATCAGTCACCCTGGAGACCTAGAATAAATTTAAATTATCAACAGTGGAATGATTTTGATCCTGATCTAATAGTAGATATATCTGACTTTATTGAAATAAAAAAAGATGCTATTCTTGCTTTTAAAAGTCAAGTACTCAAAGATTCATCCACTAAGTCTACAAAAATTAATTCTGATAATTTTATAGAAAGTATAAAATACAGGGCAAAAAACTATGGAAGATTAATTGATAGAGATTATGCAGAAGCATTTCAATCTAGAAAAAATATTGCAATTAACAATATATTCGATCTCTTATAATTTTTTTAAAAATCCTTTAATATAATTTTCAAAAAGTCTATTTTTGCCACCTAAATGGTGGTTGTAGCTCAGTTGGTTAGAGCGCCTGATTGTGGTTCAGGAGGTCGGCGGTTCGAGACCGCTCTTCCACCCAAGTTAACCGTTACATTACACTAATAAAATTAACCCTTCAGCTAATGAGGGGTTTTTTCTTTAACCAATCTTTAATCCAAAAGTATGCAGGTATAAAACATATGGCTAATCCTAAAGAAAGAAATACCCATTGATTAATATTTGTTAAATCTTGAATTTCAGGAGCTAACATACAAATAATCATCCCAAAAAATCCAAAGTAATGAGGCTGTGTGTTTTTCATATCTCTAATTTAGAAATTGTTGTCGAAAAGAAAAACTGAAGTAGCAATGTAAATTATTATGCAGAATAACATAACAAAGTTATTCCATCCTTCTTTCCACTTATTTTTTTGCTCTTTAAATCGAAGCCACTTATTAATCTGAAACATTCCAGCACCAACAAAACAATATATGATTACTTTAAAAATTATCTCTACTGGCATATCTCTATTTAGAAAAATTCAAGCTATTAAGATAATTAATCCCATTATCCCTATCCAGAATATTATGTAATAAATCCTATATATTTTTTTTCTGGGTGTTATTAAATCTATGATTAACTCAATTAATTCCATATCTCTAATTTGTTTTATAATACTTTCTGTAAAGTTCAGGTAAAACCCAAATAAAGAAAAACACAGTAGAAAAAAACAAAGCATCTTCCCATAATCCCATTGTGATAAATACTACTATAGATCCAATAACTACAGTTCCTGAAACTATGCTTACGATTTTTAAAATTTTATCCTTTTCCATATTTATAATTTAGAAAAATTCAAAGTATTTCTAATTTATACCTCCAACATAAGATTTGATTATTGGATTCATAGCCTGAAGTTTTGCCTTGAATGAATCGTTAATCTCTCCAAGTACGGTAAGTTTTTCTACTTTAAAAAGCTCTCTAAATCTAATATTTATTGGTGAGCCAAGAACTTTATTGCCAAGCTCTTCCCATACATTGGAATTTTCAAATTTCTCTATTAAAGTTGCAGTATTATCTGACTCATTTAAATACCATTCAAATCTAATTATTCCTTCGTCATTTAAATTAAATATTACAGGACATTGTTGATTAATAATGTATTCTCTTACGGTTTCAATATCTTCAGTAAATGATACATCAATTACAACAGTTACATTTTTATTAGGTGAATGTAGATTTCTTTTCATATCTCTAATTTAGAAAAAATAAAGCTAATTAATGTTAGTAACTGTTATGCTAATATACTTATTGGGAACAGGAGTATAAGCTAAACAAACAGCACACTTATTTTCTTTTTTATTGTCTATGATAAACTCAAACGAAGAACCTTCTTTAATCTCTTCAGAAAAATCACACACACTTTCAAGAGCAAATACATTTTTATATTCAATATTTGAAAACTCATCTATCCAGCTTTTTTCAATTAACTCTTGTGGAAAATCAGTATCATTTACTTGAATTACATAATTCATGCAAATACCTTGTTTTACAAGAGTTCCTGTGAAAGTTTTGTCTTGATTAATTGATTCTTTATCACAACCAATTAATGACAGTAATAAAATGAGTATAAATTTCTTAATTTTTTTATTCTTTATCTACTTCAATCTTTTCATCCATATTTGCAATCTCCCATGCTGTGTGAAATATTAATCTAGCTCTTTTAGTTAGAAGATCATAACGAATTTTATCAGGAGTATCAGTTGGCATATGATAGTCTTCATGAGTGCCACTAAAATAGAATATTACAGGTATATTATTTTTTGCAAAGTGCCAATGGTCGCTTCTTTCGTAGAATCTATTAGGGTCATCCCATGCATTAAATCTATAGTCTAATTCAAGATTAATCGTTCTTTTATTAACTTTTTCAGAAGTATCGTGGAGCATCGAGCTTAATCTATCTGTACCAATTAAGTAGATATAATTTTCATTATCTGATTCTCTGGTTGGATCTGTCCTTCCAATCATATCAACATTTAAATTTGTAATTGTTTCATCAAGAGAGTATAGAGGGTTTTCTACATAATATTTTGAACCTAAAAGTCCCTTCTCTTCAGCAGATACATGAAGAATAACAATAGATCTTTTAGGTCTATTACCATCTAATTCTGCAAGTTTAAACGCTTGAGCAATTTCTAATAAAGCCATTGATCCAGATCCATCATCGTCTGCTCCATTATATATTTCGCCATCTTCTATTCCTACATGGTCTAAATGAGCAGTAAGGATAATATATTCATCTGGGTATTCGGATCCTTCAATAATTGCAGCAACATTTTCCGTCTTAACCCAATTAACCTTCTCAGCTGTACTTAGATTTTCTAATGAATCAATATCTGATGGATTAGCTACCTGTCTTCCAGAAAAATCAACTAGAAATTTTTGAAAGTAATCTTCCGTATTATCAGCTTTAACAATATCATTAGATTTATAAAAGTTTTTTATAAAGTTAACTGCTCGTTTTTGTCCAGCTTCACCTGTATTTCTTCCTTCAAATTCATCAGAGGCAAATTCATAAACTAGATCAGTCAATTCTTGAGAAGTTATTGATTCTGCATATTTATCAGATAAATTATCCTGAGAACAACTTATAGATAATGAAAATATTAAGATTATTAAATTAATTTTTTTCATAATTATTTTTTTTTTATTTCATTTTCAATTCCATTCCATAAAGCAATTCTTGCTTCAAGAGCTTCCTTTGCTATTGAAGCTGACTCAGATATTTTAATTGGATCATTATCACATAAATATGATAACATTTCCATTGACATTGGTCCATGCATATCTCCATCAACTTCTATATGACGTTTAAAGTAATAAATTAATTTATCCAAATCATTATTATCTGAATTTATTCCTTCTATTAATGGAATAAACATATCAGGTATTAAGTCTTCTCTTCCAAAAGTAAAAACTGAAGCTACTTCATGAATTTTTCCTCTTTTAATTACAGAAAAAGTAAATTTTAGAAAATCCTTTATGTAATCTTTTATTTCTAGTTTATCTATATCGCTTTCAATTGTCTTTAATTCCTTTAAAGTATTTAGGTTTTTAAAAATATTACTTGTGTTTAGTCCAAACGCCTCAATTGAATCAATGTACATTTCAAAATGAGATACTGGTTCTCCATTTTGATCTTCATCAGTTTCTTCTCCTGCAACAATCTCATTTATAAGCTTTGCGGTTGTTGTGTTTTTACTTGGAAACCAAGGAATTGATAATGAAGTTAAATTGATTTGTAGAAATTTAAGTAATGACATAAAATCCCAAACTGCATACACGTGGGCATTAGAAAATAGTTTTAAATCTTCTATTGAATCAATATTATTATATAATGTGTGATTTCTTAATTTATTTTTTAATGGCTCGAGATCTTTTGTAATGTTATTCATTAGTAATAATTTGGGCTCAAATATAATTAATAATTAAATTCATAAAATGGATCAAATATTATTGTTTCTTATATCATCATTAGCTTTAACCTTAATGCCAGGACCAGACATATTATTTGTCTTAAATCAAAGTCTTGAGAATAAAAAATCAGGTTTTTTAATTTCAATTGGTCTTTGCTCCGGCCTTGTAGTGCATACATTAATTCTAGTATTTGGACTTTCAGCATTTATAGAGACTAATGAATATGTGATAAGCTATTTAAAGTATTTTGGAACACTATATCTCTTTTATCTTGCTTTTGATGAGTTAAACACTAAATTCAAACAAGCTTCTAGACCTAACAATACTAATTTATTTTTGAGAGGTTTATACATGAATTTAGTTAATCCTAAAGTTTTGCTCTTTTTTATTGCATATTTTCCTAATTTTCTTTTTTCTGAAACATTATCTATTAGTCTTCAGTTTTTAATTTTAGGTTCAATTTTTATTTTTCAAGCCTTAATTGTGTTTTCTTCTGTTTCTTTAGCATCTAATAAATTAGTTTCATATTTAAAAGTTGACACTGCTGATTACAGATTAACTTATTTTAAAGCCATTGTTTTTGCTATTATTGGACTTTCAATCTTATTATTATAGACTTGATTTAAATTTGTATCTTTGCATGCAATTAGTTTATAATTAATTGCAATATGATAAATTCTAAATTTGTTGGAGAAGGTTTAACATACGAAGATGTACTTCTTGTGCCTTCTTACTCAACAATTCTCCCTTCAGATGTCTCTCTTAAAACAAAATTCAGTAAAAATATAAGCTTAAATATTCCAATAGTTTCGGCTGCAATGGATACTGTAACTGAAAGTAAAATGGCTATTGCTATAGCAAGTGAGGGAGGTATTGGTGTTATTCATAAAAACATGTCTATTGATGATCAGGCAAATGAAGTTAGATTAGTTAAAAGAGCTGAATCTGGTATGATTATAGATCCTGTAACACTTGATGGAAACTCATTAGTTATTGATGCAAAAAATAACATGAAAAAATATAAAATTGGAGGAATTCCAATTGTTTCAGCTACAGGTAAATTAATTGGAATAGTTACAAATAGAGATTTAAGATTTGAAAAAGATAATTCAAAAAAATTATCTGAAGTTATGACGAGTAAAGGATTGATAACTGCAAAAGCTGGAACCTCAATGTCTCAAGCAGAAGATATTTTACAAACACATAAGATAGAAAAACTTCCAGTCGTTGACTCAAAAGGAATACTTATTGGGCTAATCACATTTAGAGATATTAATAAGCACTCTGAAAAGCCAAAATCAAATAAAGATAAACTAGGAAGATTGATGGTTTCTGCTGCAATTGGTACTGATAATGACTATAAAAAGAGAGCTGAAATGCTTATAAAATCCGGAGTTGATGCTCTAGTTGTTGATACTGCTCACGCTCACTCGAGTAGAGTAGGTGATGTTTTAAAAAATCTTAAAGACTCTTTTTCAAGTGTAGATATAGTAGTTGGTAATATTGCCACTCCTGAAGCTGCAAACTATCTTAGAGAAAACGGTGCTGATGGAATTAAAGTTGGAATTGGCCCAGGTTCTATATGTACCACTAGAATAGTAGCTGGAGTAGGTTTTCCACAATTATCAGCAGTCTTAGAAGTTTCTGAGGCTCTCAAAAATTCTAAAATACCGTTAATTGCAGATGGAGGTGTTAGATATACAGGGGATATTTCAAAAGCGATAGCAGCAGGGGCTGATTCTGTTATGCTCGGATCTCTTCTTGCTGGAACTGAAGAATCTCCTGGTGAAACAATTATATATGATGGAAGAAAGTTTAAGTCATACAGAGGGATGGGTTCTGTTGAAGCTATGCAAAAAGGAAGCAAGGATAGATATTTTCAGTCTAATGAATCAGACAATAGAAAACTAGTTCCTGAGGGCATCGTTGGAAGAGTTCCCTATAAAGGACAATTAAATGAGAGTATTCATCAGTTTGTTGGTGGTCTTCGATCAGGTATGGGTTACTGTGGCTCTAAAAACATTGAAACATTAAAAAAATCATCAAAATTTGTAAAAATCACTGGTTCTGGAATTAGAGAGAGTCATCCTCATAATGTTTCTATAACTAAAGAAGCTCCTAACTATAGTCCTCCAAAATTATAATCTTTGAACAAGTTTTTTTTTATACTACTGTTTTTATTTCTAGCTATCGGGTGTAGCAATTTGTCAAACAATAGAACAAATGATCTAATAGCTAGGGCAGGTGAGGACTTTTTATATGGAAATGATTTACCAAATTTTACTTCTGAAGAAGATAGTATTAGAAAGTTTATGAATTTTGTCGAATCTTGGGCAAAAGAAAAAGTTCTTTACGACCTTTCTCTAGTAAATCTTTCACAATCAAAAAAGAATGAAATTGATGAGTTAGTTAATAATTATAAAGTAGATTTATATATAAACTCATACAAGGACTTGATAGTAAACACGAGAATTGATTCCATAGTATCAACTTCTCAAGTGGATTCCTTTTATGAACAAAATAATACCAACTTTAAATTAAATGAAAATCTTGTTAAATATAGATATATAAAGGTCCCTAATGACAATATAAATATTAGTAGAATTAGAAGGTCTATAGTAAGGATTAATGAAGAGGATAGATCTTTTTTGGATTCATTAAATTTTCAATTTGCTGATTTAAAATTAAATGATTCAATTTGGTTTACAGAAAGAGATGTTATTTCTTCAATACAATTTATTAATCAACAGAATAAATCTAGGTATTTAAGCAAAAACAAATTGTTTACAATTGAAGATTCACAGTATATCAATTTCTTTATTGTCAAGGACATACTTAAATCTGGAAATATTCCTCCAATATCTTATCTTTACGAAAGAATAAAGTCAACAATTATAAATCAAAGGAAATTACAATTATTACAAAGTTTAAATAAAGAAATTCTAAATGATGCACTTAAATCAAGGAAATATGAGGTTTTTAATTAGTCTGTTTTTAGTTTTAATTTTTCAATTATCATTCTCTCAAGAGAAAATTAAGATCGATGGAATATCTTCTGTAGTTGGAGATTTTATTATACTTGACTCAGATATAGATAAGGTGTTGATTGACATGGAATCTCAAGGCATTACTACTAGAGGTGTTTCAAAATGTCAATTACTTGGAAAATTAATGGAAGACAAACTTTATGCTCATCATGCGATTCAAGACAGTCTCGAACTCTCTGATAATGAAATATATGACTACGTAGATAGACAACTTGAATATTTTACTGAACAACTTGGTGGAATTGAAAAAGTTTTAGAATTCTATAAAAAAAGAGATGAAATCTCTTTCAGGGATGAGCTATTTGAAATAAATAAAACTCAAAGACTTTCGGAAATGATGCAAGAATCAATTGTTGAAAAAGTTGAAATAACTCCAGAAGAAGTTAGACAGTTCTTTCAGAGTATTCCTGTAATTGATCTACCTATTTTTGGAACAGAACTTGAAATCGCTCAAATAGTTATTGAGCCAAAAGTTTCTGAAGAAGAAAATCAAAGAATTATAGATCAACTTAAACTTTTTAGAGAAGATATTCTAGAGGGTGGAATGAGTTTTGCGTCTAAAGCACTTTTATATTCTCAAGATCCCGGATCAAGAAGTAAAGGTGGTAAATATACTTTAAATAGAAAAAAGCCTAGAATGGCAAAAGAATTCAGGGATGTAGCCTTTAGTCTTCGAGAAGATGAAATATCACAACCTTTTAAAACAGATTTTGGTTGGCATATTCTTGCGGTAGATAAAATTAGAGGTCAAGAAATTGATATTAGACATATTCTTTTGATACCAAAAATTTCAGATGATGAATTGAGATCTGCTAAAGAGGAAATTGATAAATTAAGAGAAAGAATTGCAGATGGTGAGATTACATTTTCAGATGCTGCCCTTAGATTCTCTGATGAGAAAGAGACCAGATTAAATGGAGGTGTTCTTATTAACCCAAGTACTAATGATACTAGATTTGAGCTTACAAAAATGGATCCTCTATTATATTCTCAGGTTAAAGATTTAAATGATAATCAGATGAGTATGCCACTTCTAGACAACTCTGATAATAGTGTATCCAAGTATAAGATTTTAAAAATAACAAATAGATTCGATGAGCATAAGGCTGATTTTTCTAAAGATTATGTAAAAATCAAAGAACTTGCTCTTACCGATAAACAATTAAAAACTATTAAGAAGTGGATGGAAGAAAAAATTGAAGAAACATTTGTGAATGTTAATTCAGATAGTAGCTATTGCGATTTTGTTTATAATTGGATAAAAGAGTAGCTATTTGAAGTATTTCATTGGAACAATTAACATTCCAAAGCATTCTCCTCCATTTTTATTTATGTTCTTATGATGAATTTTATGTGCTCTTCTGACACCTCGTGCATATTTGTTATCAATATTTCTGAATATCTTGAATCTTTGATGAATAAATATGTCATGAACTATAAAGTATGCAAGACCATATAAACCAATTCCTATAGCTATTGGGAGTCCTAGCCAAAAACCTTGACCCCATAGTACAACAAATATGAAACTTAAAAAGGCATAGAAAAAAAAGAATAAATCATTTCTTTCAAACCATGAACTGTGATCCTTTTTATGATGGTCTTTATGTAAAATCCAAAGAGGACCATGCATTAAATACTTGTGATTAAACCATGCAGTGAATTCTGTAACTATAAAAGTTGCAAATACTGTAAAAATCCAAATAATTATATCCATTGAATTAGATTTAATTGATACTTAACATAAGAGCGTGCAATTACAATAAACTTTTGGAGATTATGAATTCTAATTCTTTTTTTAACAATATTTTCAGAGGATGTACGTTTTAATTTTTTTAATAATTTATTATAATACCTGTAAGCTATATAAACTGCAAATTTTGAATTTTTTGGAAGTTTTACTATGCCTTTAACCGCGTTTTCAAAGTCTTTTTCAATTTCTAAAATAATTTCCTTTTTTGACTTTTCATTAAAATTATTCATATCAACATTTGGAAAATAAACTCTATTTAAAACATTTGAATCATCTTTTAAATCTCTTAAGAAATTAACTTTTTGAAATGCAGAACCTAATGAAATGGCGAATGGACTTAATTCAGCAAAAGAACTTTCAGAACCTTTCACAAATACTTTTAGACACATTAAACCTACAACATCAGCAGACCCATATATATATTTTCTATATTCTTCAACACTATTGTATTCTTTTTTTTCTAAATCCATCTTCATACTTTCTAGAAATGAGTTTATCAAATCCTTTGGAATTGAATATTTATTGACCGTATGTTGAAAAGAGTTAAGTATAGGGTTTAAGCTAATTTTATTATCAACACTTCTCCACAATTCTTTCTCAAAATCTTCTAATAATTCTTTTTTAGGATATTCATGAAATGTATCTACTATTTCATCAGCTAGTCTAACAAAACCATATATATTAAATATATCTTGCCTTATTGTCTTAGAAAGCAGGCTGCTTGAGAAGTAAAAAGAAGTACTATATCTCTTTATTACAAGTTTACTACAATCATTTGAAACTTTATCGAAGATTGATTTCATATTACAAAAATAAGTAAAAAGAGTAAATCAATTCATATCTTTGAAAAATGGAAAAAACTTTAATTTATCACTATACATCTCTTTCTCATTTAATTGAAATTTTTAAAGTAGGAAAACTACATACATCTCAAACAGAGAAGATGCTGAAAGTAAAAAAACCAGGCCTTTGGTTTACTACTAACTCTAAATGGGAACACTCTGCATTTAAAAGATTTAATGATGGAAAAAAAGAGTTTGATCTTAATACTCCTGAGGAATTTGAAAAATATATTGGTTGTGCAAGACTCGTTACAAATCTAAACTCTCTATTTGTAACATTTGCAAAATATAAGCATAAGTCAAAAGTTAATCCTTTGTTGTGGGATAAAATGGCAGAGATTGGTAAATCTAAAGGAGCTGATCCTTCTGAATGGTATGCTACTTTTAGCCCTTTAAGTATAAATAATCTTGATATTGAAATTTATGAGAATGGAGAATGGCTTAACCTAAAGAAAGAGGGAGGGGAGTTTGATTCTGACTTATTTAATAGAAATCTGGAGAAAACTTTTGTTTTTAAGAAAGGTAAAGAGATGGAAGAGAAAATGTTAAAAGAATACCAAGCTAATCAACCTAAGTCGGATACCGTATCTGAGGACATAAAATCAACTCCAGTGGTTGACAAAAATGTTTCAGAGGAAAAACTTATTAAGGAGCCTGTTGTAGAGGAAAAACCTGTTAAGGAGCCTGTTGTAGAGGAAAAACCAAAATCAAAAGGAATACTATCCGGTATTAAAAGTTTGTTTAGTAAAAAATAAACTAATCCAATAGATAAAAAGCTGTAGTGCCTACGAGAGGACTCGAACCTCCACCAGCATAAGCTGACTACCCCCTCAAGGTAGCGTGTATACCAATTTCACCACGTAGGCTATAAAAATAATGGGTAGTGACCTGGCTGGGGCTCGAACCCAGGACCCTCTCCTTAAAAGGGAGATGCTCTACCAACTGAGCTACCAGGTCTGAAAAAGAGGTCAAATATACATTGAAATATTGATTATGCAATGATCTTTTTTATTATAAATTTGTTAGATAAATTAAAATGTTGAATACTATATTTTTAATTGGTTACATGGGTGCAGGTAAATCTGTTATTGGGAGATTATTATCTCAAATCAATGGTTTTAATTTCTATGATTTAGATGAATATATTGAAGTAAAAGAGGGTAAAAAAGTGTCTGAAATTTTTAATGAAAATAATGAGGTTTACTTTAGAAAAATTGAGAATAAATATCTAAAGGAAATTTCTTTACTTAAAGAAAACAAGATAATATCTACTGGTGGAGGAACTCCCTGCTTTCAAAATAATTTTGAAATAATCAATGAATCTTCAAATTCAACTTCAATATATCTTAAAGCTAATATTGATGTATTAGTTAATAGGTTGAAGGAAAGCAATAATGATCGTCCTTTAATTTCACATTTAACTGATGAGCATAAACTTAAGGAGTTTATTACAAAACATTTATTTGAAAGAAGCTATTACTATGAAAAGTCAAAGATTAAGCTAGTAACAGATAACTTAGAACCTAGTGAAATTGTAAAATTAATAACTAATAGATTAGCTTAAGTATACTCTAAAATCCTTTTTTTCATCAATTATCACATCCACATGTTCGTTTACTGATGTTGATAAGCTTAATCCAGAATAATCAATTTTTACTGGGAATAATGCATGATCTCTATTCACTATCACAGAAGTCTTTATTTTTAATGGGTTGTGTTGAATAAGATTGCTAATAACTAATTGTATAGTTTTTCCAGAATGTGAAACATCACCAATAATAAGTACTGATTCATTTTTAATATTAAATTTCTTGTTGTACAGAACAGACTCATTATCAAGATTTACTTTAACTAACTCTATTTCTAATTTAGATATTTTGGTTATATGAGCTATAAGTTTTTCTGCAATTAGCTTGCCATTATCTGAGATACCAAAGAAAATAATTTTTGATTCATTTATATTGTCTTCTAATATTTGTAACCCAATTCTTTGAATCTTATTTTCAACATCCATGTTATCTAAAATTAAGTTTTGAATCGTAAGTTTTTTCATAAGAATACTCTTTTAAATAAATAAAGTATTATTGTATCTTCGCACTAAATTATGAAGAAAAAATTATTTTTTCTATTTCCTGTTTTATTATTCTTTATTCAATGTAATAAAGACGACAATACTTCACCTTCTTATACTATAAGAGATTACAGTGAGCAAGTCCTGGTTGATCAAGATCTACTGGAAACTTACTTAAAAACTCACACCTATAATTATGAAAATTTCAATAATGAATCAGATATTAAAATTAAACTTGACACAATTACTGATGATTCTTCAAGGCTCTCTCTCTTTGAACAGGCTAGTATAAAGACTGTTGATGTCACAGATACAGATGGTCAAACAACTTCTCATAATTTATATTACATTATAGCTCGTGAAGGTTCTAATAGAAGACCTTCAGTTGCTGACTCGGTTTACGTTTCTTATAATGGAATGCTTACTGATGGTAGTTCTTTCGATAATCGTAAGTTTCCTATTTGGATTGATTTAGCTAATTCTCTTCAAGGTTTTAGAGAGGGAGTTTCAGAACTTAGAACTGGTAAATACTCTGAAAATTCAAATGGAACAATTGAATATAATTCTTTTGGTGTTGGTCTGTTTTTTATTCCTTCAGGAATTGGCTATTTTGAAAATACAAGCTCTGGTATACCTGAATATTCACCTCTAATATTTTCTGTAAAACTAATGACTCACACTGACACAGATCATGATAATGATGGGATATTATCAATTTTTGAAGATATTGATGGCGATAATAAGCCATTTGGAGATGATACTGATGGTGACAATCTATGGAACATGTATGATGTGGATGATGATGGTGATGGTGTACTTACAGTAAATGAATTAGACAAGAACAACGATTCTATTATAGATGATTCCAATAATGACGGGATTCCTGACTATTTAGATCCTGACAACTAGTTGTTTTTCTTCTTAAATAAGCCATAAGGTATATCATAAGATACATTTAATGATAATTTGTTTGTGGTTATATCAACATTAGAATTTTCAAGATTAACTCCATTAGCATTAATAATTAATAACTCTTTATTGTTAAGACCTCTTTCATATCTTAATCCCAGGCTCAAAGATCTAAATTTAACTCTTGATCCAAGAAGTAAACTCAAAGTATATTTATCTTTTATATCTTCTAAATCAAATTTATTACTGGAGTTAGAGAGGCTATATTTAAATGCAGGACCTGCAAAAACACTTATTGGACCTAAAATTTTATAACCAAATATGACAGGCACCTGAATATCAGTTGATTTATATGAATGTTCTGCTATATTAATAGATTGATCTAATATAGAGTTTCCCTCATATGCAGTGGCATTTTTAGATTTTGAAAAAATAAGATTTAGCTCTGGTCTAATGTAGAAAGTAATTAAATCAATTTCTGTAAAAACTCCAAATTGAAAACCTGTTGAATTTTTGATATCAAGATTATAATTATCAATTTTATTACTTATGTTTTCAATAGTTCCAAAGTTATCATCATTCAAGCCAAAAGTTACACCTAAATTACCTTGGGCAAATAAATTAGAGGAAAAAAGTATAATTAATATTAATATATATCTCATGCTTCATAAAGTGCAATAAGTGTGCCACTCATTATTTTCTTTTAAGCACCTTAACTGCTGATTCAAAAATTGAAGAACTGTTCAACCCATATTTATCCATAAGTTCTAATGGAGTTCCTGACTCACCAAAGGTATCTTTAGTACCAACAAACTCCTGTGGAACTGGCATTTTTGTAGTTAGTAATCTAGAGATACTTTCACCTAGTCCACCAAAAATATTGTGTTCTTCAGCTGATACAACACATCCAGTTTTAGAAACTGATTCCAAAATAATATCTTCATCTAAAGGTTTAATTGTATGAATATTTATTATTTCAGAATTTATTCCTTTTTCAGATAAGCTCTCTGATGCCTTTAAAGCTTCCCATACAAGATGTCCTGTAGCTACAATAGTAACATCTGAACCCTCTTTTAACTTCAAACCTTTCCCAATTTCAAATTTTTGAGACACATCTGTAAAGTTTGCAACTTTAGGCCTTCCAAATCTTAAATAGACAGGACCATCAAAATTAGAAATCTCAATGGTTGCAGATTTGGTTTGAATAAAGTCACAAGTATTTATTACTGTCATGCCTGGTAACATTTTCATTAAACCAATGTCTTCAAGAATTTGATGTGTAGCACCATCTTCTCCTAATGTAATACCTGCATGAGAAGCACATATCTTGACATTTTTATTAGAATAAGCAACTGACTGTCTTATTTGATCATATACTCTACCAGTTGAAAAGTTAGCAAATGTTCCAGTAAATGGAATTTTACCTCCTGTAGCAAGTCCAGCAGCTAGTCCAATCATATTGGCTTCTGCAATTCCAGCTTGAAAAAATCTTTCAGGATTTTCTTCAGCAAAAGTATTCATCTTCAAAGAACCTGTCAGATCTGCACACAATGCTACAACATTTTTATTTGATCTTCCAAGTTCTGTTAAACCTTCTCCAAAACCTGATCTAGTATCTTTATCTCCTTGATTTTTATATTTTTCCATATTAGTAGTCACCTAAAGTTTCAGGATTTTGATTAAGGGCAATTTCTAATTGATCATCATTAGGGGCTTTCCCGTGCCATTCATGTGTATGCATCATAAAATCAACACCATTTCCCATTACTGTTTTCATTAGAATTGCAATAGGTTTACCCTTTTTAGAGCTTTCTTTTGCAATTTTTAAAGCTTCATAGATTTTATCTAAAGAATTTCCATTATCAACTTCTAGGACTTCCCATCCAAAAGATTTAAACTTTTCTTTTAAGTTCCCTATATCTAATACATCCTCAGTTGAACCATCTATTTGTTGTCCATTGTAATCAACAGTAACTATTATATTATCAACTTTGTTTGCTGATGCATACATAAAAGCTTCCCAATTTTGACCTTCTTGAAGCTCACCATCTCCAGTTAACACATAAACTAGTGAAGGATCATTATTAATTTTTTTTGATAGTGCAATTCCAAGTCCAACGGAAACACCTTGTCCAAGTGAGCCGGAAGAAATATTTATACCTGGTAAACCATCATGGTTGGTTGGATGTCCTTGAAGTCTAGAATTAATTTTCCTAAAAGTATTTAGTTCTTTTATATCAAAATAACCACATCTAGCAAGTGTGCTATAATATACTGGTGATATATGACCATTAGAAAGAATGAATATATCTTTTGAGTTACTATTACTTTCAGTTTCTAAAACTCTTTTATAAAGTGTGACAAAAAATTCAACACAACCAAGAGATCCACCTGGATGACCTGAATTTACTGTATGAACCATTCTTAAAATATCTCTTCGAACTTGAGAAACCAACTTATCTAAATCTTCAGTCATATAATGGTAAATGTATAATTAAACATATGAGATACAAAACTCTTTAAATTCTTTTTATCATAAATTATATAGAAATAATTAACAATCTATTTATGATGTTAATTACTTTACTAATTTTGATTTAATGAAGATTATAGATAAGTATATAATCAAGAAATATCTCAGCACTTTTTTTGTAATGTTTGGCTTATTTATTCCGATTGGAATAATGGTTGATTTTGCAGAGAAGATTGATAAATTTCGAGAAAATGAAGTTCCTGCAGATTTAATTTTAAATTATTACATTGATTTTGTATGGTACTTTGGAAGTCAGCTTTATCCCGTATTTCTTTTTTTAGCAGTTATATTTTTCACATCTAGATTAGCTAATAACACTGAAATAACAGCTATTTTATCTTCAGGTCTATCTTTTCAAAGATTTACTAAGCCCTTCTTTATATCAGCATCTGTAATTGTATTTTTTGCTCTTTTTGCAGGAATGTTTATTGTTCCAAAATCCAATCAAAACTTTAATGAATTTGTTTCTGAATACGTTAAATCTGAGGAAAAAAGAAAAACATCTAGATTATTTAAGCAAATAAATGATACAGAATACATATATGTTAGTAGTTACGATCCTAAGAGGAGACGAGGACTCAATTTTACTCTAGAAAATTTTGAAGGAAATAAATTAAAACACAAAATAACTGCTACAACTATAAGATGGGATGATTCTATTTTTAGATTAACAAATTATGTTAAGAGGTCTATAGTTGGTGAACAGGAAATTATAAAAAAAGTAACAAGAAAAGACACAATATTAGATTTTAATATCGATGACTTATCCCCTTTAAACTATGTAGCTGAAACTCTCAATTTTTTTGAGTTAGATGAGTTGATTAGGTATGAAAAAAGAGCAGGTTCCCCTCTAATTAATTCTCATTTGCTTGTCCGCCACAAAAGATACACAATACCACTATCTTGTTTTATATTAACCTTGATAGCAATCTCTGTTTCCTCTTTCAAAAGAAGAGGTGGAACTGGAAGTAATCTTGCTATTGGAGTTTCTCTAGGTTTCTTGTTTATATTCTTAGACAAAATATTCAGTGTCTTAGTCATAAAATCTAATTTTCCTCCTGCAATAGCTTCATGGGGTATACTTTTAGTATTCCTTACAATTGCTCTATTTTTATTAAAAAAAGCAATTAGATAGATTACATAATTAAACTATATTTACATAAATTTTAGCTATGGAGTTTTTAGAATTTGAAGTTCCTATTAAAGAAATTTTAGAGCAAATTGATAAGTGCAAGTCTATTGAAAATGAAAGTGACGTTGATATAACTAAGACTTATAATCTTCTTCAAAAAAAATTAGTAGATGCCAAAAAGGATGTATATGGAAATTTATCAGCTTGGCAAAAAGTTCAACTATCTCGTCATCCTAACAGACCATATACTTTAGATTACATTAAAAACATTTGTGGAGATTCATTCCTTGAATTACATGGTGATAGAAATGTTGGTGATGATAAAGCTATGATAGGTGGTTTAGGTAAAATAGACGATCAATCATATATGTTTATCGGAACCCAAAAGGGATATAATACAAAGACTAGACAATATAGAAATTTTGGTATGGCAAATCCAGAGGGATATAGAAAGGCTCTTAGATTAATGAGACAAGCTGAAAAATTTAATATTCCAATTGTTACATTAATTGATACTCCAGGTGCTTTTCCTGGACTTGAGGCAGAAGAAAGAGGTCAAGGTGAAGCTATTGCTAGGAATTTATATGAGATGATGAATATAAAAGTTCCAATTATCTGTATAGTTATTGGTGAAGGTGCATCTGGAGGAGCTCTAGGTATTGGTGTTGGAGATAAGATATCAATGCTTGAAAATACTTGGTATTCTGTTATTTCTCCTGAATCATGTTCATCTATTCTATGGAGAAGTTGGGATCATAAAGAAGAGGCAGCTGAAGCTCTAAAACTTACAGCTAAAGATATGCTTAAGAATAAATTAATTGATAAAATTATTAATGAACCTCTTGGTGGTGCCCATTATAACCCATCAGAAGCATTTAAGTCTGTCAAGGAAAATATTTTATATTTTACTAAAAAAATAAACTCATTATCGAAAGATAAAATGATAGAGCTTAGAAGAAAAAAGTTCACTAATATTGGAAACTTTAAAGGTTAATATCAGTATTAACAAATTTCTTTAGTTATTAACAAATCACTTGTTTAAACTTTTAATTAATATCACTAGTTAATTGTGATATTTAAAAATTCATTTTCCATACATTTACTAAATGCAGAAAAGGACCCCCCTTAAAATATATGAAACTGAAGATCAAGCTGTAGTAAATTTATCTGATGGTAAAATTCCACCTCAAGCAATTGATTTAGAAGAAGCGGTACTAGGGGCTATGCTTATTGATGAAAAGGGTGTTAATGAAATAATTGAATTATTATCTCCTGAAGTTTTTTATAAAAGATCTCATCAGCTTATATATGAGTCTGTTGAGAGACTTTTCAGAGAATCTGAGCCTATTGACTTATTAACTGTTTCTGCAGATTTAAAAAAGAATAAAAACTTCGAATCTGCTGGAGGAGATTTTTATTTAATAAGTCTTTCTCAAAAAGTTTCATCTTCTGCTCACATAGAATTTCATTCTAGAATTATTCTGCAAAAATATATCCAAAGGAAATTGATCACAATTTCTAACGAAATTATTCAAAAATCATACAATGAAAGTACTGATGTAATGGATCTTTTAGATGAAGCTGAATCAAAATTATATGATGTAGCACAAGGTAATATTAAGACATCAACTGAATCTGCTCAAAATCTTGTGATTAGAGCTAAAACTAGAATTGAAGAAATTGCTAAACAAGAGGGGCTTAGTGGTGTTTCTACAGGTTTTGAAAAACTTGATAAACTGACTTCTGGTTGGCAGCCAAGTGATCTTGTAATTGTTGCTGCTAGACCTGGTATGGGAAAAACAGCTTTAGCGCTTTCAATGGCAAGAAATATATCTGTTCAACAAAAAATTCCTGTTGCATTCTTTTCACTTGAAATGTCATCAGTCCAACTTATTACGAGATTAATTTCATCTGAAACAGGCTTGTCATCTGATAAACTTAGAACTGGTAAACTTGCAGATCACGAATGGCAACAACTAAATATTAAAGTTTCAGATCTTGAATCAGCACCTTTGTATATAGATGATAGCCCATCATTAACGATATTTGAATTAAGAGCTAAAGCCAGAAGACTTGCTTCATCTCATGGGATTAAACTTATTATAATTGATTATTTACAATTGATGAATATAGGATCTTCAAATAAGGCTGGGAATAGAGAGCAAGAAATCTCAACAATATCAAGAAACCTTAAAGCATTAGCTAAAGAACTTGATATTCCAGTGATTGCTTTATCTCAGCTTTCTAGAGCTGTTGAAACAAGAGGAGGTACTAAAAGACCAATTTTATCTGATCTTAGAGAGTCTGGTGCAATTGAGCAAGATGCAGATATTGTTTCATTTCTTTATAGACCAGAATATTATGGTATAACAGAATGGGACGACGATATGAAGACACCATCTGAGGGTCAAGGTGAATTTATTGTTGCCAAACATAGAAATGGAGCACTAGACTCTATAAAACTTAAATTTATTGCTAACCTAGGTAAGTTTGAAGATTTAGGTGGATTTGACTCACCATTTGAATTTCAATCTAAGCTTAATCCTGAGAATAAGTTAAGTGACTTTAGTGAGCCTTCTAATAAAGATGATGATGATATGCCATTTTAATCATAATAAACTCTAATATTTCATTAGAATAATTAAGTTTAATGCAAAAAAAAAGCCCCTAGGGGCTTTTTTATATTGTAATAGGGAAATTTAAATAACTTTTACGTTAATAGCATTTAAACCTTTATTACCTTCTTTTAATTCAAATTCTACTTTATCTCCCTCTG
>ENA-ORDA01001006-ORDA01001006.1-marine-metagenome-genome-assembly--contig:-NODE-1006-length-25500-cov-6.794241_pt1 | contig 25500 bp, 16 predicted proteins | sample MGYA00237778_ERZ508506 | MGnify/ENA primary metagenome ERZ508506 (study PRJEB26177, sample SAMN06267891) | marine metagenome | isolation source: Monterey Bay, California, USA | place: Pacific... | reverse complement strand
CAACTCCAACTCCAACACCTACGACTGGAACTACTGGAACTACTGGCACTACTGGCACCACTGGAACGACGGGCACTACTGGAACTACGAGTACGAGCTCTACCTCAGGAACGTAATTAGCTCCACAAGAATAAAAAAGGGCATCTTTGATGCCCTTTTTTATTGATTCAGCAGAAATTACCCTGATGCTTGTCCTGAAGCTAAGCCAGCTGCAATGAGCTACTTTTTAGACTGAAGTAATCGTCTGATTTGAGCTGCAGTGAATGGCCAACCCTTTTCTGAACCATCTGGAAAAACCACAACGGGGATTCTAATTGCGTAGCCCTCTTCGAGATCCTTGTTACCGTGGATACTTACCTCAACCAGCTCCCAATCCTTCTCAATAACCAGCGGGTTGAGAATCGCTTTTGCCAGATCACAAAGATGACAATTAGATCCTGTTAAAAGCGTAAGTTGGTTGGTCATATGTTTTTACCTATAAAATTCAATAAAATCGATATCAGGAGTAAAGCTCTTAGACTCACTCATGCTACATGTGTCAATAACCATTGATGGAACGCCTTAACAGCTGGCTGCTTGAGGTTCGCTGGAGGGCAAACAAAATGATAAGCATTACTAGAAACGAGCTCATGATCAAACAAGCGAACCAACCGACCCGACTGAATATGATCGGCAACAAATGGGGATGATCCCAACGCGACGCCCTGTCCATCCAGTGCTGCTTGAATAAGAACATTAGTATCATCAATAATTGTGCCTCTATGGGCATTGACGCTAACTGCGTCTTCTTGATTTAACCAATTTTCCCAACCTTTATAGTCCGCATCATGCAGCAAGGGAAATGTGGCTAAATCTAAGGGCTGTTTAATCATCTTTTTTTTATTTAGCAACGAAGGACTGCACACCGGGAAAAAATCTAAATATATCAGAGGAAAACATTCAACATCCTTCCATTCGCCACCACCATAGGTTAGTGCTACATCAACATCCTCATTTCGAAAATCAACTGGCTTACTCGAATGAGATAAATTCAAATCAATATCAGGATACATGTCACGAAATTGCTTTAAGCGAGGAGAAAGCCATTTCGCAGCAAAGGAGGGAGCTAACCTAACCTTGAGCATCTGACGGCCAAAATTTTGTCTGATACTAACAATTGTTTGTGCAATCTCATCAAAAGCAGGCTGCAATGTGATGTACAGCTCTTCCCCCTCTCTAGTCAATGATAATCGCCGATGCAGTCGAGTGAATAATTTGGTAGCGAGATAAACTTCAAGCGATTTAATTTGATGACTTACAGCGGCCTGAGTTACACATAATTCCTCTGCCGCAACAGTGAAGCTTAGTGATCTCGCCGCAGCTTCAAATGCTTTTAAGCTATTTAAGGGGGGTAACTTTCTTCCCATGCGCACAGCCCTTCCATATCCAAATAACCAGCTTCCATTTAACATTAGAATATCTAATCTTTAAAGTAAAAAATTTCAATTGATAATGGATAGGTAATAACACCAAAATAATGGCATAGTCTGATAATAATAATCTTCAAAACCCACTAGAGGTTCGGAGTACTAAAATGACAAAAAGATCTGGCGGCCGGAAGGCAAGAATTATTGAACGAAAAGCACCTCTTCCAAACAATGAGAAGCCCGTACTCCCGGGCGAAATTGGTGGCACATACCAACCTTTAAAACAGAGCGACATGCTCGCCATCCATGAAAATATTTTAACTATTTTGGAAACTATAGGCTTTGCTCAAGCAACACCTCACTGCCAAGAAACATGCGTTGCCGCGGGAGCAATCATGGGAACCGATGGGCGCTTGAGGATGCCTCGAGAATTAGTGCAGCGCACGCTGCAACTCGCTCAAAGAGATCTAGTTTTTCACGCTCAAGATCAGAAAAGTGACTTAGACCTCAGTGGACAACGAGTTCATTTTTCCACTGCCGGGGCTGCAGTTATGGTTGCTGACCCGACAGAGAATAGTTATCGGGAATCAAGAGCTCAGGATCTATATGATATGGCACGTATTACAGATAGGTGTGAGCATATTCATATGTTCCAAAGAACTTGTGTTCCTCGAGACATTGAAGATCCAAGAGCATTAGATCTTAACTCTTTGTACTGCTCGATTATGGGGACCACCAAGCATGTAGGTGTCAGTTTCACTGCCGCGCAGCATGTCCAGGATGGCCTGCGCTTACTTCATCTTGTCGCTGGCAGCGAGGCAAAGTGGCGAGAACGTCCATTTGTGAGTATGTCGAACTGCTTTGTGGTTCCTCCCATGAAATTTGCCGAAGAATCTCTCGAGTGTCTGCGTGTGGGAGTGGAAGGCGGCATGCCTATTTTGCTTTTATCCGCAGGGCAAGCCGGTGCTACTGCACCAGCAAAATTAGCTGGCGCTGTTTCACAAGCATGGGCAGAATGTATTGGTGGTCTGATTTATGTCAATGCAATACGACCTGGGGCTCCTGCTATTATAGGCACCTGGCCTTTTGTTTCAGATCTTAGAACCGGAGCAATGAGCGGTGGTTCACCAGAACAAGGCTTGCTTTCTGCCGCTTGCGCTCAAATGGGCAATTACCTAAATTTACCCACCGGCACTGCTTGTGGAATGACTGATGCAAAACTTCCTGACTTCCAAGCCGGTGCAGAAAGAGCTTACACTGCGGTCGCCGCTGCCATGGCTGGAGGAAATATTGTCTACGAGGCAGCTGGAATGTACGCAAGCTTAATGGGGACATGCCCAGAAAGTCTTATCGTTGACAATGATGTACTCGGCGCATGTCTTCGCATGACTAAAGGCATTAATGTGGATGAAGATTCACTTAGCTTAGAGGTAATGAGGGATGTCTGTTTGAACGAAAAAGGTCATTATCTAGGTTCAGACCAGACACTATCTGTTATGCAGAGTGAATATATTTATCCCGAGTTGGGCAACCGTTCTAGCCCTAACGTCTGGGTGGAAGAGGGCAAACCTAATCTCATTGATAATGCAGTGAAACAAAAAACACAAATACTTCAAAATTGGTTCCCTGATCACATCAGTGATGACCTAGATAACCGGATAAGACAGGAATTTGATATCTTTCTCTCAAAAGAAGCGATAGGCAGGTCTAAATAATCAAGGTCAAGGAAGCTGTCATAACTCATAGGAATTTTCCAGAATGAAGACCCATGCTCGCGTTGTAATTATTGGTGGTGGCTCACTTGGGGTTAACCTGATGTACCATCTCACAGAAGAAGGATGGACCGACGTAGTATTAATAGAAAAAGGAGAGCTTACCAGCGGGTCTACATGGCATGCTGCTGGACTATGTACTAATTTTAATGGAAATCATACGCTGTCAAAAATTCATGAGTACACCATTAAACTTTATGACGAGATATTACCAGAGAAAACAAAACTCTCCTCATCGTTTCATCGTTGCGGTAGTTTGCGGGTCGGTTACTCAGAAGTTGAAGAGCAGTGGTTTCGTAACGTTATCAGTCGCTCGCACAATGTGGGCTGCGAAATGCATTTCGTCAGCAAGGAGGAAGCCTCAGAACTAAATCCTTTTATGGATTTTGAGCAGGCTCGATCGATTATCTATACGCCCAATGACGGTCATGTTGATCCTAGTTCCGTAGTAATGCCTCTGTCTCAACTGGCGCGAGAACAGGGTGCTACAGTGAGTCGTTTCAACAGAGTGCTAGATATCAATGTCTTAGATTCTGGCGAATACCAAGTTATTACAGAAAAAGGGACTATTGTTGCAGAACATGTGGTTAACGCTGGTGGATGTTTTGCTCCCGAGGTGGGCGCTATGGTAGGCGTGCACGTGCCCATTGTTAATCTTGAACACCAATACCTTGTAACTGATGATCATCCAGATATAGCCTCATTAATGAAGGAATTACCCGTCATTAGAGACTCGACTGCAGCAGCTTATCTTCGCCAAGAAGGTAAAGGGATACTTATTGGGCCCTATGAAACCCGAGGCTCAAAGCCTTGGGCTATTAACGGCATGGATTGGGGGTTTGATCGTGAACTTTTTGAAGGCGATTTGTTACGTCTAATGCCATGGTTAGAGCGATGCATGGAATTAATGCCCATATTTAAAGAGGTCGGCATCAAAAGTATCATTAATGGTCCGATCACTCACACACCAGATGACAACCTTTTAGTTGGACCCGCAGCGGGGCTCCGTAATTTCTGGAACCTATGTGGCGCGAGTATAGGTATAGCTCAAGGTGGTATCGGTAAATACTTGGCGCAATGGATGGTACATGGTCAAACCGAACTCAACATGAACTCACTAGATAGTCGTCGCTTTTCTACTTGGGCCGATAAAACCTATTGCGTCACACGAGCAATCGAGTCCTATGAACGCATGTATGCCTCGGCCTGCCCGAACGAGAACCGCCCCCATGGACGACCTATCAGAGTAAGCCCTCTACACACTGTCCTTGCCCAAAAAGGTGCGGTTCATAGTGTTGTTGCCGGCTATGAAAAACCGGGTTGGTTCAAAACCGAAAGTAATCAATTTGAATCTCATACTTGGGCTCACAATGAAGCTCATAGTGCTGTGGCTAGCGAATGTGAGGCGGTTCAGAAGAGCTGCGGTGTTGCTGATCTATCGGGCACGGCAAAATTCCGCATAACCGGCGCTGATGCCCATACTTTTTTAGATCATTTGTCGAGTAATTCTCTGCCATCAAAGGTTGGCCAAATGGTACTAACTCTTTTTCATGCTCCCAATGGGGGCATCATGGCGGAGCAAACGATTAGTCGTATAGGAGATAATGATTACATCCTGATGGGAGCGATCAGTTCTCAGTACAAAGATTATCAATGGTTACAATGGCATAGTCATGATTTTGATATCAACATACAAGATCTTACCGATTCATGGGGTGGTCTTCTGGTAACAGGCCCTAGAGCTCGCGATATCATGGAGTTGTGTACCTCTGAGGATTTGAGTAACCAAGCGTTCCCTTGGCTGACCTGTAAGATGATACAACTCGACTCAGCCGAAGTTCTTGCGTTACGGGTGTCATATGCGGGGGAATTAGGCTGGGAAATCCATATGCCTAACTGGCAGGTTATATCGATCTATGAGACGCTCCAGTTTCATGGGCGATCTTTTGGTCTCAGGGATTTTGGAGGACAAGCTTTAAATAGCATGCGAATGGAGAAAATGTATCGCGCTTACGGACATGAATTTACCGAAGAAATATCGGGCCTTGAAGCCGGCATGGATCGATTTATTAACTTAGACCGAAAGTTTATCGGGTCAGAAAATCTTCTTCGCCGCTCTGCTGAAGGCTTGCAATCAAAGTTAGCGTACTTGGTTTTTGATGATCAAATTCCCGCGGAATGCTTCGGTAATGAAGCGGTATTCTGCGATGGTGAATTGGCCGGTATCGTAACCGGTGGTGCTTATGGTCATAGGGCAAATCAAAGTCTTGCTTTCGCTTATATTGATTCAGGCCTTTGTATATCAGGTCAGCAGTTAACGGTCGACACGTCTCTTGGCTCACGACGCTGCCATGTAAGAATGGATGCGATCTATGATCCTGAAAACAAAAGCCTCAGAGACAAAAGTTAAAAAGTGATGATTAACGGTAACCTTATCAATAAACGCTTCTATTCAGTCGGAGTTTAATCTGTGGCGAAGTTAACTGATCTTCCCGAAAAAGCCGAAGTTGTCATTATTGGCGGTGGAATCATTGGGTGCTCTATTGCCTATCATTTGACGAAACGAGGCATGAAAGATGTCGTTTTACTCGAACGCAAACAGCTAACCTGCGGGACCACATGGCATGCAGCGGGGTTAGTCAGTATGCTGTGGCCAACCCCTACTCTGACGGAACTCGCCAAGTACAGTCATGAACTCTATGCACGGCTAGAAGAAGAAACAGGTCAAGCAACAGGTTATAAGCAAATTGGAAGTCTCTCCATTGCCCGCACTGCGGAACGCTTAGAAGAGCTTAAGCGCCTTGCGTCAGTTGAAGCAGTATTTGGTGTTGAGGCTGAAATGATTAGTTTAGGTCGGCTAGAAGAGTTATACCCAGGTATTAATCCTGATGGCATATTAGGTGCGATGTATATTCGTCAAGATGGCCAAACAAACCCAGTGGACACCACAATGGCCCTTGCTAAGGGAGCGCGTATGGGTGGTGCTGCTATCTATGAAAACACCAAGGCTGAGGAACTCTGTATTGAAAATGGAGCAATTGTTGGTGTTCATACTGATCGGGGCTTTTTAAAATCATCAACAGTTATACTTTGCGGAGGCATGTGGTCTCGTGACATAGCTAAGAGTGTTGGAGTAGAGCTTCCACTTCATGCTTGCGAGCATTTTTATGTTGTCACAGAGGAAATGGATGGCCTTACGCCAAGACCGGTTTTGCGGGATTTTGATAAAGGAGTTTATTTCAAGGAAGATGCAGGAAAAATGCTGGTCGGCTGGTTTGAGCATAACGCCAAAGGACTATCCATGGATCGAATTAGTGAGGACTTTTGTTTTGATCAATTTCCCTGCGATATGGAGCATATCGAAGAATATTTAATCAGAGGTATGGAGACATTTCCAAAATTTGGTGAGGTCGGTATAAGAACATGGTTTAACGGTCCTGAAAGTTTTACTAGTGACAATCTTCATCTCATGGGGCCAACTCCAGAAGTTGACAATCTTTATGTTGCCTGCGGTCTTAATTCGAAGGGTATCGGAGCCGGAGGCGGTTTAGGCAAATTAATGGCAGATTGGGTTGTTGATGGTTATCCGTCTGGCGACATATCAGAATGCGATGTAACTCGACATCATCCTTGTCAGCGCACTGATCAATATGTTGCAGAACGCATACCAGAGGCTTTAGGGCACACCTATGCAATGCACTGGCCCTATTACCAATACCACTCGGCGCGAAACCTTCAGCAATCTCCTTTGCATGAAGTACTGAAGGATCACGGCGCATGCTTTGGTGAAGTTGGAGGATTTGAGCGACCCAACTGGTTTGCTAAACCAGGACAAAAAGCTGAATACATATATAGCTACCGACGGCAAAATTGGTTTGCTAATACAGCCTCAGAACATATGGCTGTTCGAGAGACCGTAGGGTTATATGACATTTCCTCCTTCGGCAAGTTCGAAGTCTCAGGCAAAGATGCACTCACAACACTACAAACACTTAGTGCAGCAAACATCGATGTCCCTGTTGGTAAAGTGGTATACACCCAGTGGTTAAATCAGAGAGGTGGGATTGAAGCAGACCTAACGATTTGTCGTGTAGCTTCAGATAAATTTTGGGTTGTTACCAGCATAGGCTCATTTAACCGCGATTGGTGGCGTTTAAAGAAGCATGCTCAGGGAGATACAAAAGTAGAAAATATCAGTGCCGCTTATGCATGCATGGCGCTCCAAGGGCCCCTATCTCGTCAGCTACTTGAAAGCGTGACTGATATTGACCTTTCTTTCGATGCTTTTCCATTTGGCACAGGGCGGCATTCGGATATTGGAGGACACCTATGCTGGTTACAACGCATCAGTTATGTCGGAGAGCTCGGATGGGAGATTATGGTTCCAGCCGATAATGCGGAAAAGCTTTATACAACTCTTTATCAGGCAGGCAAATCATTCTCACTACAGAATGTAGGCCTTCATGCGGTCAATAGTTTACGACTAGAAAAAGGCTTTAGGCACTGGGGTCATGATATAGGTTCACATGACAACCTTCTTGAAGCTGGGCTGAATTTTGTTGCCGATATGACATCAGGTGATTTTATTGGCTACCAAGCATTGATGACTCAGAGAAGTAAGGGAGTACCCGAAAGGCGACTTGTCCAATTCCGATTAGAAAACCCTGACCCTCTGCTGTACCACAACGAGCCTATAGTGATGAATGGTGAGATTGTTGGTTACCTGACCTCAGGAGCATTTGGTCACGCTGTTGGGAGTTCAATTGGGATGGGTTATGTCAATGTACCTCTTCTTTCGAACGAAATAATTAGTACGGCTGAGTTTGAGATCGAGATAGCGCTTGAACGTTTCTCCGCACAGGCTAGCCTGAGAGGGTGGTACGATCCTAAAGGCCTAAAAATGAGACAGTAGTTATTCTTGTTTATGCTTGCTCTTTACTTCCAAATTGCTGGTTGCGGGTGATTAACCAAACATTATGAATACGAGGATTTCGCTCAAAGTCCATATCCAGCGTTTGTGGTGTAATATTCTGACAATTAAATTGGCGTAACGTTAACTCATCCATCTTAAATTTACGGAAATTATTTGAAAAAATTAAAGTACCACCCGGTGCCAGTTTAGCCATTGAGGATCGAATCAAATCACCGTGGTCTCTCTGGATATCGAGGACAGAATCCATTTTCTTGGAATTAGAAAAGGTCGGTGGATCAAGAAAAATTATATCGTACTGCTCTTGTTCAGACTCCAACCATTTCATACAGTCAGCTCGAAGCAACTTGTGTTTGCTAGATCGCAAACTATTTAAATCATAATTACGTTGCGCCCAATCCAAGTAGGTATTTGACATATCAATACTCAAAGAGCTGGCGGCTCCAGCAAGGGCTGCCTGCACAGAAGCTGCAGCGGTATAGCAAAATAAATTAAGAAACCTTTTCCCCTTTACCATCTCACCTATCATCGACCTCACAGGCCGATGATCTAGAAACAATCCTGTATCAAGATAATCCGACAAATTGATTTCAAAAATAGCCTTGCCCTCTGACACTGTAAAGGTATCACTTGACCCCTCGCTAAGTTTCTCATATTGACTGTCGCCTTTTTGGCGCCGCCTTTCTTTATAGTAAATCTTGCCAGTGAAATTTACAGAAAACTCTTTGACGGCCTGTTTGATTTCTCCAAAGCGTTCTCTAGCTACTTTCTCTGATATTGTGCTAGGGGCTACATATTCCTGCACATAAATTGAGTGGTCATAGACGTCTATCGCGACGGCGTACTCTGGAATATCCGCATCATAAAGCCGATAACAACTCACATCAGATTTTTTGTACCAACTCTCTAGTTTTCGTCTATTCTTTTTTAGTCGATTGAGTACCATCTTAGCGCCTGACGTCAGCGCTTGAGCCGGTGCTGGAGTACTTAGCCTAGCGGCAATTTGCGCTGACTTGGATGTCATATCTTCAAAAACCAATAATTTACAGGGAATGGTTCCATTGAATAGACTGTATTGCTTTGTCGGAGAGAGATCTGTTTCACGTCCTAGATCGACGTTCCCAGTAAACACAGCGGCCCTCCAGCCATGAAAGTTTTTCTGTAAAACGGCGCCCAACTTTTGGTATAGCGGAATTAACTCCTCCATCTCACCTAAACGGGCACCATAGGGCGGATTAGTCAACAACAGCCCTCTTTCTGCTGTGGGCTTCCCAAACTGATCTATAGGCTTGTGCGCTAAACGAATGTGATCATCAAGCCCAGCATTTTCAATATTTTTAGTCGTGTACTCAAGTACACGCGGATTGGCATCATACCCACGAATATCTAACTCCAACTTTTCAAGGCCAATTGCTTTACGCTGATGGGACTCATCAATTAAAGCCTGCCAAAGTTCGGCGTCATGTTGTAGCCAGCTGTCAAAACCATAGCGCTCGCGAAGCATTCCCGGCGCTATATCCGCAGCCATCATCGCCCCTTCAATAAGCAATGTACCACTTCCGCACATAGGATCTAACAGAGCCCCACCCTCTGCAGCCATTGCTGGCCAACCGGCCCTTAGCAATAAAGCAACTGCCAAATTTTCCTTGATCGGTGCACTACCCTGACCAGTACGATATCCCCTACGATGAAGACTTTCTCCTGATATATCCAGAGAAACTGAAACGCGGCCCTTGTGCTGCCTAACTTGAATGCGAATGTCCGGATTCTTGGTATCTACACTTGGGCGCTCACCTTCAATACGGCGAATACGATCAACAATCGCGTCTTTAACTCGTTGTGATCCGTACATCGTGTTGTCAACTAAGCGTGAGGTGCCTATAAAATCAATCGCGATACTTTCAACTGACGAAAAATGCTGTTCCCATGGAATGTCATTGCACTCTCGATACAAATCATCCGACTCCTTGAGCATAAAACTGTGCAAGGGCATTAAAATTCGATTAGCAAGGCGCGACCATAGGCAAGCTCTGTAAGCAAGTTCCAAAGAGCCATTAAAATAAACCGCAGCCACGGTTTCTTTTACCCCTTCAGCTCCCATAGCAATGAGCTCTTCAGATAGCAATAATTCTAGTCCTTTAGGACAGGTGGCTAACCAATCGTTTTTTAAAGATACCTGCGTCACTTCGTTACCCTTTTCATTACTTCAAGCTATAACTTTAGATCTGCATATACCAAAAACGTCTGAACGAATCTGACAAACATTAGTCTAAAATTACGCGTTCCTAAGAAAGCGCGTATGATATAGGTGTTTAAACTATTTTGTTTAGAAATAAACATTGGTATGCAGTCAAGTCGAAAAATTACGCTGTAGAATAGCTTTAACACAACCCTATATTACCTTTGATCTAAGTAGAACAGGAGTTGTCTATGAAGAAACACAAACGAGACCTAGAGCATCGTTCGTATGTAAAAGGTTATCAATCAGCAATTCAAGGTCGTTCTCTATCCCTTTGTCCCTATCAAGAAAATACAACAATGGCCTACCAGTGGTGTAGGGGTTGGCGTGAAGGTAGAGAGGATGGCTGGTCTGGCTATAACACCGCCACCTGCCAACATAAAGCGGGCAACCTGATTTTGAACCATTAGCAGTTAATTCAAAACAAATACAGCAACGATAAACCATTTATCTTTGCTGAAGACAACTCAGTTATCCACGGATGCTTGTACCAAATTGAGAAGTTCTCTCAGGGCAACTGAAATCATTGCAAAGTCAGACTGGGGTACCTTGCGTAGATCCTTTATCATAAGTTTCCAGCGGTGAATCAGCTCTTTTTGTTCTGCTTGCCATTTATTCATCGCAGAGGTGCCATTGGACTCTCTTTTACACAAACAAGCTGTTAATCTTCTTCGCTGACTCTCTAGATCGTCAACATAGGTTTCTCGAGCGAGATCCTGCCAACGACTATCTGGCTGCAAATCAACTATTTGAGCCATAAACCAGTCCAATGACAAAAACTCTCCTAAATCAAAATAGACCTCAGCCACTTTTTGCACCGGCGTCTCGAGCTGCAGAGCTGTCTGAACAACACCCATGCTCATAAACATACTATCATTGGCTGCTAGTTGTTCAGCTAATTTAAGCTCTACCCCCATATCGGTTAGCTCGTCTCTCTCATCACTCCAAAGCGTCTTCCACTGATCTTTTTGTAACCGAGGGAGCTCTGCTAACAGAGTTTGTGTGGGGCTTCCATAGTCAGCTATAAGGGATGCACAATCTAGACTCAGCCTATGATTGCGAAGAAACCAACGGGTCGCCCGGCGTGCTAATCTTACTAAAATATGTAATAACTCTAACTCTGTCGCTGCTGGTAACCTCGGGTTATGCTCTTCAATTTGCTGCCAGAGGCGTTTAAGCCCGAGCACTTCTATGACCACGGTATATGCTCTGATAACATCCTCCGCAGACGATCCAGTGGATTCCATCTGCCTGAAGAAAAAACTAAATCCAACACGATTGACCAAGTCATTTACAACTTGATTAATAGCTATTTCATTGGCTAGAGAATGAGCTTCGACTGCCTCACCAAATTGAGACACAAGCGCCTTAGGGAAGTAATTCGTCACCGCACTCGCAAGCCAAGGATCACTTAATAGATCTGAGCCAGCTAACGCCTCTTTCAGCAGCACTTTTGAGTAACAAATTAATACAGATAGTTCTGGTCTAGTCCAACTGGGTTGATGTCTATTGATTCTGTCGGTGAGCTGCTCGTCAGAAGGTAAAAACTCTAAATCACGATCAAGTTGATCCTCTTGCTCAAGCCAACTTAAATATCGTTGGTACTCTGAATGATGCTGCTGACTTCGCGCCATCGCCAAGCTAATAGATTTGGTCTGTCTCAGGTTATTATCTAAAACCAAAGAGGCTACATCTTCAGTCATCGACTCCAATAGTATATTTCTTTCCTCAACATCTATATTCCCTGCCGCAACCTGTTTATTGAGCAGTATCTTAATATTTACCTCATGGTCTGAACAATCTACCCCAGCAGCATTGTCGATAAAGTCAGTATTACAGAGCCCTCCACGCAAACAAAACTCCACTCGCCCACGCTGGGTCATCCCTAAATTCCCACCCTCACCGACTACCTTGCATTGTAACTCCCGACCATCGACTCGCAGTCCATCATTTGCTCGATCTCCAACCTCTGAATTGTTTTCCGAGGATGACTTGATATAGGTTCCAATACCCCCATTCCAAATCAAGTCAACTGGTGCCTTCAAAATATGGTTAATAAGCTCTGTTGGAGTTAACTCGTCTGCATCAATAGCAAATCGATTTTTTATCTCGGGGGTTAACGTGAGAGACTTCGCATTCCTTGAATAAACTGCACTACCCTCGGACATTAGATCTTCGTTAAAGTCTTCCCAGGTTGTCCTTGGAGTATCAAAAAGCCGCTGCCTTTCTACGAATGTTGCCCTAGCGTCAGGTGAGGGGTCAACAAAGATGTGGAGATGATTAAACGCTGCCACTAACTGAATGTGTTCAGACAGAAGCATGCCATTACCAAACACGTCGCCACCCATATCTCCAATACCAACCACGCTGAAGTCTTCAGTCTGGATATCTACTCCAATCTCATGAAAATGTCTTTGCACAGCAACCCATGCGCCGCGGGCTGTAATCCCCATGCCCTTGTGGTCGTAACCATTGCCACCCCCGGAAGCAAATGCATCCCCCAGCCAGAAATTATTTGCTTCAGAAATCTCATTAGCAGTATCAGAAAACGTCGCGGTCCCTTTGTCCGCTGCAACTACAAGATAAGGGTCATCTCCATCGCGACGAACAACTTCAAGTGGCGGCACTAGCTGTTCGTCAACCATATTGTCACTGATATCTAGCAGCGCCTGTACATACAGCATGTAACTTGCAATACCTTCTTGAACAAAAGCTTCACGTCCCGCGGCCGGGTTGGCTTGCTTAGCAACAAAACCGCCCTTGGCTCCTGTAGGGACAATCACCGCATTTTTTACTTGTTGAGCTTTGACTAACCCAAGTACCTCAGTACGGTAGTCTTCAATTCTGTCTGACCAGCGCAAGCCACCTCGTGCTACTTTTCCTCCCCGTAAGTGGACGCCTTCAACTCGCGGAGAATAGACAAATATTTCAAAAGCTGGCCGTGGCTTAGGTGCCAGGGTAATTCTTTGGGTTGCTAATTTAACTGAAATATAGGACTTGAAGGTACCATCTTCAAAGGTTTGAAAAAAGTTGGTTCGCAACGTCGCCTGCACCAGTTCAAGATAGCCACGAATAACTTTATCTTCATTGATGTTTCTAATTGAGTCTAAACCAATTTGTATTTTAGAAACCAAACCAGCTGCTCTCTCTGACTCTCCTTCAGAGGCGTAGCGTGGATCAAAGTAACTCTTAAATAAGGCAACTAAATTACGCGTCAGGTCCAAGTGTCTGGAAAGAGTATCTGCGATAAATTCTTGACTATAGGGAACACTTAACTGCTTGAGGTAACGAGCATACAAACGGAGCATTGCGACAGCTCGCCAGTCGAGTCTTGCCCCTACTACCAATCGATTGAAGCTGTCATCCTCCGCGTCACCTCGCCAAACTCGCAACAAGGCATCTTTGAAGCTGTTTTGCACTGCTGAAACATCTACGCTCACATCCAAAGAAAACTCTAAATCAAAGTCTTGCATCCAGATAACACCTTCAGACTCAGGGGCGATTGAATAGGGATGCTCCATGACTACTCTGAAACCCAAATTTTCGAGCATTGGTACCATATCTGAGAGTTCTAGAGGTTCGTTTCTGTGAAATAGGGTAACCCTCAGATGTTGCTCTAGTTCTTGCTGATCTTGATAGAAATCAATAGCAAGATCATCGCTACCATCAAGACGATCAAAAAGTGAAATATGCTGATGAGCATGGTCAGGTCCATAAATCTCTTGATAAGCACTGGGGAACGCATTCTGAAAGCGTCTTGATAGAACAGCGCCATCAGCTGCACCAAAAGCACTAATGGACTGTTCGCTGAATACATCACTCCAACTTCTAGTAATCTTTTCAACCACGGCTTGTAGCGTTTCAGCGTTAACCTCAAGGTATTTTTTATTTTCAATCTTGTAAACTAAACGAATTCTCACCAGTACTGAATCAGGAATGAAATGTGTGGTCAGCTCACTCTCAACCGCGCCCAGCTCCAGGCCAATTTTCTCCTCGATCTTGTCTCTGGTATTAGTATTAAAAGACTCGCGGGGTAAATACACTAAACAGCTAACAAACTTATTAAACGGGTCAGTATGAACAAAGACTTTAACTACCCTACGCTCATAGATCTGCCAGACTCCAATAGCTGTGGCTGCCAATACCTCTCTAGTCACATGTAAAAGTTCATCGCGAGGGTGTGAGTCCAATATAGTCAACAAGGCTTTGCCATCATGGCTTGCTGGATTAAATCCAGAATTTTCCATAACCCAACCAACTTTCTCGCGGAGTATAGGAATGCGCCTGGGACTATAGGAATAGAATTGGGCCGTGTAGAGCCCCAAAAACCTTATCTCTCCAACGGGGTCGCCGTCACTATTAAAGCGTTTAACCACGATATAATCAGAATACACATTACGGTGTACTTTCGAGCGTTTTGCAGATTTAGTAACCGTTAGTATTTGATCATCTTCGTAGAGACCTTTGACACCATCACTAAGTTCCTCTACCGACTCTTTGCGTAAATCACCGCGATATTTTTTAAGTAACCCATAAGCACTACCTGCCTTCTCGCGCAGATAAACACTCTCGTCTTTTACCTCTAAATCAAACTCTGCACACCCAGTAAATACAAAGTACCCATCATAAATCCATTGCAAGAATGCCAAAGACTCATCTAGCTGCTCTACCTTAGGAGCATTAGTTTTCAGCTCTGCTATTAATAACTCCAGCCGCATCCGCATGGGATCGAAACTGTCTACCACCGTAGAGACGTCATCCAGCACTAATGTTAGCTCACGCTGTAACTCTTCAATTTCTCTTTCAGATAGTAAATCAACCTCTATAATCATTAATGCTTCGCGGTCAGCGTTCTCTACATAATCTGAATGAATACCTTCAATCGTTCCAAGATCATTACGCAACGCCCAAACCGGATTGCTTTGCAAGGTGTATATGTTTAAACCCCAGCGATTCAGAGCCATGCGCAGTGAATCAACTAAAAATGGCATATCACGCTGATCAACGTAAATAGTAGTGTAGTGACTAGACCAGCCATCGAGCTCTACGGTTGGATTAAATACTCGAATTTTGGCAGCTGAACCCTGAGAGTTGGATCCTGAGTCTTCTAATGGTGGCTCCGCAAAACCATATAAGCCCCATATATTCCAAAAAATATCCTCTGCAGGGCGCTTTAAATAATCATCATCTGGATAGAAATGAATTGCATTAGCGGCAAAGTCGTTAAATTGCTTTTGCTTTTTTTTCGATAACTTTTTTGCCGCAATCTTGTTTAAAGACTGAATTAATGTCTGACGCCGATCATCTTGTTTCACTTCCATGGGAACAATTTGCAACCTTTTTACGTTTTTGAAGTCTGTAATGTAATAGCGATCAAATATCTGCTTCTAAGGTAACAAATTGCTTGGACTCTGTGCAAAAATATTAAGCATTTTTAACAAATAAATTACAGGTAAAATCTTTTCTTAGCAGTATTTGAACAATGTTTGTGTGTTTACTGCATAGCTATTAAACTCGACCCCCTCATCAGGCAACTCAGACACTAAAGTAGAGGTAACTTTTGCAACAAGATATCGCGCAACTCAGAGAATGGCTAGCCAATAAAATCGTCGGTCAAGAGCACTTAATCGAGCGACTAATGATCGCACTCCTTGCGGACGGTCATCTTCTTGTAGAGGGAGCACCTGGTCTGGCGAAAACAAAAGCCATAAAGACTCTTTCCGAAGGGTTAGAGGCCGACTTTCATCGGGTTCAGTTCACACCCGATCTACTTCCAGCGGACATCACTGGAAGCGACATTTATAGGCCGCAACAGGGGACCTTCGAATTCCAAGCGGGCCCTCTGTTTCACAATTTGGTACTTGCTGATGAAATTAATCGAGCACCGGCCAAAGTACAGTCTGCTCTTTTAGAAGCTATGGCAGAGCGGCAAATCTCAGTGGGCAAAAACACTTACCCACTGCCCGATTTGTTTCTAGTCATGGCGACTCAGAATCCAATAGAGCAAGAAGGTACATATCCTCTGCCAGAGGCTCAAATGGATCGCTTTCTCATGCATATATTGGTGGACTACCCTGCCCCAGAGACTGAGCGGGCCATACTTGCCCTATCAAGGCAAGAGGCGCTCAATGACGCTGGTACTGGCATTGAGCCTCTTTCCCAAAAAACACTATTTGCAGCGCGGCAGGCTGTTAACCAAATTCATATGACAGAGGCCGTCGAAGAGTATTTGGTACAACTTATTTTGGCAACACGAAACTCAGAATCCTACGGTGGGGACTTGGCTCAATGGCTCGATTACGGCGCTAGTCCACGGGCAACAATTGCTCTTGATCGTTGCAGCCGATCTCTAGCCTGGATGGAAGGTCGCGACTTTGTGACTCCCGATGACATTAGAGCTATTGCCCATGACGTATTGCGACATCGCCTAATATTAAGTTTTGAAGCTGAAGCCAACGGGATTACAGCAAATCAAGTAATCGACAAACTACTTGATACAGTGCCATCAGCCTAATGAACTAACGCTAATGAGCCTAATCAATCAAGATCAATCACATCCTGCCACCGCCAATCTGAAAGATATGGTTAGACTGCGGTATGGAGCGCGAGAGCTATCTGGCTTCCCGAAGGTTCAAGCACGTCAGATGCTGGCTGGAGGCCATAAATCGCGCTTTCGCGGACGAGGAATGGACTTTGATCAAGTGCGTATATATCAACCTGGAGATGATGTCAGAAGCATTGATTGGCGTGTCACTGCGCGTACTCAAACGCCGCATACCAAAATTTTTAGTGAAGAACGAGAAAAGCCTATTTTAGTTATTACAGATTTACGTAGCCCCATGTTCTTTGGAAGCAAAAGGCTAAAGTCGGTTGTCGCATGTGAGGTTTCAGCTGCGCTTGCTTGGGCGGGACTATCAGCTAATGATCGTTCTGGAGGGATAATATTTGGAGAACAACACCAAATGGATGTTAAACCCCGTCGCAGCCATCATGCGGTACTACAATTTATCCATGGGCTCAAAGACTACAGTACCAAGTTACTCGACCTGCAGGATCAACCGTCAACTGACCGCTATAGTATGGCTGAAATACTCGATGAGGCACGGCACTTTGTTTCACCGGGGAGCACTATCTTTGTCGTAAGTGATTTTCACGACCTTAATGATGCCTGCGAACAGCATTTATTTGCTTTGGCTCGTCAGGGCAATCTAAATTTATGTCATGTTTTTGATAATATCGAGCAACACCTTCCTCCTCCGTCCCTCTATGCAGTCAGTGATGGCGCTCAACATACACTGCTAGACACGAGTAACGCTAAATTGCGTAAACGTTTCAAACAAGCTTTTGAAGATCGAATTCTGCGTTTAAGGAAACTTAGCGAAAAACTCTCTGCAGGCCTATTACCTTTTAACACTGAAGATACAGTCATGAGCACACTGCGTCGTGCTTACGGCAAAAAACGCAACAGTCGCCGTGGTAGCTGATCATGCAAGGTGATCCTCTAGCCGAACTTCGCGGCATTCATTTGCCAGACCCTATATCCTGGTGGCCACTTGCTCCGGGTTGGTGGGTTTTAATCGTTATATTCATTGCAGGCTTAAGTTGGGCGCTTTGGCAGCTGTTAAAATCCTATAATAATAACCTGTATCGGCGACAAGCGATGGCGCAGTTATTACAGATAAAACATGACCTAAACCTGACCTCAACTCAAAGATTAGTCATGATTCTGGAAACACTTAAACAAGCCGTCAATAGTGCTTATCCAGACCAACACTTTAGTAGTCGTGATCTGGCAGCGTTTTTAAATTTTTTGCAAGCCAGTTGCAAAGATACTGTATTCCAGAATCTACCTATTGATCTTAATGCCCTGCTTTATGGCAGGCCTGATGACAGGCAAGAATATAATGAACTGACTCAGTCGATCATCAATAGCAGTGAGATCTGGATCAAACAACACTACTCTCAGGATAAGTTGAAGGAAATATCAACATGTTAAGCCTTATTTGGCCCTGGGCATTGGCGTTAGCACCCCTACCCTTAATCTACCGTTGGCGTCGCAAACCGGCTGAAACCAGCATAAGAGCCCTCAGAGCTCCAATGCTTACAGCGGTAGCCAGCGTGGAGCAGGTATCCTTAAAAGCGACCACCTGGCGCAACAGACTTTTGTTAATTTTTCTCAGTCTATGCTGGCTAAGCGCTCTATTGGCCATTGCTCGTCCAGTGTATATCGGTGAGCCCGTAGCACTGCCTACAGAGGGACGCGATATTCTTATTGCTGTTGATATCTCAGGAAGTATGGAGCGAGAAGATATGGTCATTCGTGGCCAAACCGTTAATCGTCTGATGGCGGTTAAGTCAGTGGTTGGAGATTTTGTCATCAAACGTACGGGAGACCGGTTAGGACTCGTTTTGTTTGGCGAAAAAGCCTATTTACAAACACCATTGACATTTGATCGAGAAACAATGGAATCCTTATTGCTAGAAGCTCAAATTGGCTTTGCTGGCAACGGTACAGCAATAGGAGATGCAATTGGGTTATCTGTAAAGCGACTGCAAGATCGACCACAAGATCATCGTATACTAATTTTAATGACCGATGGCTCAAATAATACAGGCGCTCTTAATCCTGAAGAAGCTGCTGATCTGGCACGTCGAGCCAAGGTAAAAATATACACTATCGGTATTGGCGCAGAGCGGCAGGAGCAGCGAGGGCTATTTGGTCGAACAATGGTAAATCCCAGTGCAGACCTAGACGAAAAAACATTAACCACGCTTGCACAGGCCACTGGCGGTCAATATTTTCGTGCGCGAGATCCTCAGGAGCTAGCATCAATTTATGAGAGACTGAATCAACTGGAGCCTATTGAACAGGATGCCGAGACCATTCGACCTATCGTCAGTTTATTTCATTGGCCCCTAGGACTAGCATTTTGCCTCAGCTTAATTGTTTTTACGGCCAGCCAACGAAAAGGCGAGGTTAGTTAAGGTAATGATTGAGAATTTGACCGAAATTTTTGATAACTTTCATTTTTTACGGCCATGGTGGTTCTTAGGCTTGATTCCCGTTGTTGCTGTCATTGGTTTTTATACTTGGCGAAAACGCAATGCTGGCAATTGGGAAGCTATTATCAATCCAGAGCTTTTACCTTTTCTACTTCAAGGCTCAGGAGGAAAGCGCGCCTTAAACGGACCCTGGCTTATGGCGTTTATGATCTCAGCTTGGATATTTTGCTGTCTGAGCCTTGCGGGTCCCGCCTGGCAACAGTTACCTCAACCTGTGCATAAGCAAGACTCCGCGTTAGTGGTAGTTCTGGATCTTTCTCCTTCAATGTTAGCAGAAGATATTTCGCCAAATCGTTTAGTCAGAGCTCGCTACAAACTGATCGATATCCTCACTCGAAGAACCGAGGGTGTGGTCGGATTGATTGTTTATGGTGGAGATTCACACACCGTGTCTCCTCTGACCGAGGATAGTAATACCATCGTGAGCATGGTCCCCGTACTTGAACCAAATCTATTGCCAGAAACTGGCAGTAATGTGGAGGAAGGCTTGGCAAGCGCCATAGACTTAGCTATGAACGGCGGCTACCAGCAAGCCGATATTCTGCTAATCACTGATGGTATTGATAAATCTGCACTCAGTAATATTGCGCCAATTATTTCAGGTGAAGGTAACTACAGGCTTTTTATACTCGGTGTAGGAACAACTGATGGTGCTCCGATTCCTGGTGTTGCAGGTGGTTTTATCAAGAAGGCAGGCAATGTTATCGTCGCAAAACTGAACGTAGGAACTCTAAGGAAAATTGCTGCCAACAATGGTGGATCCTATCAAACGCTAAGCGCCGATGATCGAGATATAGATAACCTTCTGGCTGGTATGGACTCACTGCTCACAAATAGCACACGAGAAACAGGTCGTTCTTTCGATCTATGGGATGATCAAGGTTACTGGTTGGTGCTATTACTGCTACCTGTTTTGTTACTCAGCTTTAGGAAAGGGACGGTCGTGGTAATTTTAATTGCCCCACTACTGTTCACTGCTCAGCCAGTTAAGGCCTTAGAATGGCAAGACTTATGGCAAACTCCAGACCAGCAGGCCTCAGAAGCTATGACTGCAGAGAACTATGAGGCGGCTAAAGGTCTGTTTCAAGATTCTCGCTGGCGTGGTAGTGCTGCCTTCAAAGCCGGAGACTTTGATCAAGCAATAGCAGATTTCTCCCAAGATGAGAGCTCGATCGGAGACTACAACCACGGTAATGCACTGGCAAAATCAGGAGATCTTGAAGGGGCTATTAAGGCTTACAATAATGCTCTGAGCAAAGAGCCTAAAATGGAAGATGCCAGGTTTAACCTAGATCTGGTTGAGCAATTGAAGGATCAGCAAGATCAGGATCAGCAGGACCAAGAACAACAAGATCAGGATCAGCAGAACCAAGAACAACAAGATCAGGGCCAGCAGGACCAAGAACAACAAGATCAGAGCCAGCAGGACCAAGAACAACAAGATCAGGGCCAGCAGGACCAAGAACAACAAGATCAGGATCAACAAAACGAATCTGATGAAGACCCTGCTCAGACTGAGCAAAATAAGCCTGAGGACAAAAATGAAGCCTCAACTGAGGAAGAACAAAAAGAAGAGGTTTCTGTTGAAGAGTTGAGTGATGAAGAAAAACAGGAACAAGAAGCGATTGAACGCATACTTCGACGCATCCCCGATGATCCTGGCGGTCTTCTTCGTGCTAAGTTTCGCCACCAAGCGCGGCAACGCAGTCAGAACCGAAGACCGCCCACTAACGAAGAGCGCTGGTAAATGAGTAACTATTTTAAAGTAACTATCCGAGTTGTGAGTTTAGGTGTTTTAGCCCTGCTAACTTCACCAAGCTGGGCTGACTTAACAGCAAAAGTTGATCGTTCCGTGTTGGATAGTAACGAGACCCTCAGGTTAGAAATACGTTATGACGGTCAAGTATTTACAGGGGAACCAGACTTTAAGCCTTTATCCAACGACTTTGATGTCTTATCTAATAACCGCCAGCAAAGTTACAGCAATGTTAATGGCAAAACTGAATCATTTACCGCCTGGACAATACAGCTGCGTCCCAAGAGAGCAGGAATATTATTAATTCCATCGATTAGTTTCAAAGGTGATATCAGTAATGCTTTGGAGTTACGGGTGCGAGCAGCACCTGCAAACCCAACTGCAGCAAACCCAGGTACACAGCCTATATACACCGAAACTCTGGTGGATAACGATACTGTTTATGTTAACCAGCAAATTATCTTAACTCACCGCCTGTATACCTCAATTAACTTGAGAGATTACAGTCTCTCTGAGCTAAAAATAGCCGACGCCCTACTTCATCGTCTAGGTGATACGACCTATCAGAAGGTGCTGAACGGCAGAACTTATTTAGTGTTGGAGGTAAAGTATGCAGTGTTTCCGCAATCTGCGGGGCAGTTAGAGATTCCAAGTCTGCGTTTTGGCGCCTATGAGGTAAATACTCGCAGTCAATTTGGTGTCTTCAATAATCGTGGCAATCAAGTCATTCGTGATACCGAGTCCGTGCAAGTGAATATTGAGGCTCCGCCAAGTCAAACTGCCGGGCTAGGTTGGATGCCGAGTAGCAAAGTTAGCTTAGAGCAACGCTGGAGTGGTGATCTAGAGAATGCTACGGTTGGCGAGCCAATTACACGCACTGTTACCATCACCGCTAACGGACTTAGTAGTGCTCAAATTACGCCCTTGGAGGTACCCCAGAGCTCAGATTATCGTGTCTATCCAGACCAGCCTCAGCTCGATCAATCTCTCTCTAGTGAAGGTTTAACTTCAACAAGGATAGAGTCTTTTGCCTTGGTTCCAAACCAGTCCGGCGAAATAACCCTACCTCCTATTGAAGTGCGTTGGTGGGACATTAATAAACAGAGAGAGCAAATATCGCGCTTGCCATCAACTACTCTTCAGGTGTTGCCCAGTGTCAGCAATGCAGATGATGGCCTGGCTACTGACGGCGCAATAATTGGCGCTACGGCGCTCTCAGGTAATGATCTTTCTCCTGAAAGTCCGATGACATCAAAGCCACCCAATTCAAGCCTGACCTCTATTTCTTTAGCATTAAATGCAATTCTTGCTTCGCTAATTGTGGCAATGTTAATCGTACGAAAAACTCAAGCTCGCAGGGAGAACCAGGATTCCTCAACCGAATCTCAAGGCACTGCACTCCAGACACTACGGCAGCAGCTGAAAACAATAGAAGATGCGGCAAAAAGTGATGACCTTATGGCGATGCGTGATGCCATTTTAATGTGGGGTAAAACACTATTTGCTGAACGTCCACCAAAGACACTAAAAGCCCTCGCTGTTAGTTTAGAAGATAAAGATATTGAGCAACAATTTGAGCAACTCGATCGCCAGCTCTTTCAGGACAAAAACACTGATTTACCCGAACTTGATATAAAGTTATTACTGAGCCAAATTAAGCATCAATCAACTTTTAGCCGAGGGAGTAGTTCTCGAGATAAAGCGGGTCAAGCACTAAAAGATTTATATCCGACGTAAGTAATATAGTACGTTAGAAATAGATCTTGATACTCTTATACTTAAAGAAAAATAAAAGCTTTTGCGCAACCAAAGCTAATAAAAAATAAGGAATTACCATGGATACTGAAGAAAAGAGCAACCAGCTTGAGCATGAGAGCGCACTTAATAATCAGACTCTGTATTGGCAAGCTAATTTGAAACTCCTCGCCAAACTCTTGGTGGTTTGGTTCGCCGTGTCTTTCGGTTGTGGGATCATTCTTGTCGATTGGCTCGATCAATTTACCATCGCCGGTTTTAAATTGGGGTTCTGGTTTGCTCAACAAGGCGCTATCTATGTGTTTGTAGCTCTCATTTTTGTCTATGCGCGTCAAATGAAAATATTAGATAGACAGTTTGATGTCGGGGATGATGACAGCAATCAGGAGCCTCAATCATGAGCACACAACTATTAACTTATTTGTTTGTGGGCGCATCTTTTGCTCTCTATATAGGGATCGCAATCTGGTCACGAGCCGGATCCACCAAAGACTTTTACATCGCCGGTGGTGGAGTGCACCCCGTAGTAAACGGCATGGCGACAGCTGCTGACTGGATGAGTGCTGCCTCGTTTATCTCTATGGCGGGCATCATTTCATTTATTGGTCGCGATGGTTCGGTTTACTTATTAGGTTGGACAGGTGGCTACGTCCTGCTGGCACTTCTTCTAGCGCCCTACTTACGTAAATTTGGACGCTTTACTGTTCCCGATTTTATTGGCGAACGCTACTACTCCCAGGCTGCACGTATTGTTGCGGTGGTTTGTTTGATCTTCGTTTCCTTTACCTATGTTGCTGGTCAGATGCGTGGCGTGGGCATTGTTTTTTCTCGGTTTCTTGAAGTAGACGTAAATACGGGTGTGATAATTGGTATGGCTGTTGTTTTTATGTATGCCGTACTTGGTGGTATGAAGGGTATTACCTACACTCAGGTAGCTCAATATTGTGTTCTGATTTTTGCTTACATGGTGCCAGCAATCTTTATATCTATCATGATCACGGGCAACCCTATTCCTCAGCTGGGCTTTGGTGCAGAGGTTACTGATGGTTCAGGCCTATCAGTATTGCAAAAGCTCGACGGAGTATTGTTAGACCTTGGTTTTAGTGCCTATACCGCCGGTAGCAAATCAACCATTGATGTTTTTGCAATTACCGCAGCCCTAATGTTTGGTACGGCTGGACTCCCTCACGTCTTGGTGCGCTTTTTCACTGTACCCAAGGTGTCTGATGCACGTTTGTCCGCAGGTTATGCTCTTGTATTTATTGCCATTTTATATACTACTGCTCCGGCGGTGGCCTCATTTGCACGTCTTAATTTAGTCGATACAGTTCACAATACCGCCTATGACGAAGCTCCAGAATGGTTTGGTAATTGGGAAAATACAGGGTTAATCGCTTGGCAAGATAAAAATGATGACGGCATTATGCAATATGGCGCTGGTGCCGCATTATCACCTGCGAAACCGATATTCGATCTTGACGGCACTCGAGGTAGTCATGGCGAGCGACTGTTAAATAACAAATCCACTGAGTCTGCCAACGAAGTCTATATCGACCGAGACATTATGGTGCTGGCCAACCCTGAGATTGCAGGCTTGCCCGGCTGGGTGATTGCTCTTGTTGCCGCTGGTGGCGTGGCCGCCGCCCTATCAACGGCTGCTGGACTGTTACTGGTTATTTCAAGCGCAATCTCTCATGACTTACTTAAACAAACCCTCATTCCAAAAATCACTGAGAAACAGGAATTGCTCTATGCCCGCTTAGCGGCAGCCGTTGCGGTCTGTATCGCCGGGCTATTTGGCATCTATCCTCCCGCCTTTGTGGCCCAAGTCGTTGCTTTTGCGTTTGGCCTTGCCGCTGCGTCCCTATTTCCAGCGTTACTTTTGGGTATCTTCTCCAAAAGCGCCAACAAAGAGGGTGCTATTTCGGGAATGCTAGCAGGCTTAGTATTTACCTTTGCTTACATAGCGTACTTCAAATTTGTTTCGCCAGAACTCAACAGTGCAGAGTATTGGTTATGGGGTATCTCTCCAGAAGGGATTGGCGCCATAGGTATGTTACTGAATTTTGTGATTGCCATGACAATCAGTCACCTTACTGCTAGGCCTCCAGCGACTGCCCAAGCACTAGTGGATAATATTCGCATTCCTGGGGGCGCCAAAGCGGCAAAAAATCATTAAACTTCAACTAACTGTTAGGCATAGATAAGTAGGCTAACTCTTCTTCAAACTACTCAGTAATTTTGATAATTATATTTCATAGTTTCCGGCAGATCAGTTCTAATTTGATCATAGAAGAGCCCCAGTAACGCATACGTTTAGCTTTTAATTTGAAACAGAGTTACAACTTGGCTAAACAACATTATTTGAGTAGCCTTAAACATAGGTTTACAAACTTAAGATAGCTTTAACTTGACCCATTTATCTATGTAAAATGCGTCTTAAATAGGGTCAAAGGAACGAAGATGAATACGTTTAACATTTGGGAGTGCATAATCTGCGGTTGGTTATACGATGAGTCTCTTGGCTGCCCTGAGGATGGCATCGCTCCCGGTACGCGATGGGAAGATGTTCCTGAAGA
>ENA-ORDA01001003-ORDA01001003.1-marine-metagenome-genome-assembly--contig:-NODE-1003-length-25518-cov-5.925160_pt1 | contig 25518 bp, 36 predicted proteins | sample MGYA00237778_ERZ508506 | MGnify/ENA primary metagenome ERZ508506 (study PRJEB26177, sample SAMN06267891) | marine metagenome | isolation source: Monterey Bay, California, USA | place: Pacific... | reverse complement strand
CATTTGGAAAAGGTGCTCCTTCACCAGTTTATAACCCCGATTGGGCATTAAAACTTGGAATGCATGATGGAAAAAAAAGAAAAACAGTTATGAAGGTAAATAGTGTTATGGGTTTACTTTTAGCTGTAGAGTCTGGGGTAGGGTTAGCTGCTTTACCAGAGTATTTGGTGTCAAATTCAGCAAATGTAATTAAAGTATTGCCTAAATCTGAAGGACCGATTACAGAGGCTCATTTTGTTTACCCTCAATCACTTAAAAACACCGCTAGAGTTCAAGCATTTAGAAATTTCTTGTTCAGCAAAATTGGTGATTGGAAATAATAACCACCATTTATTCTCATTATAAATTAAAGACATAAAGAGCTTTACAACTGCGACAATATATGCGATTGATAATCATTCGCATTGAGAATAATTCTCATTCGCAAATTAACAATAATAATTAAGGTAATTATGAAAAAAATATCAATTTTAGCATTGATAATGACTTTATTTGCATCAGCCTTTGCTGTTGCAGCAGAAGTTAATATCTTCAATGCAAGACACTATAAAGCAGACGCTGAGCTTTATGATAAATTTACAAAAAAAACGGGAATTAAAGTAAATTTAATTAACGGAAAAGCAGGAGCTCTTGAGAAAAGAATGATCGAAGAAGGAGTAGATTCTTCTGCTGATCTTTATATTACAGCAGACGCTGGAAGATGTGGTGCTTTTGAAGCCAAAGGTATGCTTCAAGGTGGTTTATCATCTGAAACAATAAGAGCATCTGTTCCAAAAAACTTTAGAACTAATAAGTGGGTTGGAGTAGCAAAAAGAGCAAGAATTATTTATTACTCACCTGAAAGAGTAACTGGTGCAGAATTGTCTGGTTTAACTTACGAAGGTTTAGCTGATCCAAAATGGAAAGGTAGATTAGTAATAAGAAAATCAAGCAACATTTATAATAAATCTCTTGTAGCTTCATTAATTGAAAATAATGGAAAAAAAGCTACAGCTGAATGGGCAAAAGGTGTTGTTGCTAACATGGCTAGAGACTCTAAAGGAAATGATAGAGCTCAAATTATGGCAGTAGCTGCTGGAGAAGCAGATATTGCAGTAGCTAACACTTATTATTTAGCTTTGATGTTGTCTGGTAATAAAGGTGCAGAACAACAAGCAGCAGCAAAAAAAGTTAAAGCGTTTTTTCCTAACCAACAAGGTAGAGGAACACACATGAACATTAGTTGTGCTGCTTTAGTTAAAGGTGCGCCTAACAAAGCTAATGCAATTGCACTTGTTGATTATTTATTATCAGCAGAAGCTCAAGAACACTTTACAAATAATACTTTTGAGTTTCCAATGATTAACGGAGTTTCACCAAATCCATTAGTAGTAAACAATTTAGGATTAGATTTTAATCAAGATCTAACTACAAAAGTTGCTAGTTATGGAAAAAATCAAGCAGCTGCATTAGAGGTAATGACAGCAGCAGGATGGAAATAAATAAAAAGTGAAAAAGAATTTATTTAATTTTGATTTAAGTAATTCTTCTGATGAGAGTGGTTCACTTGCGGGTCAGATAACATGTGGACCATGCTCGTTAGAAGTAAAAAAAATTAAAACTAAAATAAATAATAGAAAATTGTCAGATATTAAAGACGAAGAGGTTTTAAGTATCCTTACCCCGTTTAAATATTGATGTATTTTTCTTTTTAATGATTGTGCCCAGATCTTTCTTCTTCAGGATCTTTACCCTTTCCTAAGTCATAAGTTTTGGGCACAAAAAAAGTATTGAGATGATTGAAGGATTTAAAATACCTAACGTCGAATTTAGAATTAGAGAGGGTGACACCTCAGATAATGAACAAGTTTGTGATATTGGTGGCAAGTGGACATGCAAATCTACAGACTATTTTTTTAAAGGTAAGAGAGTAATTTTATTTAGTTTACCAGGTGCTTTCACACCCACATGTTCATCTCAGCAATTACCAGGTTTTGAGAACAATGCTAACAAGCTAAAAGAGCTAGGTATAGATGAAATATATTGTTGTTCAGTTAACGACTCTTACGTAATGAACGCATGGGCTAAAAAAATGAACATATCCAATGTAAAAGTAATACCTGATGGGTCGGGACTTTTTACCAAATATATGGGCATGTTAATCTCTAAAGATCATGATGGTTTCGGTCAAAGAAGTTGGAGATACATGGCTGTAATTAATAATGGAGTTGTTGAAAAATGGTGGCAAGAACCTGGTATTAATAATTCAGGATCTGATGACGATCCATACACAGAAACAACTCCTGAAAATACTATTAATTATCTTTCTGAAACAAAGTAATCTTATACCAAAAATTTTTTTTTACATTATAAGACCATTTATGTTTAAAAATTTAAACGTGTGGTTGTTAGCATCTTTATTAGTTTCTATAGGAGTATTGATTCCAATTTTTACTGTTTTTTTTAGTTTTTTTGAGGACACCTCAAGTTATTACCAAATTCTGAAAGATACTTTTTTATTTGAATATATCTTTAACTCAGTAACATTATTAATAAGTGTTTTAATTTTAACTTTTTTAATAGGAGTTACGAGCGCTTACTTGGTTTCTTTTTACAAATTTCCTTTGAGTGATTTTTTTAAATGGGCACTAATATTATCCTTTGCTGTTCCACCATATATTTATGCATATTCATTAACTGCTTTTTTTGAAAATTATGGAACTGCTTTTACAATTTTAACAAATCTATTTGGTGAAGGAGAATATAATAGAAATATACCAAAGTTTGATGGTCTTTTTGGTGCAGTACTTTCACTTTCATTTTCATTGTATGCTTATGTATATATTCTCTCAAGAGCATCATTTTTATATCAATCACAAAATCTAATTGATCTAGGTAGAAATCTTGGTTTCTCAAAATTTAAATCTTTTCATACTTTAATATTACCAGCAGCTAGACCAGCCATTGTTGCTGGACTATCTCTTGTTGCAATGGAGACTTTAGCGGAATTTGGAGCAGTTGACTTTTTTTCTATAAATACCTTAACTACAGGAATTTATAATTCATGGATCGCATTCGATGACTTAGCTTTTTCAAATCGATTGTCATTTTTCTTACTAATTTTTATATTTGCATGTTTCATAATAGAAAATTTTTCCAGAAAGAAAGCTAAATATCATTTTAATTCAAGAGGTGGATTTAAGCAAAAAGAAAAAATTACCTTATCTGGAAATAGATCTTTTTTTGCATTTACGTTTTGTTTTATAATTTTTTTTTTAAGTTTTTTGTTTCCTTTAAGCCAAATGCTGTATTGGACAATCAAATTTCCAGAAAATCTTTTTGATATTAATATTATTTCACTTACTTTAAATACTATTTATTTAGTTACTTTATCTAGTCTCACATTAATTTTATTATCTTTAGTTTCAAATTATGGAAATAGAGTTTCAAAAAGTAAAATTTTAAATTTTTTATCAACAATATCTATTTCAGGTTATGCTATTCCAGGTATTATTTTAGCAGTAGCATTTATAACCTTTATTGCTTGGTTTGATGAAAATATTGTTAAAACTTTAGGATTTTTGTCTATTAAAAAAGTATTTATAGGTTCCGTTCTTGGTCTGGTTCTAGTTTATTTCGTGAGATTTTATTCGTTAGCTTTTAATGGAATTAAATCTGGATATGAAAAAATCAATATTTCAGTGGATGAAAGCTCATACTTACTTGGTTATTCAAAGCAAAAAACTTTTTTAAATATTCATGTACCTTTTTTAAGAAATTCACTTTTATTTGTCTTCATATTAATTTCTTTAGAAATTATAAGGGAACTGCCAATAACCCTTATTTTAAGACCATTTAATTTTGAAACATTTGCAACAACTGCCTACATATCTGCATCAGAAGATTTATTAGAAGCTGCAGCAGTCCCATCGCTTTTTTTAATTTTAATTGCAACTGTATTTATTATGTTTACATCTAAATATATTTTAAGAGAAAAATGAAAAATAATTTTTTAGAAATAAAAGGTGTTGATTTTACTATTGGTGGAAAAACTAAAGTTGAGAATGCGTCGTTTGTTATTGAAAATGAAGGAGAAACTCTATGTATTTTAGGTCCTTCTGGAATTGGTAAAACAACAATATTGAGAACTATAGCCGGTCTGGAAAAAATTGAAAAAGGTACAATTAATCTTAATGGTAAATTATTATCGTCTAAGGATCAAAATATAGAGCCTGAGAATAGAAATATTTCTTTAGCTTTTCAGGATAATAGCTTGTTTCCTCATTACACAGTTGAAAAAAACATCTTATTAGGTGCTGAAAGAAATAAAGAAAAAACTAAAAAAAAAATTACTTTTGAAGAAATAATAGATTTACTAGATATATCAAAAATTTTAAAAAAATATCCTCACGAAATTAGTGCGGGGGAGGCCCAAAGAGCATCTTTAGCAAGATCTTTGTTAACTCAACCTGATCTTTTGTTGTTAGACGAGCCGTTATCAAATGTAGATCAAAGTTTTAAAGAAGAAATTCAAGTTAGATTAAAAAAGATATTAAGTAAATTAAAAATTACAACAATCATAGTAACTCATGACTCATATGAAGCTTTTTATCTTGGTAATAAATGTGCAATTATATTAGATGGTCAAATCAAACAATTTGATGATCCTTATAATGTTTATCACTTTCCAAATTCAGTTGAAGTAGTTAATTTTTTAAATCGTGGTATTTTGATACCTGCAAAGGTTACGGGAGAAAATTCCTTAGAGAGCAAGGATCTTGGAACAATAAAGGGAAATTTTATTAAACATTATCCAAAGGGATCTGATGTCCAACTATTATTACAACCAGAGGATCTTGAGCATGATGATAAAAGTAATCTGAAACTAGAGGTAGTTGATAGAAAATTCAGAGGTACTAATTTTATTTACACTTTAAAAACTAATAGTGATTTATTAATACCAGTTTTTGTTCATTCACATCATGAACACCAACATGAAACTGACGAAAAGTTTGGAATTAAAAGACCAATTAATATTGATCATATAGTTTGCTTCTAATACATATCACTTTTAAATGAGCAATAGATCTAAGATATTTTTTAAAGGAATAGCAGACGTAAGTCCATTAATGATACCCGTAGTTCCATTTGGAATAATATTTGGGGTATTAGCAATTGATCTTGGCTTAACACCCGTAACAACAATAGCTATGTCGATTATTATTTTTGGTGGAGCATCGCAAATAATTTTTTTACAGCTTTTTTCAGCAGGCGCTTCTTCATTAATAATACTAAGTTCCGTTGGGGCAGTAAATTCAAGACACTTACTATATGGAGCCGTTTTGTCAGAGCATATGTCGGATTTTAAAATGACTTGGAAAATAATAATTTCATATTTTTTAGTCGATCAAGCGTTTGCAGTAACAAATTCTTATCTAAAAAAAAGTACCGACAAAGATAAAGCTTTTCATTCATTTGGTGCAGGAGCAACTTGTTGGGTAATTTGGCAAACAACTACAATTATTGGAATATTTTTGGGCTCAATAATACCAGAGAAACTTGGATTAAGTTTTGCAGTTCCTCTAACATTTTTAGCTCTCATTGTTGATGACTTAAGAAAATTAATAAACGTTATAGTAATTATTATTTCTGGTCTGATAGCAACACTTGGGTATGAAATAATTCCTTTTAAAGCTTATGTAATAGTTGCAGCAATTAGTGGTTTAATAATTGCAACAATCCTAACAAAATTTAAAGGATTAAATAATGGTTGAGTGGTCTTTAATAATTTATTGTGGAATAATTACTTTTTTTTCAAGATATCTAATGATTGCTATTCTTAAAAAAGAGATGTTTACAGATAGAATTCGTGATGTTTTGTCGTATGTGCCCTCAGCAATTTTTCCAGCAATTATTTTTCCTGCTATTTTTTTGGATATTAACGGGGATATTTTAATTGAAAATAATCCAAAAATTTTTGCAGCCATTATTGCGATGATAATTGGTCTTGTAAGTAAAAATGTTTTAGCAACTATATTTTCTGGATTAATTTCTTATTGGTTTTTAATTTTTGTTGTATTTAGTTAGCACCTAATTGTATATTTCTACCAACGTTGCTATCCATCATTTCAGGCTTAGATAGATTAAGATTAGACATAATTTCAATATACTCATCAACATTCTTTACTTGTAATCTGGGATTAAACTTTTTTTCATTTCCAATTGTACTTACTTTTTTACCATTATAATCATGACCAGGGTAGAGAAGGGTATCTTCTGGTAATTTTAGAAGTTTATCAAAAATTGAATGATACGAATCTTTAGAACTCCCATTTTGAAAATCAGTTCTACCAGTTCCATTAATTAAAAGAGCATCACCTGAAAAAATATATTTGTTTAATAAAAAACTATAGCTTTCTGATGTATGCCCAGGGGTATAAATTGATCTAATTTTTAGACCATCGACATTGATTAGTTCATTATCTTTTACTTTTATTTCAACCATATCAGCAGGTGTATGTTCTCCCATTATGGTAGTGCAGTTTGTAGACTGTTTTAATTTTGAGGCACCGGTAACATGATCTGCATGAATATGTGTGTCAATTACTTTTACGAGTTTAAGATCTAAATCTTTTAGTAGACCAATATAATTTTCAACATTTTCTAAAACTGGATCAATTATTACAGCTTCGCGACCTTTTGCCGAAGCTATTAAATAAGTATAAGTTGATGTTTTAGTGTCAAATACTTGTTTAAAAATCATATAATATTAATATCAAATATTTATGAATACCTCCACATTAGATTGGTCTTGCAAACATACTTGGAAGAGAAGTGCTAAGAATACCGCATGGTGTTTATTGGGATGTTCAATTGGTGATTTTGGAACTATTTTATTTTTTCAATTAACAAAAATACCATTTCCTGTTTTAGGTATAATGATATTAGCAATAGCTAATGGATTAATTACAAGTATAATTTTAGAAACGATTATACTGATAAAACAAAACTTTAATTTTAATAATGCTTTTAAAACCGCTATAGGCATGAGTTTCATTTCTATGATAAGTATGGAAGTTGCAATGAATTTAACAGATTATCTTTTAACAGGAGGTGCAATGCTTACCTGGTGGGTGATCCCAATAATGTTGATTGTGGGTTTTCTAACTCCTTGGCCTTACAATTATTGGCGATTAAAAAAATTTGGTATTGATTGTCATTAATTAAATGATTAACAAAAATTTAACCATACTGACTATTTGTCAGGTATTTTCTTTTACAGCACCACCAATTACAGTATTTATCAGTGGTATTGTTGGATTAAAAATTTCACCAATTTCATCTTTAGCAACATTACCAACATCGTTATCGATTGTGGGTACAGCTTTTTTTTCTTTTTTTGCAGCTAAGATAATGAGTAAGATTGGAAGAAAAAAAGGATTTATACTATCTTCAACTTATTCGAGTTTAGCATCATTATTAGGTGCATATGCAATTTATTCAGAAAATTTTATATTATTTTGTTTTTCTTGTTTTATAATTGGAACAGGTATTGCCTTCACTCATCAATATAGATTTGCTGCAGCAGAAACAGTTGAAAAAAATGATAGCTCAAGAGCTATTTCAATTTTATTACTTGCAACAATTCTTTCAGCATTGATAGGCCCAAATGTTGCAAATTTTACAAAAGATTTAATTTCAGATCATCTTTATACTGGATCATATATCTCATTAGCTGTTTTAACTTTTATACCAGTTTTTTTATTATTATTTTATAGATCGGATAGCAATCCAAAGACTAGTGAAAACACTAACAGTAATCAAAGATCATATTTTGAGCTTTTAAAAAATCCAGTTATTCTCCAGGCTATTGTTACAGCAGCATTTGCATATTCTATAATGTCATTCATTATGACTGCCACACCAATCAGTATGTATAAAATGCATGGATTTACATTAGGTTCGACAAGCATTGTTATCCAGTCTCATATAATAGGAATGTTTTTACCATCTTTGATTACAGGTGCGTTAATTAAAAAATTTGGACATTCGACAATTATTTACTCTGGAGCTTTAATTTATTTGATTTGTATTTTTTTGAGTTTTTATGATCAAACATTCATAAATTACTTAATCGCATTAGTATTATTAGGCATCGGTTGGAATTTTTTATTTATTGGAGGAACAAGTTTATTGGTACTTTGTTACAAAGAAAGTGAAAAATTTAAGGTACAAGGTTTTAATGACGTGCTAGTTTTTTCAATACAATCAATTGCAAGCCTTATGGCGGGATACTCAATTTTAAAATTTAGTTGGAATGAAATTAATTTAGCATGCATTCCTTTAATCTTAATAATTATAATGGTTTCGATAAGAGCAGATATCTATAAAAAAAAATGGCATCATTAAAGAATTGGGATAACAAAACATGGTTATCTTCAAAAAATTATATTCATTCTTTCAATAGTTTTCTGTTAAAGCAGGTAAAGCTTGATAAAAACTCCAGAATTTTAGATATAGGTTGTGGTAGAGGAAAAATTTTAGCTAATCTATCAATTAAATTAAAGCTACAAAATAAACCTATTGGTTTAGATATAGAAAGCCACAAGGATAAAAGTGAAAAAATAATTTTTAAAAAAATTGATGCGATGAATTTTGTATCAAAAACCAAAATTACTTTTGATTTAATACTAATAAAACAAACTATTCATCTTCTAAAGAAACAACAGATATTAAAGCTTTTATCGATATGTAAAAAAATACTTAGCCCAAATGGCAAAATAATTGTTTTAAGTCTAGATCCTCAAAAAAATGAAATACCAACATTTCATTTAATGAAAAAAAAATTAAATACCTCACTTAAAAAAGACAAAAGATTGTTTGATATGATTATTAAAGATAATCCTAAAACAATTATTAAAAAATTTATTTATTCAGTGCAAATTTCAAAATTAAAATATCTTGAAATGATTAATAATAGATATATTTCCACTTTACTTAATTTCACTGACAAAGAAATAATTAATGGTTTAAATGAAGTTATTAGAAAATATAAAAAAATCTTAAAATTTAAAGATAGATTAATTTGTTTTATTATTAAAAAATAATCAAAGTATTTTTTTTAACAAATTATCATTAAAAAATAATTTGTGAATAACTACAGCCATCAAATGAATTGCTATTAGAGCTATCAGTAAATAATTAGAATAAACATGAATATCATAAAACAATTCCCCTAATTCAAAATTATCTTGAATTCTAATTTTTTTAAAAATGATTATTAGTGTTTCACCATTAAATAATTTTTTAAAAATTCCTGATATTGTGATTGATAGAATTGTCACATATAACAAAATATGATTTAGTTTTGCTAAAAATTTTTGTCCTTTAAAAACACTTGGCTCTAACCTTGGAGTGGGATTAAAAATCTTATAAAGCAATCTTAAAATTACCAAGTAAAATAAAGATAAACCAACTATTACATGTATATTTTCTATATCCAATCTCTTTGGTCCAAAATCTAAATCAACCAGATAAAATCCAAGAGGTATTTGGGCGAATAGTAATATCGCACTTACCCAATGTAAAAATTTTGAAATTAACCCATACTCTGTTAGGGTATTTGTAAAATGCATATCTTAATTAAACATATTGCAAAGAATATTGGTATTAGTTTGTTATTAATAGTTTCAATATTTATTAATTTTAGCGCCAACTCTGAACAATCGGCTGAAGAAATTATCAAGGAAAGAAAAGCTTTATTTAGCAAAAACTATAAAACAGCAAAAAAAGTACAATCGTTATCTTCTAGTGGTGATTTTGATCAAGCAAAAGAGTTAATGATTGAGATGAGTAAAAACTACGAAAAATTATTGGGATTATTTCCAGAAAATTCAAAAGAGGGTTTTAAAACTGGATCGTTACCAACAATATGGGAAGATAAAGATAATTTTAATGCCCTAATGACAAAAGCTTCAAATGACATGGTAAAGCTTGCTTCTGTTATTGAAAGTTCTGATGATGTGAGAAGTACAATTGGTAAATTGATGTGGAGTAATTGTAAGGCATGCCACAGTAAATACCGAGAAGAACACTAATTAAATAAAGTTACTCATGATTCCGAAGAAAGTAAAAGATCATTTAGACGAATATATAAATCAAGAAGTTTACGTTCAAATTGCTATTATTAAAGGAAAAGAGAAAGGCACAACTCATTCAGCAATAAACAAATATTTTAACAGTAATCATTTTAAGGAGCTTTCAGAAGGAAGGCCTTATGATCATTTTATTGAAGGTTTAAGAGATAAATGTCTTATAAAATTAATAAACTCCCCAATGAGAAATAAACAAACAAATGATGAGATCATTAAAGAATTACAGAATAAATTAAACAACTTAAGTGAGGATGAGCTTAAAAATACTTATTGGGAAATAGAAACAGGTGAATTTTTTTCAAATGAACAAATGAAAGAACTTGAGAGTGATCGTAATAGTTTTATAGAAAAATTAGATTTATCTACAAAAGAGGATGATGTTTATCAAACTATTATAAGTTTTTGTAAGAGTTATGAAATACTTTGTCAGAAAAAATATCCTGAAGCGCCTCTTCCTCTTGAAATATTGAAATCAACTAATTAATTTTTTAAGGGTTCGCTCTTTAAGATGTTACCTAAAGAGCTCCCTTATATTGCCTCTTTGGCTTTTAAATCCAAATGGATTTTATTTTTTTTGTTTATGGATTGATTGTTCAGTTATGTATCAGGTGGTGTAAGTTTTAACATAATAACCTCCTTATTATTAAAGGTAGTTATTAATAAATAAATTACAATTGATTTATTTGTTGTTTTTGAAAATATACTTCTTGAATACAACCTAGTGCTTTAGTAAATTCTCGATAAATAAATTATCCATCAAATATTTATTTAACTAATCAATTCAAATTAAATTATTTTAAAATAAAGTTTACATCCCAAAAGGATATGTATAAGATTCGTATATGAAGTACTTATGTGCATTAAGAGATTTGTTAATTAGTCTTGTAGCTTCAACAATTATTATTTATGCAATAAATATCATTGCTGGATTTGCTGGTGCTGACTATGTGTTTACCAATGGAGAAGCTTTTGTAGTATGGATTTTAATGGCTATACTAGTTAATAACTGTCTTAAAAGATAAATTAAAATCTCTAAAATCATGAAAATTAGTTTTATTGGTACGGGCTTAATGGGCTTTCCTATGGCCAAAAATCTTCTAAAAAAAAATTTAGATTTGAAAATTTTTAGTCGGACATTGGAAAAATCAAAACCACTAGAAGAATTTGGAGGTAAAATAATAAATTCACTAAGCGAAGCTATTATTGACTCAGATATTATATTCACAATGTTAACTGATGATGATGCTGTTGAAAAAGTTTTAGGAAGCAAAGATTTTTTAAAAAATTTAAAGTCTTCTTCAACTGTTATAGATATGTCCTCTATAAAACCAAAAATTGCTATTAAATATGGAAAATTGTTAAAAGAAAACAATGTCAATTTTTTAGATGCTCCTGTTTCAGGGGGTACCATTGGCGCTGAACAAGGTAGTTTAGCAATTATGGTTGGTGGAGATCAAAAAATTTTTGATAATGTTATTGATCTTTTAAAAATTATGGGCAATCCAACTCTTGTAGGTCCAATCGGAAGTGGACAAATCTCAAAACTCGCAAATCAGATCATAGTTGGTGTTACTATTGGAGCAGTAGCAGAGGCTATAACATTATGTGAAAAGGCTGGTGTTGATGGAAATAAATTCATTAAAGCTTTATCTGGTGGATTTGCTGATGGAAAAATTCTTCAAAACCATGGAAAAAGAATGATTAAAAAAGATTTTTCACCAAAAGGAAAAGTGTCTACTCATCTTAAGGATATGAATAATATCTTAGAGTGTGCTAATGATTTTAATACTCAATTACCTATTTCAAATTTAATTCAGTCAATGTTTAAATCTTTGGTAGATAATGGTAACTCAGATGATGATCATAGTGCATTATATAAAGAAATTGAAAATCTAAATAAATCACAATAAATTTTAAGTGATAAAACTTATTATAATTAGCTTTATTCAGATTAGATAAAATAGTAAGAGAATAATGTGGATCAATTTAATTCAAAAAACTACAAAACATATGCTAATTTTTTAAATAAATTAGCATTAGAGCTCACTAGCTTTTATTTTTCTAAATTGAACAAAACATTTAAAGTATCCAATAAGTTAAAAGGTCGTGGTTATGATCCAGTAACCACATCGGACAAAGCTTTTGAAAAATTTATAAGATCTAAAATAAAAAAGAAATTTCCAAGTCATCAAGTTATAGGAGAAGAATTCGGTTACAAAAAAACGAGCAGCGATTATACTTGGGTAATTGATCCTATAGATGGTACAAGATCATTTGTTATTGGGAATCCAACTTGGAGTAATTTAATTTCTTTAAATTTTAAAGGTAAGCCAATTTTAGGATTAGCTAATTTTCCAGTTCTTAAAAAATACTACCTAAATTATTCAAATAAAGCCGCATATGTAGTTGAAAATCGAAAAAAAACAAAAATATCAGTTAATAAAAAAGTAAAATTTGGCAATATAAAATTATCTGCAGCGTTCCATGGTGCGCTTTCTTTAAATCAACAAAAAAAAATACCTCAAATTTTAAAATTGATGCAATTTCCTTGCAGCGATGCATTAAGTTATGCTCATTTAGCAGAAGGTAAAGTAGATGTTGTGATGCAATGCTCAAATAAAATTTGGGATATTCATCCTCTTATTCCAATAATTAAAGCTGCAGGAGGCATTGTAAGTACTTGGTCTAACAAAGATGCAGTTAATGCAGGGAATATTTTAGTGTCATCTAATTCAACAGTACATAATAAATTCCTCAAACTATTAAAACCAGTTTCAAAATGATTCCTAAAAAAGCTCAAGAAATTTTAGATTTTTGGTTTAAGGAAACTCCTGCTGAAAAAAGATTTAAAAAAGATGAAACATTTGATCAAACAATTAAAGATAGATTTTTAGATGATTATGAACTTGCATCACAAAATGAATATGATGATTGGCAAGATCAACCAATGAGTGCACTAGCTTTAGTAATTCTTTTCGATCAATTTTCAAGAAATATGTTTAGAGATGATAAAAAGGCTTTTGCACAAGATCATAAAACTAGATTGATTGTAAATGATGCTGTCTATGCTGGGTATTTAGAAGCGATGAATGAAAGTCAGAGATTTTTTATGATCTTGCCTCTAATTCATAGTGAAGAGATAACGGATCATGACATGGCTTATTATTTACTTAATAAATATTTAAGAGAACATGAGGGATATGTGCAGATCAAAAAGTTTTGGCAGGATCACACAAAAGCTATCAAACAATTTCACAGATACCCCCATAGAAATAAAATTCTTGGTAGAGAGTCTACTGAAGAAGAATTAGCTTTTTTAAATGGTCCAAACTCTTCTTGGTAACTGTGAATTTAAAATATATTTTTAAAATAATTGATAGTGAAGAGTGGCAAAAAGTAAAAGAGACAGGAACTTATTCCGGATCTTCTAAGGATATACAGGATGGTTTTATTCATTTTTCAGGAGAAGAGCAGGTTAAGGGAACTCTTGAAAAGTATTATTCAAAGCAAAAAAATTTAGTTTTACTTAAAGTTGAAACATTAAAATTAGATCATTTAATTTGGGAACAGGCATCAGACGGTAATATGTTTCCTCACTTATATTCGCCATTAGATTTATCTAATGTTGTAGATGAATTTGAAATTAAACTTGCAGATGACGGTATTCACAAGCTACCAAATGATTTTAATTAATTAAGTTTTCCTAAATAATTAACCATCACAACACCAACAATAATTAGAATAATCCCAATAGTTCCATAAATATTTGGTATTTGATTATATTTAAGCATTGCAAATAAAACGACACCAGTAACTGTTAATCCACTATAAGTAGAATAAGCAAATCCAACCGGTAGTGCTGACATTGCTTTTGAAATAGAAAACATTGTAATGCACATAAACAAAATACATAAAATTGATGGAGTTAATTTTGTAAAACCATCAGAAATTTTGGCAAAACTATTTGAAGCTATTCCAAATAAAATTCCAATAGCTAAAAAAATATATCCTAAGAATGGTTTCACTATTAATCCCTCGATGCAATTTTGTTAACTAAAGGTCTTACCATTGGTGCCATAGTAAACGCTGCAATTATTGCTATTGGAAATGAAAAAATAAAAGCATTTAAGAATCTATCAAAAAACCCTTCACCAAAACCAGTGTGGACTATTGTTACAACAGCTCCAATAATAACACTCATTCCAAAAGACATGAAAATCATAAACAAAGGTTGAGCATATTTTTTTGAAATCATGTTTAATTATTTCCTAACAAGTTGACCATTAATACTCCAATAATGATTAATACCAAACCTATTAGTGAGTATAGGTTGGGAACTTGATTAAATCTAATTACTCCAACTATTACAGTTGCAATGATAGTTAACCCTGCAAATGACGCATAAGTTATACCCATAGGAATATTTTTCATAACCATTGAAAGAGCGTACATACATAAAACAATTGTTATACCCGTGATCACACTTGGAATAAAAAGAGTAAACCCTTCAGCACTTTTTGCAAAGCTATTTGAAGTTACTCCTAAAACGACAGCTAGGATTAGAAAGACGTATGCGGAAGCAAGACTCATTTAATAATATTAAATGAAATCTTGCTAAATATATATAACTATTTCGCTATTTTAGTAGCACCTGTCTCAAGTGAAACAACCTTACCATCTTTATATTTATAAACAGCCATCACTGCTTCTTTATTACCGTCATTAAATGTTACAAAAGAATGTTCAACTCCAATTTCATCATTCTCGAAAAGAACTCTTACTTTATCTTTATTGATGTCTCCACTCATCGCCCATTTAATTACATCCACTTTTCCTAAAATATTTCCTGATGCGTGCATCGTGAATTTATAATCATCATGAAAAATTTCATTCATTGCAGTCTCATCTTTTGCTTCCATAGCAGCATTATATTTTGCTAATATTGACATATTTATCTTTCTTTCTTTTAATTATTAACCAGAATGGTTCATTACTGAATCATCAGACATCATAGTCATTTTTGATTGATCTATAATTACACCAGCCTCAATTCTTGCTTTTATTATTTCTTCGTCTCCACCAAATCCTTTCATTCCTTCCATTGACTCAAAATGTACAATTACTGTCATTGTATTATCATCTTCTTTATCTGTGCCCGCAAAAGCAATTGTCATTCCATATTTTTTTAATTTATCTCCATTTGCAAGGATCATTTCTTTCCATAAGTTAAATCCCTTAGATAGTTTTTGTTCTATTTTTACGTACATTTTTATCTCCTTTTATTAATATTTACTTATTCACTAAAGATGACTCTTATTTCGTCTTCGATAGTTCCTTCAACTGCAACTTTCTTCAATTGCTTCTGAAGACTTTGATATTTTTTATCTGCTGACATTTTTGCATCAGCCTCATTGTCTCCTTCAAACATTGGACCAATTAATGTTTCTCTAATTGTTCTTGGATCACCACCAATTTGAAATGAAAAATAAATATTGTGCTTAGGATAATATTTTTTTCTAACCTTTGCTAAACTTTTTCCAATTTCCATTGCTTCACCTAAGCTGTTATCTTTTACCTTCATTGTTCTTGTGTATATTGCTTGCATTTTTTTCCTTTAGTTTTTGTGATTTAAGATTACTGCACCAGCTTTTCCATCAACTGAATCAATTACTTCCTTATTTAAATCCATTCGTTTCGTTCTTGAAGCAGAAGCTCGTTCCATTGCATCATTATCTGCATATAATGAAACAAACATTAAAGTTTTGTCATTTATACGAACTTCCAATAATTGTTCTGCTTCAGGAAATTCACTTGGTGCATTTGTTTTGTAAGTTTCTGCAATTTGATCTGCGCCTTCCTTAGATTTTAAGTTTAGAGTCGTTATTCTTGCTACTGACATTTTTATTCTCCTTTCATTATTAATTTTTTATTATCCCAAAAAATTAAATGCATAACATTATAAAAATATCGAAGAAAAAGGCTTAGTTCTTATAAAATTTAGTTATTTTACAACTTATCTTAGAATTAATTTCTTACATTTAAAAATTAACAATAACAATTTTTTTTGATAAAAATTAACTATGATTGAAAAATTTAATGGAATTTTTTACTTAATCCTTTTCATAATTCATTTTTTAGGTTTTGGAATTTATGCTTATCAAATGATAATTAATAATAAAAATTTTAGAGCTAAATTTGAAATGGATGAAACAGCAACACCTATAATGCGAATGATAGGTGCTACTTTTCTAGGAGCATTATTGATGGCTCTTTATATAATGTTTGTCAGACCTAATGGTGTTGAAGGTACTTGGGCATTCTTTAATTTAATTTTTGTACAAAATGTATGTATCTTAATTGTAAACACTTATTCGATAAAAATTGACAAAACAGGAATTAGAAATGACTCGAACGAAGGTGTTATAGCACCACTAGTATTTACTATTTTGAGTGCAGTTCTAATATATGGGTTGTCAGATAAAATTTATATCTAAAGCCAATTAGGGAAGGGTAAACCTTTTTCTTCAAGGAATTTTTTATTAAACATCTTAGTTGAGTATTTATCACTTCTATCACAAAGAATTGTAACAATCGTTTTTCCTGGTCCTAATTCTTTACCTAATCTAATTGCACCAGCGATATTAATTCCACAGCTTGTGCCAAGGCTTAACCCTTCATTTTGAATTAGATCGTATAGAATAGGCAGTGCTTCATGGTCATCGATTGAATAAGCATCATCTATTTTAGCATTTTCAAAGTTTTTAGTTACTCTACTTGAACCAATTCCCTCAGTAATAGACCCACCTTCTGATTTTAACTCACCATTCTTTATATAATTATAAAGAGCAGAACCTTTGGGATCTGATAAATAAATTTTTATATCTTTATTTTTTTCTTTAAGAGCATTACTTACACCAGAAATAGTTCCACCGGTTCCAGATGAGCAAACAAATCCATCAACCTTTCCGTCTGTTTGATCCCAAATTTCTGGTCCAGTTCCCTCATAATGACCTTTTGCATTTGCCGTGTTATCGAATTGATTAGCCCAGATAACACCGTTATTATTTGATGGTCTTAATTCATCAGCTAGTCTTGCTGCAATTTTTACAAAGTTATTTTCATCTTTGTAAGGCTTTGGTGCTACCAATCTAAGTTCTGCACCTAGGTTTTTTAATAAATCTTTTTTTTCTTGAGTTTGATTATCGTTCATTACAATAATAGTTTTGTACCCTAAGGAGTTTCCTAAAAGACCCAAACCAATTCCAGTATTACCTGCTGTTCCTTCAACAACAGTCCCACCTTTTGAAATTAATTTTTTTTCTTGAGCATCTTTTATTAATGCTAATGCAGCTCTATCTTTAACTGATCCACCTGGATTTAAAAATTCAGCTTTACCATAAATATTGCATCCAGTTATTTCTGATGCAGCTCTTAATTTTATTAAAGGAGTATTTCCAATCCCTGAAATAAAATCATTTTGAATGTTGCTCATTAGTCTGATTTTGTATCACTATCTGGAGTAATACCATAAGGTTTGAATTCGCTATCAGCAATACCAACATTCTTTGCTGGTATACCAACCATAACGGCTTTTTCTGGAACATCTTTTGTAATCACTGCGTTAGCACCAATTTTTGCACATCTTCCAACTCTGACAGGACCTAACACTTGTGCACCTGATCCAATAACTACATCATCTTCGATTGTTGGGTGTCTTTTAATATTACGCTGACCATTTGAGTTTATACTTGGTGCAATCCCTCCAAGTGTAACCATATGATAGATAGTTACATTCTCACCAATTTCGGAAGTTTCTCCAATCACAACTCCCATACCATGATCAATAAATAAATTTTTTCCAATTTTAGCTTTAGGGTGAATCTCAATACCAGTTAAGAATCTTGAAAACTGGGAAATCATTCTTGCAATTATTTCAAATTTAGCGGTACTAAAAAAATTTGCTAGTCTATGAAAGAAGACTGCTTTAACTCCAGGATAAGTTAAAATTAAACTTAACTTAGATTTTGCAGCTGGATCTCGATCAATTATAGATTGTAAAAAATTTCCCATGTTTTTTTGCTAGATTGACTTAATTGTGATCTTTATATAGTGATTATATTTCGTAATTAAAGAGGAGATTTATGTATAGAAATACCAATTGTTTTCATTTAGCTGTCCCTTGTGGTGACTTAGAAGTAGCAAAAAAATTTTACAGTGAAACATTAGGCTGTAGATTAGATAACTCTGATCAAGAATGGGCTGATGTTGATTTTTGGGGAAATGAATTAACTCTTCATGCAAGTGAGCATAAATTAGATAACGAAAGACATGATGTCGATATGGGAAATGTTTCTGTTCCTCACTTTGGTGTGCACTTATCAAGAAAAGATTTTGATACTTTAAAACAAAGATTAAAAGACAATGGCACCAAGTATTATGATGAACCTTACCTAAGATTTAAAGGAACAAAGTATGAGCAAGAAACTTTTTTTGTTAAAGACCCTAATGAAAATGTTTTAGAGATTAAAACACTTACTGCAAACGCTGAGTAAATAAATCGAATTGTCCTTAAATCAATATATTCCATCTAGATTGGTATTATTATTTAGAAGACTAAAGTTTTATATTTTAGGTGAAAAATTTTATAAAAAGCTTAATTATGATTGGCATAAACACTCTCATAGATTTGATATAATCAATAATATTATAAAACATAAAAAATATAATTCTTATCTAGAAATTGGCTGTCAAGCTGATGTCAGTTTTAAAAAAATTTTAGCGCCTGATAAAATTGGGGTGGATCCCATGGATGGAGGCACTCACAGAATGACTAGTGATGATTTTTTTAAAACTAATCAAAAAATGTTCGACCTGATATTTATTGATGGTTTACATGAATATTCACAAGTTTTAAGAGATATAAAAAATTCAGTTAATTTTTTGAATAAAGATGGAATTATTTTAGTACATGATTGCCTACCTGCAAAAATTTGGCACCAAACTATGCCTCAAACACACTCGAGTTGGAACGGTGATGTGTGGAAAGCAATAGTTGAGTGTAGAACTCTTAAAAATATTGATACTTATACTTGTGTTGCTGATCAAGGATTAGGAATTATTTTTAATAAAAAAAATACGAAATTATTAGAGGATGAAATAAGAGATTTTAAAAAACTTACATTCAAAGATTATTATCAAAATCATAATAAATATATGAACTTAATTGATGAAAATGAGCTGTATAATTTAATAAAATAGTTTTAACCAATTATCATTTACTTTCTCCAGGCTAAAACTTTAGATTATTCAATATAAAAAGAAAAATATATATAGAATAAAGCAATTTTAGTCTTTGACTCTATCAAAAGATTTAAGCTAATCTTCATTTTTAAATTAATAGAGAGGGATATAATGAGAATAATTAAAACTACACTTGTAGCTGGATTAATTTCTTTATTTGCAACTTTTTCATCATTTGCTGAGAAAGTAAAAATTGGAGATCCAGGTTGGACAGGTGCAACAGCTATTGCAAATTTATTAGCAGCAGTTGTTACAGATAAAATGGGTGGAGAAGCAGAACTTGTTCCTGGTAACAATACTGCGATCTATGGTGCAATCGACAGAAGTAAAGGTGAAATCGAAGTTCACCCTGATATCTGGTTACCAAATCAACAAGCTTATACAAATGATTTAGTTCCAAAAGGAACTTTAAAATTAAGTAGCAAACCATATGAAGGAAACCAAGGTTATTGTGTTTCTCAAAAATTTGCGAAAAAATTTAACATCACTGCAATTGAAGATTTAGGAAGACCTGAAGTTGTTAAAGCTATGGATAGCGATGGCAATGGTAAAGGTGAGTTTTGGATTGGTGCAGATGGTTGGGCGTCAGCTAATGTGAATCAAGTCAAGTTAAGAGATTACGGTTTATATGATGCAGGTATCGAGCCAATTAGAGCAGCTGAAGCAGTTAAAAATGCAAGAGTACTTGACTCAATTAAAAAAGACGAAGGTTATGCATTTTATTGTTACAAGCCACATGCAATTTGGGGAATGGCAGATGTAGTTATGTTGGAAGAGCCTAAATTTGATCCAGCTAAATACAAAATGGTACAACCTAAAGAGGATGCTGACTGGTACAAAAAATCTTATGTTGCTTCTAAAGATGCACTTAAACAAATTCAAATTGGTTGGGGAACTTCTTTAGAAAGTAAATCGCCAGCTATTGTTGAATTCTTTAAGAACTTTCAATTAACAGCAGACGATGTATCAGCTATGGCTTATGCAATTTCAGTTGAAAAAAAACAACCAGCTGATGTAGCAAGAGCTTGGATGAAAGCTAATAAATCAACAGTTGATGGTTGGTTAGGCCTTTAATCTAAATAAAACAAATTACTTATACTCGGCAATTTTATATTGCCGGGTATATTTTCCTTAATAAAAGAAAGATAAATGGATTCATCTGGATCAGCTATTAGAATTGAAAATGTTTGGAAAGTGTTTGGTAACACCTCAAATGAAGCGATAGATGCAATTCAAAATAAAAGAATTTCAAAAACTGAAGCACTAGAAAGATACAATTCAGTAATTGGTGTTTCTGATGTCTCATTTGACGTTAAGTCAGGAGAGATATTTTGTGTAATGGGTTTATCAGGAAGTGGTAAATCCACATTAGTAAGACATATTAATAGGCTTTTAGAACCAACATCAGGTAAAATTTTAATCAATGGTCAGGATGTAATGTCTCTTGATAGAGATAGTTTACAAGAATTAAGAAATAAAAAAATTGGAATGGTTTTTCAAAACTTTGCTTTGATGCCCCATAGATCTGTTGTTGATAATATTGCAATGCCACTTGAGATAAGAGGTATCAGTAAAAATGATAGATTGGATGCTGCTAATAAAATTTTAGAAATAGTAGAACTTCAAGGTTGGGGAAATAAATTTGCTCATGAATTATCAGGAGGGATGCAACAAAGAGTAGGACTTGCAAGAGCCTTAGCTGCAGATCCTGACTTTCTATTAATGGATGAACCTTTTAGTGCACTAGATCCATTAATTAGAAGACAACTTCAATCAGAATTTATTAAGCTTTCAAAACAGATGAAAAAAACAACTGTTTTTATTACTCATGATTTAGACGAAGCGGTAAGAGTAGGTCATCGAATTGCAATAATGAGAGACGGTAAAGTCATTCAAGTTGGAACACCTGAAGAAATTGTTGTTAGTCCAGCAGATGATTATGTTGCTGATTTTGTTAAAGGTATTTCTAGACTAAAAGTAGTTCAGGCTAAATCCATCATGCAATCAGTTGAAAGTTTTGAAAATAAAAATGGAAAATTGTCTAACGATTTAGAAGTTGTAAATGAAAGTGATTTGTTAAGTAAATTGATTGAAACTTCAGCCTCAAAAGACAAACCAGTAATTGTTCAAAATTCAGAAAGTAAAATAGTCGGTGTTATTTCACAAGCAGATCTTTTAAAGGCAGTTATTGAAGGAGGAGATGGTGAGTAAAGAAATTAACAATCCATCTAGATCAGAACTGATAACTGATTTTGTTAAAACAAATCCAAATTATTATATTGATCAATTTCAAAAAATTGGAAGCAAGCCTACATTTTCTTTTTCATTTAATATTTACGCTGCAATTTTAGGCCCAATTTGGTTTGGAATGCGAAATATTTGGAATTGGGCTTTGACTTTTTTAATTATCGAAACTTTCTCAGTTGTTCAAATAATAAGAGGTTTGTTTGGAAATATTACAAAAGATGCAATTCAAAAAATTGAACAAGTAAAATCTACTATTGCTTTTAGAAATCAACAACTAGAAGCAGCAATTACGAACAATCCGGATAAAGTTGATGTTTACAAAAGAAACATCAAATCATTAGAAGATGCCATGCAAGGCTATATAAATGAAGTTGATAGAATTGAGGCATCAGCTATCTGGATAACTATTTTTGGAATACTATCTTTAATAGTAGTTAAGATTATACAAGGTGTACTTGCTAATTCTAAATTAGAAAAAAGATATTCAGAATGGTTATCAGATAAAACAATAAGTCCGGGGATGAAAACTAGAAATTATATTTTGAGTACAGTTTTTGCTTCTGTAATCATGTTTTTTTCAGTAGTTCATTATAGCTTTCCAGGCTTAATCAATATAATGAACGAGTTTCCAACACATCCAGATATAAGATTAACTTCAATTGCATGGGTTGAAACTATATTCAATTATGCGGTTCTTAAAGGAGATGCTTTATTTACAGCTATTACCATTGGGATTAGATCTGTTTTAGATTTCTTAGAGTTATTGTTTGTTAAAACTCCATGGATAGTAATCATTACTACGATTGTAACCTTAACTGGTTTATCCGCAGGACCTAGAGCAGCAATTTATTCTGCTGGTTTTTTAGCTTATATGGGTTTTTTAGGTTTTTGGGTAAAAGCTATGACTACTCTTGCGTTACTTGGTACAGCCGCAATTTTAAGTATTGCAATTGGAATACCTCTTGGAATTTTTTGTGCAAGACGTCAAAGATTTTACTCAATGATAAGACCTATAATGGATTTCATGCAAACCATGCCAGCCTTTGTATTTATGATCCCAGTTATTGCTTTTTTTGGAACAGGAAAAGTTGCAGCCGTAATCATTACAATGATTTTTGGTGGAACACCCGTTGTAAGATTAACAGTATTAGGTTTAAGAGGCGTTCCTGAAACAATAAGAGAAGCAGCAATAGCTTATGGAGCAAGCAAATGGTATTTACTTAGAAAAGTAGATTTACCTTTAGCAACTCCTTCTATCTTAGCGGGAGTTAACCAAACAGTAATGTTAAGTTTAGCCATGGTTGTTGTTGCATCATTAATTGGTGCCAAAGGATTAGGCCAAGATGTACTTGAAGCACTTCAGTATGCAAACGTAGGTCAGGGTATTTTAGCTGGTGTTGCAATTTTATTTGTTGCATTAATTCTAGATAGAGTTGTTCAAGGTAAGAAAAGAGTTTAATAAACCCTAATGGAATTTCTGCTATTAGGTTTTTTTACTGGCTTAAGTTTAATTTTAGCAATAGGCGCTCAAAATATTTTTGTAATTGAGCAGGGTTTAAAAAAACAACATATATTTTTAGTTTGTTTAATTTGTTCTTTATCGGATTTAATTTTAATTTTTGTTGGAATATTTCTTTTTCATTATTTTGTTCAATATTTTAACTCAACAATAGAATTAATATTTAACATTCTATTAATTTGCTTTTTAATTCATTTTATTTATTCAAAAATAAAAATATTTAATACAAAAGTAAGTTTAGGGAGCGATCTAAATAATGTTTCTAAATATGATATTCTTTTAAAAACTTTAGGTTTTACCTACTTAAATCCTCATGTTTATTCAGACACAGTATTTATTTTAGGAAACTTTTCAAAAAACTTCTTATTAAATGAAAAGATTATATTTGGAATTGGTGCTTCAATAGCCTCATTCCTTTTTTTCTTTTTACTAGGCTATCTGTCAAAAATTTTATCTAAATATGCACAAAGTAAAAAAGTTTGGAATATAATTAATTTATTTATAATTATATTTATGAGCTTTTTGACTTTTTTAGTGTTTTTAGAAACTATTAATTAGAGTATCCGTATTTCTTAAGTCTAACATCACCAGTTCTTGCATGCGCTTCCATTCCTTCATATCTAGAAATTCTAGCAGCTGCAGCTCCAACACCTGTAACACTCATGCCTACAGCAACACAATAAAATGCTTTTGCTGTTTCACCATTTGTTGCATCAACTCTACCACTAAAATTATTTTGTAATGGTAAAGTTGAAGGTCCAAACGGAAGAGTAGTTGTACCTGATTGAAGATTAGCTCTAGTTAATCTAACATATACTTCAGGAACACTAGATATTTGAGCTAGTGTTCGTATTTCAGTTTGCATAGATCCTGAAGTATCACTCCAGTATTGGAAGTATGTATTTACCGTAACACCTAATCCACCAATTGTAAAAGTTTGTGTGTCAGAACTTCCATCATTATCAGTTACGTTTAATACAACCGGGAAGTTACCTCCAGATGGTGGCATAACTCCACTTAAAGTTCCTGTACAGTCTCCATTGTTGGTAAAAGTTAACCATGATGGTAAAGCTGGTGTAGTAAATACTAAGTCTGCACAAGGTGTATCAGGATCTGCTACGGTCCAATTATAAGTCCAAGTATTACCACCTGTTAAATTAGGATATGTATTTGCAGTTACTGGATCAGTAGATGTCCATATTGGTGGATCAGGAGTACCAGTTACAGTTATAGTTTGAGTAGCTACATTACTATCACAATAACCATCATTTACAAGCCAAGTAAATGTAGTAACACCAAAAAAACCAGCTGCAAATGTATATACCCAACCACCTGTAGCAGTATCCAAAGTTAATGTACCTTCACCAGCTGGTATATCTGTAACTAAAGTATATGTTAAACCATAACTTCCATAACCATCATCATCTCCTAATAATGTACCAGTAGTAGATGTGTTTTCAGGAATTATAGTAGATTGACCACTGGCTGTAGGGCACGTGTTTCCACTAGCTACTGTTTTACAACAACCATCCCAAAATATCATATTATTAGTAGAACCTGGTATATCATAATTTATATCATGGCTATAACCAAGTTGTAAATTTAACTGTTTGCCTTTTAAAGCAGCTCTGTAACCAACACCAACTAATTCTAATTCTTTAGTCCATCCGGTTGAGACGCCTTCAATCATATTCGCAATTAGTGCACGATAAAGTCCGTGTTTAGCTTTGTGTTCCTTGTTTTCAGACGGACGTTCTAAATAAACGACATTGTCTTCAATTTTTATACTTACAGCAGTATATTCCTGAGTTAGCTCACCTAATTTACCTTTAACAGTAATTAGGTTATCTGTGATGTCTAGACTGACACCTTCTGGAATTATTACTGGATTTTTTCCTATTCTTGACATTTCTTAAAATCTTTTAAATTAGTAGACGTAACACAAAACTTCACCTCCGACGTTTTCTCTTTGGGCTTGTTTACCAGTCATGACTCCACGTGAAGTAGAAACAATTGCAATACCTAAGCCGTTGAGAATACGAGGTAAATCTCCAGAACCAGAGTATTTACGTAAACCTGGTTTACTTATTCTTTGGATCTTCTTAATTACTGGATCTTTGGTGTCCTTATTGTACTTTAGCGCTATTTTGATAGTACCTTGTACAGTTGAGTCATCAAACTTGTAACTTAAAACATATCCTTGTTCGAATAATATTTTGGTAATTTCTTTCTTAAGATTAGACGCCGGGATCTCTACAACTCTGTGGTTAGCACGAACTGCGTTTCTAATTCTTGTTAAATAATCCGCTACTGGATCTG
>ENA-ORDA01001002-ORDA01001002.1-marine-metagenome-genome-assembly--contig:-NODE-1002-length-25539-cov-6.737059_pt1 | contig 25539 bp, 25 predicted proteins | sample MGYA00237778_ERZ508506 | MGnify/ENA primary metagenome ERZ508506 (study PRJEB26177, sample SAMN06267891) | marine metagenome | isolation source: Monterey Bay, California, USA | place: Pacific... | reverse complement strand
TCCAGATCTATAAGTACTGAAAAATTTTTGAGAAGTGGTTTCTGAATATCAATTCCTCCATGATATCCCCAACCATTATTAAATACAGACAAACGATGAAAAACTAATGGTAAATCTATTGTTGAACTCTTTTTTAAAGATCCATACACTAAACCAAAATCAAGTCCATTTGTAATTGTTAAATCAAAATATTTTAGCGGTTTAGATATTATCCAAGAATATGAAACCCCAAGCATCGGAGGCAGATTTAAATTAGGATCGAGCAATCCACCAATACCTTTTCTAGATAATATATTTAGTAGTGGAGTTGGGTACCTAAAAGAAAGAGAGCTGGCCGCATTAAAGCCCTTCCAGTTTTTTTCTTCTTTTTTGATTGACATATTTGGCATAACAAAGAATACTATAGGATGAACACTGTATTCTACTTTTTCAGAATAACCATATCTAAAAGGCTGGAAAAGACCTACTTCCCATTTTTTATTTTCTAAAATACTCGCTGAATTGGCATTCCAAGAACCACTCATAGAAAAAATAAGGTTGCTTGAAAAAGTTAAAGCCAATATAATTTGTAAATATTTCATTCTAAAGCTCCTGTTCAAACACAGGTATGAAAATAGCACTTACCGGCATATGGTCACTAAGAGCCCATGCTTCTTGATGAGTATACCCTGAGCCATCTTCCCACGACCCATTTGTAAAGAGGTAATCGAGCTTCCTGTCATATTTAATATCATGCCTCTCATAACTAGTACTTGGAGCGTGAGTGTAGTTACTAGAATCTAATGTTGAACCATCTGCATGAGAGATTGCGGCACTATAATTATTATATAATGGCTGAAGAATATCTGGCTCTCCTTCAAAATTATCAAAAAATGCGCCTTCTTTATGGGGACCAGCGGATGAATCAATAGAATGGTATTCACTTTCAGACCCTTCTGAATCAACGTACTTTTCGGAATCACACTTATCCAGCATACAGAAATCAACTGTTGAATTTGGAGGAACGGAATTCAAGTCTCCCCCACTAACAAAAACACCATTATTATTCGCTATTTCACTTAGAACCTCTGAGTATTTTATGAGATGTTGCTGTTTTGTGTCATCAGTCGCAAATGCGGTTGCATGAATATCGACTGCGAAAAAATCTTTTCCTGATTGAGCTAAAGAAGGAATTTTTGCTTTTAAAATATTGCGCCTCAGATAAAAATATTGTATCAAATCATCTTGGTCTGTTCGAAGCCTTAGTTCAACCCTCTCTGCTTCTGTAATCTCATACCTCGAGAGAATTGCATTTCCTGTGTTGATTTTCCCAATTCCATCAGTTGGTATAAAATCGGCCTTCCACATTGAGGCATAACAACCATAATTAAGGTATGTGTTTTCTAATAGATATTGAACCTGATCCAGATAGCCCGTTCTTTTTGAAGAAACATCAACTTCTTGAAGAAGAACTATATCCGCATCAATCTTATTTAATGTATCTGCAATGGCCTGCATTATTAACTTTACATCGCTGTTTTCGGATATTACTTCGTCTCCACAAGAGTCTCCAAAAAAAGGAAAACGCCCAGAACCAAAGCGAATATTCCAAGTAACCACTTTAAGCGCTCCATCATCATAAACATCAGAATCGCCGGGAATATTTGAAGCTTTATACATCACTGCATTTTCCGTTTCCGAAAACTCGGTTACAAAGGGATCGCAGCCAATTAGTAATATAAATAGGAGGGGAATTTTAAATATTTTCATTTCAATCCTTGTTTATTAACAAATCTAATATTTTTTCTGGTGGGCGGCCGATCACAGCTTTGCTGCCCAATACCGCAATTGGCCTTTCCATTATTTTAGGATACTTTGATATAGCTTTAGCCATTTTTAAATCATCGGATATTAAATTTTCCAATTTATTAAATTTAAAATCTGCTTCATTTTTTCTCACAAATAGACCGGGCGAAAGCCCTAGTTTATAAGATAGATCTAAAACTTGTTTTTCAGATAGAGGGTTTTTTAAATACTCTCGGACTTCATATTCTCTGTTAGATTCTTCTAGGAGCTGCACGGCCCCTCGACTTTTCTTTCACCTTGGGTTATGGTATAAAACAACTTTTCCCATACTATATGATCCTTTAGATTTTTTTAATTAAGACTATTCAAATATAACAAAAAATTTATAATTTTTTAAAAAATGAAATAAAAGCCTTATTAAAGAATATTTAAAGCCTTCTTTTAGTATATTTAATGAATAAATATTAAAAAAAAAATGAAACTCGACGAAACAGATATACAAATATTAAAAGCTCTCCAAAAAGATGGTCGAGAGTCAGCAAGCCATATCGCCGAAAAAGTAAATGTTTCGGTGCCAACGGTAACAGAGCGCATTAGAAAACTTCAAGAAAACGGTGTGATTTTAGGGTTTCAAACAGCAATTGACCCAAGTTCAATAGGTCTTGATGTTTCAGCCATAATTACTATTATTTCTGGTTCCTCTCAATATTATAGGGAGGTAACTATAGCAGCTGAAGAAACACCTGAGGTTGTTCAATGTTTTAGTACAACCGGAAACGGATCACACATGCTATATGTAGTAACAAAAAATTCAAACACACTTGAAGAACTATTACGGAAAATACAAAGTTGGCCTGGAGTTGTTCGAACTGAGACACAAATTATTCTTTCATCTTACAAGCCCGGATCAACTGTTCCTCTTTAAAAAAAATAGTTTAGTGAAATTCGGACTTTGCTTTCTTTTTTCTCTTTAATTAAAATAAGTATTTCCACGAACCACTTTAAATAATTATAAAAATTATTTTATAATGTCTTAAATATTTTATATATTTTAAATACAACTATTAAAATTTTTAAGAATTATTAACCAAAAACATTAAAAAGGTAGGAAGATGAGTAAAGTTCGCTTAGAGTATATTTGGATGGATGGCCATGCGCCCACACAAAAACTTAGATCAAAAACAAAGGTACTAGAGGGCCCAATAAAAACAATAGAGGATTTACCAGATTGGGGGTTTGATGGCTCGAGCACAAACCAAGCCGAAGGAAATAACAGTGACTGCTTGTTAAAACCTGTCTATAAAGTACCAGATCCTATTAGAGGAGGAGACGACCTATTAGTTATGTGCGAAGTAATGAACGCAGATGGAACCGTTCACTCGACAAATACTCGCGCTCCATTAAGAGTCCTTTCTGAAAAATATAAAGATGAAAAAGCCTGGTTTGGTATTGAACAAGAATATACTCTTTTCGAGGGTAGAAATCCTTTAGGTTGGCCAGAAGGTGGCTACCCTGCACCCCAAGGACCCTTTTACTGTGGTGTTGGTGCAGACGAAGTTTATGGAAGAGACATTGTTGAGGAGCATATGCAATTATGTATTGATGCCGGATTACAAATTTCCGGAATTAATGCTGAGGTGATGCCTGGACAATGGGAATATCAAATAGGTCCTCTCAGCCCACTAAATTCAGGTGATCAAATGTGGCTTTCCCGATGGTTACTCTATCGAATTGCTGAGGACTATGGTGTCAGCGCAACCCTACACCCTAAACCAGTAAAAGGTGATTGGAACGGTGCAGGAGCTCATACAAATTTTAGCACTGAGTCAATGCGTTCACCGGGTGGAATAAAAGTTATTGAAGAAGCTTGTGAAAAGCTTAGTAAAAAACATGACGAACATATTGAAGTATATGGAGCACATAATGAAGAAAGACTAACCGGTCTTCATGAGACGTGTAGCATTAAAGAATTTCGTTACGGGGTAAGTGATAGAGGCGCATCCATTCGAATTCCAATGCAGACAGCAAAGGACGGTTTCGGATATCTTGAAGATCGAAGACCTTCAGCTAATATGGATCCCTATAAGGTCTGTGCAGTATTGCTTGAAACCACTTGTGGTTGATTAAAAATCAAATAAAGTATAACAAAAGAGACTCAGTTAACAAAGTCTCTTTTGTTATACAATACGCTCAAAGACTCCAGTTGATCGGTTTTTTTTCACAGAGTCCCATGTGAAATATTGCCCATTCATTGCTATATAAACACCAAAAGGAAGCGCTTGAGAGAAAGCCAGTGCACTTCCTACATTAAATAGACCATCACTACTTCCAAACTTGTAAGGAATCATCGCACCAGTTAAGACAATTGTTTTGTTTAATTTTTGGGCAGCAATAAGTTCTGCTGTTTCCCCCATGGTATCAGTTCCATGCGTTATTACAATCTGACTCTCTTTAATATGCCTACATGAATCTGTAATAAGCGTTCTATCCTTATTGCTCATTTTAAGACTATCAATGAGCATCAATGTAGATATTTTGACTTCAAGCCTACAGCGCCCGAGGGCTAACAATTCTTCGATGTGAGTCTTGTTAAAATAAAGTTTCCCATCTATTTCATCGTACTCTTTATCAAATGTACCGCCCGTAATTAGAATTCTAACTGACATTTCAACCTCATATTATATTGCAAACATTCTTAAATAACTTTTTTTTTAAATCAGGTACTTCTGCATTATCAGAAGGGAAACCAACGGGTATGAGTAATATTGCTTTTTCATTATTAGGCCTATTTAATAGTTTTTCCAAGAAACCCATTGGTGCTGGCGTATGGGTTAAGGTCGCGAGACCCGCATTATGCAGTGCAGTTAATAAAAAACCAGATGCAATCCCAACTGATTCATTAACATAATAGTTTTTTGTCTTCTTTTCTCCATTTATTGTAAATGTTTTTTTAAAAACAACGATTAGAAAAGGGGCGTCTTCTAAAAAAGGTTTTTCCCAATTAGTTTCAAATTTTTTTAAATCTTCTAACCAATAATCTGGGGCACGGTTTTGATAAAATTCTTTTTCTTCTTTTTCTGCTGCAGATCTTATTTTTTTTTTCAGAATAGAATCTTTCACAATTGTGAAGTGCCAGGGTTGTTTATTTGCTCCCGATGGTGCAGAGCTTGCAGCTTTAACCGCATCTTTAATAATATTAATTGGTACTAACTCTTTTGAGAAATGACGAATAGACCTTCGAAGAAGCATTGTTTTTAAGAAAGCCTCTGATTGAGCATTCATTCTATCACTTGATATTCTTTTAAAATTTAATTTTTTCAATTTGCTACTATGTTTTTTTACCATATTTTTTTATATAAATACAATACAGGTTATTCCAAATGAGACCTCTTGAAACAATTAGTCTTCTTCTAATTGGTGCATCAATTTATCTATTAATCTTTAAAAAAGACGAAAGAAAATTTCTTGCTTCGTTATTCTTTTCAATCCTTTGTGTCATATTACAATACTACATCGAAGGTTTTCGATGGCAGTTAAACTTTGCACTTTTTATAATGCCCTTTATTTATCTAAGGTTCAAGCTTTTTGATAATAGGAGCGTTGTACTAAATACAATTACCATTACATGGTTTTTTCTAGCTGTCTTTATTCCATATATAATACCCGTTTTTGATTTACCCAAGCCAGATGGCGAGTATGATATTGGGACGGAATTATTCTGTTGGACAGACTCAACAAGATCCGAGTGGTTTACAAAAGAGGATTCAACAGACTTTCGTAAACTTGTAATCCAGTCATGGTATCCTGGGAAAAAGAAAAACTTATCCCAACGTAACTCCTATATGAATTATATGGATTTGCGCGCAAAAACAATGGCTAAAGCAGGAAAAATCCCTTCTTTTTTGCCAAAGCACCTAGAGTATGTTAAATCAAATAGTTTTAAAAATATTCCCGTTAGAAATTCAGATCAAAAACTTCCTGTAATAATTTTTTCACATGGCATTACAGGTTCTAGATTATTGCATCAAGCTCTTTTTGAAAGCTTAGCAAGCCAGGGTTATGTTATTTTTGCTATCAATCATAGTTATGATGCTAATATTACAATATACCCAGACTCTTCGATCGCAGACTATAGGTCGGACTTGACTGGTCACCCTGATAGCCTATTAATTCGGAAAAAGCAAATTATTACACGTACAAATGACATTACCTTTTTGATAAATCAATTAGAAAAAATTGAATCTAAAAAAACAACCTCTTTATTATACAATCAGTTAGATTTAACTAAAATAGCTATAGCAGGTCATTCATATGGTGGAGCAACTGCAATTTTTGCCTCTAGTTTAGACAACCGAATTAAGAGCTGTTTTGTGTTAGATGGATGGTTCAGTCCTTTACCTGATAAGATAGTTACTTCAGGTTTAGATATTCCTCTTTTTTGTATAGGAAGGCCCTCTTGGGATGATTCAGACTACCCTTCAAACTACAAAAATTTAGAACTTTTACTTAATGCTTCCACATCACAAAAATTTCATGTTTTTATTAAAAACAGCCTGCATTTAGACTTTACAGATATACCTCTTTTTTCACCCGTTATAAAATATGTTATGGATGTAGGCAAAAATTCACCCGAAAAATCAATAAAAATAGTAAATGATCTAGCTTTTTTATTCTTTGAAAAAACTCTGTATGAGAAAAAAAATATTGATTTAAATAACTATTTAAAAGATAATGTTTTTATACAAAACTAAATGATAAAAACTCTTTTCAGAATTGGCCTTGGTATTGTTCTGATATTAATCGGTTTAATCGGTGGCTTAATACCCATATTTCAAGGATGGATGTTTGGAATACCAGGCCTAATCATTTTAGCAGACTACTTTCCCCCGTTTAAACGAATACTGTTATGGGCCAAAAAGAAATCTTTAAATAAAAATAAAAAAAAATGATTATTGCCATTTTATCTGGTTTTGAATGAATATAATTTCGGCTTCGTATTTTTAATATTTAAATGTCTTTAACTGGTTAAATCTAAAAATTAAACTATGGCATTAAATGTCTACCTTAGACTCTAAAATTACCGTAATTGTCGGAGCCCAGTGGGGTGACGAAGGGAAAGGGAAAATAACAGATTTCTTTGCTGGTGAATCTGATTATGTTGTTCGGTTTCACGGCGGGAATAATGCAGGACACACCATAATTGTTGAAGGGGTAACCTTCAAACTACATTTAATCCCCTCTGGTATAGTCTACGGTGAACCAATGTCTATTATAGGCAACGGTGTTGTTGTAGACCCCAAAGCTCTCCTTGATGAAATTGCATATGTCCAAAAAAAAGGTATTGAGCCAAAGTTAATGGTCAGCGATCGAGCTCATACTATTATGCCGTACCATATCATTCTTGACAGTGCACTTTCCGGCCACCAGGGAGACCTCGCAGCCGGAAGTACAAACAGGGGCATCGCTCCGGTCTATGCGGATAAAATGTTTCGTAATGGCATTCGAATTATAGATCTCTTAGAGCCGGATGTTTTTAAGGAAAAGCTTGAAAAAGGATATCATTTTGCTAAAGGTCTTATTGAAAAATCTCTTTCGAAATCCCTAGATATATCGAAAGATGAAATTTTCAAAACATATACAAAATATGGTGAGCTTTTAAAACCTTACATAAAAGACACTTCTGTCGAACTTTACAATGCATATAAAGGCGGTAAATCAATTTTATTCGAGGGCGCTCAAGGAATAAGCCTTGACGTTGATCATGGAATATACCCGTACACCACATCTTCAAATACTGCAGCAGGTCACATTTCTACTGGAACAGGAGTTAGTTTTCATAAAATTGACCGCGTTATTGGAGTTGTTAAAGCATATCTAAGTAGGGTTGGAGAAAGCCCTTTGCCTTCTGAAATAATTGGAACTGAGGCTGAGTCTTTGCGTGAAAAAGGTGGTGAGTATGGAACAACCACCGGCAGACCAAGACGGGTTGGCTGGTTAGATCTTGTGCAAGTAAGGCAAGCAGTTAGAGTAAACGGACTTACTGAAATAGCTCTTACTAAACTAGATGTTTTAGATGGGTTTAAAGAACTTCCGGTTTGTACCGCATACAATATTAATGGTGAAGAAGTAAAAGAAATGCCAGCGAGTTTAACTGAGTATAGACAAGCTACTCCCATTTACAAATATCTCCCAGGTTGGAAAGCTATTCCCGAAAATATCTGGGACAAAGGATATGATTTTTTCCCAAAAACCTTAAAAGAATATATTTTATTTATAGAGAAAGAAGTTCAATGTCCAGTGAAGATTGTTTCAGTTGGGCCTCAACGTCATGAAACAATAATAAGGTAATGGCTTTTACAAAAGAGATTGTTGACTTTAGCGATCTTAATGATCAGGAAATCCAGAGCACTCTCGCCGAATTAAACATTTCATTAACTTCAGATGAAGTACGGAAAATTCAACATAAGATGCTCGGTCGAGCCCCTTCTATTGCTGAATTAGTTTTATTCTCTATTCAAGGTTCAGAGCATTGTAGCTACAAAAGTAGTCGTTCTTATTTAAAAGAATTTATAACGGAAAGTCCTGATGTTATTCTTGGGGCAAAAGAGGATGCCGGTGTTATTGCCGTAACTACAGATAATAAGGGTAAGCGCTGGTGCATAGTTATGAGCCATGAATCTCATAATCATCCTTCTCAAATTGTCCCTTATGAAGGTGCCGCTACTGGAGTGGGAGGAAATGTTAGAGATGTAATGTGTATGGGAGCTGAAGTTATTGCATGTACAGATTCTCTTAGATTCGGTGAAATTCAAAAAAGTAAAACAAAATGGATCCACGATGGTGTTGTTTCTGGAATAGCAGGCTACGGAAACCCATTAGGTGTTCCTAATATCGGAGGAGATCTCTATTATAACAGAGGATACAATGAAAACTGTCTCGTTACCTTAGTAACACTAGGTATTGTTAGAGAAGATAACATAATACACTCTTACGCACCTAAAGATGCCGATGGATATGACCTTATATTGATTGGAAAACCAACTGACAATAGTGGTTTTGGTGGTGCGAGTTTTGCTTCTGTTGAACTAGAAGAAGAAGAGAAAGATAAAAATAAAGGAGCTGTTCAAGAACCAAATGCCTTCTTAGAGAGACATCTTCTAAAGTCAACGTATGCATTATTTGATATTTTGAAGGAAAAAAACTTAATTGATCAAGTCGGATTCAAAGATTTGGGTGCCGGAGGAGTTGCCTGCGCTAGCGTTGAACTCGCTGAAACATCAGGATATGGATCGGAAATATGGATGAACAAGATTCATAAAGGTATGGAGGGCTTGCATTCATCGGTCTATCTGTGCAGTGAAACTCAAGAACGTTTTATGTGGGTTTGCCCCCCCTCTCTAACAAAACTAATCATCAATCATTATAACACCACTTTTGATCTTTCAGGTGTCAGTAATGGTGCCATGGCATCTGTAATCGGGAAAATAAGGGATAACGGACAATATATTGTTCATGACAAAGATGAAGAAATTGTTAATGCCGCTGCATCAGAAGTCACAAAAGGATTTTTGTATGACCGGCCTTATGAAGACCCAAAGAAGAGTTTCAAGGAACCTTTTTTAGAAACTCCATCTGATTTTAATAAAATATTATTAGATATTATGTCTCATGAAAATATGGCAAGTAGAGAACCTATATTTGAAAAATATGATAAACAAGTTCAAGGACGAACACACACAGAACCAGGTTTTTCAAACTCAGGAGTTATTACCCCATTTAACTCCTCAGAATTCCCTGCTGAAATTAGAAATCTTGGTGTTGCTTTATCTACTGACCATAACCCCAGATATGGGCTAATTAGTCCATATTGGGTAGGCGTAAATGCAACTGTTGAGTCTATGCGAAATGTTGCATCTGTTGGCGCAACACCTCATGCGTTAACAGACTGTTTATGCTTTGGAAACCCCGAAAAGCCTGAACAAATGTGGGAATTTGTTGAAAGCACAAAAGGAATTTCCGATGCATGTAAAGCAATAACTTTAAAAGAACACCCCAAAAACCCAACTCCTATTATTGCAGGCAATGTTAGCTTTTATAATGAGTCAAAATCCGGTGCTATACCACCGAGTCCAATTGTTAGTTGCTTAGGAAAAATTAAAAATATTGATAACGTGATAACAATGAGCTTTAAAAAAGAGAACTCTCTCATACTAATGATTGGAGAAAGAAAAAATGAGCTTGGGGGATCCGTTTACTATGATCTTTTTAATGAAATAGGTGCAAATGTACCAAAACCTAATCTTGAAATAGTCAGAGGTGAAATATTTTCTTTAACAACGTGCATCGATAAGCAGCTTATTCTTTCTTGCCATGATATTAGTGATGGGGGCTTATCAGCCGCTTTAACAGAAATGACCTTCAAAAATGACATCGGTTGTAGTGTGAAGTATGAAACCACCCTTAAGCCGGAAGCTTTTTTATTTGGTGAGACCGGTGGCTTTGTTATTGAAGCAGATTCGCTTTATTTAGAAGAAATAAAAGCGGAGTTTGCAAAAAATGATATTGAAGTTGCAGTTATCGGAAAAACAAATAAAAACAAAACAATTAAAATAAATGAAGAAATCTCTATTGATTTAATGGATGTTAAGTCATCTTGGAAAACCGGATTAAGAGAAAAACTCTAAGGCGTTACGTAAATTGGAAATTTTAAAATAAACTTACTATTTTTATAAAAATGAAGAAACCTAATGAGTAAAATAGACTATAAATCTGCTGGTGTAGATATCGATGCCGGCAACAGAGTCATCGAACAAATTAAGGATAGCGTCAAATCAACTTTTTCTAAAAATGTTTTAACTGGTCTTGGCAGTTTTGGGTCCCTTTATGATTTAAAACCTCTTTTTAAAAAATATGAGAACCCCGTGCTTGTTCAAAGTATTGATGGAGTTGGAACAAAAACAATAATTGCAAGGAAACTCAAAAAATTTGACACAATAGGTATTGATTTGTTGAGCGCGTGTGCGAATGATATACTCGTGATGGGAGCAAAACCAATTACTTTTCTTGACTATATTGCGAATGAGAAGCTACGCCCAGATATTGTTGAGAAGATTGTCTCTGGAATGGTCAAAGCTTGTAGAGAGACAAATGTATCTTTAGTCGGAGGCGAGACTGCTGAAATGCCTGATACATATTTACCCGGCGAGCATGACTTAGTTGGGGTTATAACTGGTGTTGTCGACAAAAATAAAATAATTACAGGAGATAGAATATTGCCTGGAGACGTTATTCTTGGCCTTCCTTCTAGCGGCCTTCATACCAACGGTTATTCTCTAGCACGTAAAATATTCTTCGAAGTAGCAAAGCATAATATTAACGATCATGTTGAGGGTTTAAAAAAGTCAGTGGGGCTAACTTTACTAGAACCGCATATAAATTACACAAATCATGTTTTCAAAGCTCTAGAAGATGGTATTGATATTAAGGGAATTGCGCATATCACTGGAGGTGGTCTGATTGAAAATATTCCAAGAATTTTACCTGATAAATATGGTGCTAAAATAAAAAAAGGTAGTTGGCCAAGCCTACCTGTTTTTGATGTTATGCAAAATATCGGGAAAATTGATCAAGATGAAATGTATCGAGCCTTCAACATGGGTATCGGAATGGTCTTTGTTGTAAAAAAAGAAGATGTTAGTCTCGTGAAAGAATCTCTAAAAGATATAAGTATGGTTTATGATATAGGTACAATAATTATTAATGATGACGGCGTCGATATTTCATGAAACCTCGAATTGCAATAATTCAATTTCCAGGATCAAATACTGAACGAGAAACCATTATGGCTTGCGAAAGGGTAGGTCTTGAACCTACCGAATTTTTATGGAATGAAGATGCTGAAGGTCTTAAGCCTTACCAGGGATATATTATTGTTGGTGGATTTTCTTACGAAGACCGTTCTCGTTCAGGGGTAATAGCTTCATTAGAACCTATTATTACTCAAATAAAAGTTGAAGCTGAAAATGGAAAACCTGTTTTAGGTATTTGTAATGGCGCACAAATACTTGTTGAAAGTGGCCTTGTTCCAGGCTTTGAAAAACAGGAACTAGGTGTTGCCTTGACAGACAATAAAAGAATAAAAAATGATCAAGTTATTGGTGTTGGCTACTATAATGCTTGGGTAAATCTAAAAATGAATATTGAACCAAACAGGTCCGCTTTTACACGTCATCTTTCGCTTGGAGAGCATATTCATATTCCCATTGCTCATGGTGAAGGTAGATTTATAATGAGTGATGAGCTCTTAAAGGAATTAATTGATAATGAACAAGCGGTTTATCAATACTGTGATAAGAATGGAACTATTGTTAATGAGTTCCCAACAAATCCTAATGGGTCTATCTATAATATTGCAGCATTGTGCAATAAAGAAGGAAATATAATGGCAATGATGCCGCACCCAGAGAGAACAACTAACGGTGATGCTATTTTTTCTTCTCTAAAGGAATATATCCAAGAAAAAATTCCTTTAACTAGCCATAAACTGATCTCAAAAAAACCACAATTTGAAATTCTTACATACTCACCTGAAAAAGAATCTACCGAATGGGTTATAGACCAAATCATCACAGACAATACAGAGGCCTCCGTTGAAAAAGCACTCCATAATAGAGGGTTTGACATAACAGTTAAAAGGCAGACCCATTGGGAACTCTCTATTGAAGGAGACCAAAAATCCATTCTTGATTCTATTAATTCAAGTGGTGAACTTTATAACTCAAATAAAGAATATTTAAGTAAGACTAAAAAAGTAAGTGATACTGCTTCATTTTTAGTAAGAAAAAAAGATGATGTTTTATCTAGATCTAAGCTTGAATCACTTAAAGGAAGGTTTGAAATAGAAGGAATTACTGAATTAAAATACGGTGTTCTATGGAACATAACAGTAAATAGCGGTAATTTTGAATCTATTTTAAATGAATTAATTAACACTCAAATACTATTCAACACATTATCTCATGAATGCTATAGAATCAACTAAACATTATAAAGATCGAATTAGGGCCGAACTTAAAAACACTCTGACAGAGACTAATTTAGATGCTAAATCAAAGAGAACAGGTAAAGTCAGAGACCAATATGAATTCGATGATAAGATTATTTTAATTACTACCGACAGGCAAAGCGCGTTTGATCGTGTTCTTGCTTCCATTCCTTTTAAGGGACAAGTTTTAAACCTTACAAGTGCGTGGTGGTTTGAACAAACGAAACATATCATAAAAAACCAAGTAATTGATATACCCGACCCTAATATAACTATTGCAAAAAAATGTGAAGTTTTTCCAATAGAGTTTGTTGTACGTGGTTACATCACAGGAAGTACAAGCACCTCACTCTGGACAGTTTACAAAAATGGAGACCGTGAATACTGCGGAAACAAATTAGAGGAAGGCTTAGCTAAGAATCAAAAGTTAGATCAGAATATGCTCACCCCGACAACTAAAGAAGAAGATCATGATAGACCCATTTCTCCTGAAGAAATTGTAAGAGAAGGCTGGATGACTCAAAAAGATTGGAAATTTTGTAGCGAAAAAGCTCTTGAACTTTTTTCTTTCGGACAAAAAAAAGCAGCCGAAAACGGAATGATTTTGGTTGATACTAAATACGAAATGGGTAAGGATGAAGATGGTAATATTGTTCTGATTGATGAAATTCACACTCCAGACTCTAGTCGATATTGGATTGAAAGTACTTATAAAGAACGCATTGAAAAAGCAGAGGAACCTCAAAATATTGATAAAGAGTTTTTACGATTATGGTTTGTTGATAATTGTGATCCTTACAACGATTCAACTCTTCCGGAGGCCCCCGATGATCTTGTAATTGAATTATCCAGCAGATATATCTATTTATACGAAACGATAACAGGCGGGATATTCCCTTTTCCTGATTCACGGACCTCAATAAATGAAAGAATTAAAAACAACTTAAAGGACTTAATATGAAAGCAATATTAATAATGGGTTCAACTTCGGATGAACCACACGCAAAAAAGATTACAGACAAATTAGATAAATTCAATATAAAATGGGAACAGCATGCAGCTTCAGCGCACAAACAGCCACTTAAAGTTTTAGAAATTTTAACAAACAATAAAGACAGTGCTAATATAGTTTATATAACTATTGCAGGAAGGTCTAACGCTTTGTCTGGTTTTGTTGCTGCAAATTCAGAGTTTCCAACCATTGGATGTCCCCCTTTTTCCGACAAGTCTGATATGCTAGTAAATATTCATTCAACATTACAAATGCCAAGTAATACACCTGTTTTAACAGTAATTGATCCTGGAAATTGTGCTTTAGCAGTTAAACGGATATTGGGTGTATAATAGACTCGGAGCAGTTTCCCCGCTTGATGGTCGTTATGGAGAAAGTGTAAAATCTCTTTCTCCTTATTTTTCTGAAGCGGCACTGATGCGTTACAGACTTTATGTTGAAGTTGAATACTTAATAGCACTCAGTCGTGAAAAAAAAATAAAAGATCTAAATTCATTTACAGAAGCTCAAATAAAAAAGTTAAGAAGTGTCTATGAAAGTTTTAATGTTACTGCAGCTGAAGAAATAAAAAAAATTGAATCAGAAACAAAGCATGATGTAAAAGCAATCGAATATTATATACAAAAAAAAATAAAAAAATCTTTGCACCCATGGGTACATTTTGCTCTTACCTCGGAAGATGTAAATAATCTCTCCTACTCCTTAATGTGGAAGCATGGGTTTGAACAGGTTTTTCTACCAGAAGTAGAAATGGTTTTAAAAAAGTTAAAATCTATTTCCATAAAATATAAAAATGATCCTATGCTTTCTCTAACTCATGGACAGTCTGCCACCCCTACTACTTTTGGAAAAGAGATTGGTGTCTTTTATGCGAGATTAGAAAGACAAGTGACTAAGGCAAAAGCCCAGAAATTACTTGGGAAATTTGGTGGTGCAACGGGAACATGGTCTGCTCATGTTGCTGCTTATCCAAAAATGGATTGGCTAGCTTTTTCTAAAAGATTTATTCAATCTTGCGGCCTTGAGCCCAACTTAATTACAACACAAATTGAATCACATGATAGTATAGCTGAAAGTTATCAGCTTGTAGTTAGAATTAACTCTATCATGAGCGACCTCTGTCGAGATATTTGGATGTATATAAGCCGAGGGATTTTAGGCCAGAAGAAGATCAAAGGTGAAGTTGGATCCTCTACAATGCCTCATAAAATAAACCCTATACAATTTGAAAATGCAGAAGGAAACATAGGTATTGCAAACTCACTCTTAACCCATCTATCAACAAAGCTTCCAATATCTAGAATGCAAAGAGATTTAACAGATTCTACATCTTTGCGTAATCAGGGTGTTGGGATGGCTCATTCTCTCCTTTCATTAAAGAGTATTTTAAGTGGCCTTGAGAGAATAATGATAAACAGAGTTTTTATGGCGGATGAACTAAACTCTCACTGGGAAGTCCTAGCTGAAGCAATACAAACGATCCTTCGTAAATCTGGTAAAGAAGACGCATATGAAAATTTGAAAAACTTAACCCAAGGACAACAAATCAGTTCAGAAGTCTTAAATAAATTCGTTTCTGAACTTACTATTTCTAATGAAGACAAGGAAACATTACTATCCCTTACGCCTGCTAACTATACTGGAAATGCTTCTAAATTGGTTGATTTATTATAATGTGTGGTATTATTGCTATTTATCACAAAAAAAAGAATGTTGCTTCAGATATATATGATGCACTAATACAAGTCCAGCATCGAGGCCAAGATGCTGCTGGAATTTCAACATGGGATAGTAATAGAATGTATCTTTATAAAGAACTTGGCCTAGTAACTGAAGTCTTTAAAGCTAATAGTTCTTTAAATTTAGAAGGAAACCTTGGGGTGGGTCATGTTAGATACCCAACAGCAGGTAAAGATGATGTTAGTGAAGCGCAACCTTTCCATACATCAAACCCAGTTAATGTCTCACTTGCCCATAATGGGACACTTACCAATAGTGAAAAAATAAGATCATCATTATTAAAAACTAGATTTTGTCAATTTAATACTCAATCTGATTCTGAAGTTCTACTTAATCTTTTCACACATGAATTATTTAAAACAAACTATAGAAAATTAGCAAAATCACATGTTTTTTCAGCTTTAAATAATGTTTTTTCACAATGTGAAGGTGGATATGCTGTCACAATGCTTGTTGCAGGAATAGGAATCGTTTCATTCAGAGATCCCCACGGGATACGCCCACTTGTTATTGGTAAAAATAAAGACTCTTATATGGTAGCATCTGAAAGTGGAGCTTTAACAGCACTCGGGTATAATTTTTTAAGAGACGTTAACCCTGGTGAAGCGGTAATCATTGAAGAAGATGGTAGCCTTACAAGCAGGCAAGTTGTTAAAGATGTGAATCATCACCCTTGTTTATTTGAGTTTGTCTATTTTTCTAGACCTGATTCAACAATTGATTCTATTTCTGTCCATAAATCTCGATTAAGAATGGGTGATTTTCTTGGTGAAAATATTTTACAAAACTATCCCTCTTTAAATGTTGATGTTGTAGTTCCAATCCCAGACACAAGTAGAACCTCTGCAATGCAAGTCGCATATAAATTAAAAGCTAAGTACAGAGAAGGGTTTATAAAGAATAGATACATTGGTCGTACATTTATAATGCCGGGTCAAAATATGAGAAAAAAATCTGTAGCACATAAATTAAGTCCAATTAAACTTGAGTTTAAAGGTAAGAATGTTCTGCTAGTTGATGATTCAATTGTAAGAGGAAACACATCTAAAAAAATTATCGAAATGGTAAAAAAATGTGGTGCTAAAAAAGTCTACCTGGCCTCAGCATCACCTCCAATAAGGCACCAAAATGTCTATGGAATTGATATGCCCGCTGTAAAAGATCTAATTGCACATGGACGAAATATCAAGGAAATAAAAGAGTATATACAAGCAGATGAATTAATTTATCAAAGCCTAGAAGACTTGAAAAGGTCTGCACATATTGGTAATCCCATGATAAAAAACTTTGAAGACTCTGTTTTTACTGGAAAATATTGCACAGGAACAGTCAGTAAAAAATATTTAGAAACCCTAGAGGAGAGTCGTTTAGATTCTTCAAGAAACTAATTTTTTAAATAACTAAAATATTATACTAAACATGGGATTAAATATATTAATCATTGGCTCCGGTGCCAGGGAACATGCTATTGCGAGAGCTCTTGATGCTTCAAGTAAAGAAAAATATATTTTCTGTATAGCCTCAAATCTGAACCCTGGAATAGTGGAACTTTGTGATGAGCTGATTATTGGTGATTTCAATGACCCAAGCTTTGTTGTTGCTTATGCTAATGAGATTAATGCAGATTTAGTAATTATTGGACCTGAAAATCCTTTAGATCGAGGTATATCTGATGCTCTTTGGGATGCTAATATAAGGGTTGTTGGGCCTAAAAAAGACCTTGCTCAAATTGAAAGTTCAAAAGCCTTTACACGAGATTTATTAAGTAAGTATAATATCTCTGGTGGACCAAAATATAAAACTTTTTCATCAATAATTGGCGTTTCTGAGTTTTTATCTGAACTTGGTAAAGATTATGTTGTGAAATTTGACGGATTGGCTGGTGGTAAAGGCGTGAAAGTTTCCGGAGATCATCTTCATTCACACAGAGATGCTCTAGATTATTGTTCAGAAATAATAACCAATAAAGGAACGTTTGTTATAGAACAAAAATTTGTTGGTGAAGAGTTTTCACTTATGAGTTTTTGTGATGGGGAAACCTTAAAGCATATGCCAATTGTTCAAGATCATAAACGAGCCTTTGAGAATGATACAGGTCCCAATACAGGAGGTATGGGAACATATTCTGACGCAAATCATTCTCTACCCTTTTTAAATGAAAGTGATGTAAATGAAGCTAAATCAATAAACCTAAAAACTGCTAAAGCACTAAAAGAAGAGTTTAATGAAGGCTATGTCGGGATACTATATGGTGGTTTTATTGCAACGAAAAATGGTGTGAAATTAATAGAATATAATGCTCGCTTCGGAGATCCTGAAGCAATGAATGTTCTATCAATATTAGATTCAGACTTCCTAGAGATATGTGACCTAATGACTAAGAAAAAATTAAAAGATATAAATATTAAATTTAAGAAAAAAGCAACTGTTTGTAAGTATGCTGTTCCGATTGGGTATCCAGAAGAACCCGTTAAAAACAAGCCCATAAATTTAAATAAAATAGAAAACCCAGATAATCTTTATTATGCCTCCGTTGATATAAAAAATGATATTTTAGTAGAGTCTGGAAGTCGAACAGTAGCTTATGTAGGCACTGGTTCTACAATTTTTTCTGCTGAAAAAATTGTAGAAAGAGAAATTTCCAAAGTAGAGGGTCCTCTTTTTCATCGATCTGATATAGGAAAAAAGGAATTAATAAATAAAAAAATTGACCATATGAAGTCTATTCGATGATTAGGCTCGGTGTTTTAGGCTCTACAAAAGGAACCGATTTGCAAGCAATCCTTGATGCTATCTCAAAAAAGATTTTGAAAGCAAAAGTCTCCCTTGTAGTCTCAAATAATAAGAATGCATATATTTTAAAAAGAGCTAAAAATAACAATATTCCTAATTACTATATTTCACACGAAAGCTTAAGCAGAAAAAATTTTGATTCTTTAGTCGCAAGAGAATTGAAAAAATACAAAGTTGATTTAATTCTACTAATTGGCTTTATGCGAATTTTATCAAAAGAGTTTTGCTTGGAATGGAAAGATAAAATTTTAAATGTACATCCATCACTCCTACCAAAATATGCTGGCGGTATGGATAACAATGTACATGAAGAAGTTTTAAAAAATAAAGATCTCGAAACCGGTTGCACAATCCATTTTGTCACAGAAAAACTAGATGCTGGCCCAATTTTAGTTCAAAAAAGATGTGCTGTTGAAAAAAATGATACTCCATTAACTCTAAAAGAAAAAGTTCAAGTTTTAGAGGGAGAAGCTTTCTTGGAGGCAATTAAATTAATTCAACAAAAATCGTAATTAAAAACCAAAATAAATTCAATTAAATAAAATGATAAAAAACCCAACTTTAAATAAAAAAAACGTGGCAATAAAAAGAGCTCTTATTTCAGTTTATGATAAAACAGGGTTGGTTCATCTTGCTAAAAGTTTAATTAAACATAACATTGAAATTTTAAGTACTGGGGGAACAGCATTAGAACTTAGAAAAGCAAATATTCCAACAATAGATGTCAGCGATTACACAAAATTCCCAGAAATTATGAATGGCAGAGTTAAAACAATAAATCCACTAATCGAAGGTGGAATATTAGGGTTAAGAGATCAACACAATACCGATGCACTCGATAATAATATAAAATGGATTGACCTTGTAGTTTGTAACTTATATCCTTTTTCAGAAACAATATCACAAGAGAATTGCACAAACGCTTTAGCGTTAGAAAATATAGATATTGGGGGGCCAACCATGATTAGATCTGCTGCTAAAAATGTAGGTTGGGTTGTTCCTGTTGTTGATCCTAATGATTATATTAGCTTAATTAAAGATCTTAATGAGAATACTACCATTTCATATAATAAAAGAAGGCAATTATGCGCTAAAGCATTTGGTCATACTGCGCAGTATGATACTATAATTCACAATTATTTAAAAGAAGACCCTCTTTCTGAAGACTTCTCTCTTACTTTTAAAAAACATTCCGAAATGCGCTATGGAGAAAACCCTCATCAATCAGCAGCATCTTTTTCGATTCCTGGAAATCAAGAAAGAAACATCTTAAATGCTACGATTCATCAAGGGAAACAATTGTCTTACAATAATATAATGGATGCTGATGGAGCGTTGGCTTGTTTAAAAGAATTTGACAAGCCTGCATGTGTTATTGTTAAGCATTCAAACCCTTGTGGTGTTGCCACTGGCGATAGCTTATTAGATGTTTACAAAAATGCATTTAATGCAGATTCATTATCTGCATTTGGAGGGATCGTTTCTCTTAACCGTACCTGTACAGCAGAAATTGCAGTAGAAATTTCAAAAGCATTTGTTGAAATTATTTTGGCTCCAAACTACGAAAAACAAGCTCTAGAAATATTTAAAAAGAAGAAAAACTTAAGGGTTTTAGAAATTGGAACTTTTACAAGAAGAAATAAAAAACTTGAAATCCGAAATATAGATGGAGGCATCTTAGTCCAAGATGTTGATACTAAAATTTTAACAGCAGCAAACTTTAAAACTGTAACGATAAAAGAACCAACAAATATAGACATCGAAACCGCATTATTTACATGGAAAGTTTTACGCCATGCTAAATCAAATGGTATCTTAATAGCAAAAGATAATAGAACTGTTGGACTGGGTGCAGGTCAAGTAAGCAGAGTAGATGCTGTGCATATGGCTTTGAAAAAAGGTGGTGATAATGTTATTGGTGGAGTGTTAGCCTCTGACGCTTTTTTCCCTTTTAGAGATAGTATTGATGCTATCAAAAACTCTGGGATTAGCACTGTTCTTCAACCGGGAGGTTCTATAAGAGATTCGGAGGTAATTGATGCATGTAATGAATATGGTATATCAATGATTTTTACTGGTACCCGCTGTTTTAAGCATTAACCTATTGAAATGAAAAAATTCACATGGCTATTTTTTTCATCTTTTGGTATAATGTTTGCAATACTTTCATGGGCTCAAGAATCAGGATTGCTATCAATGGATTTAGGAGCAAAAAAAGGGTTTTTAGCATTATTTTTGGGTCTTTTTTTATATAAAGTGATTCCATCAAGAATTGAATGAATAAAGAAAATCTTAAAACTATTCTAACATTTTTATGCGTATTCGCAGCCATTTATATGTTTTTGGTTGGTATAAATGGAATGTCTTCCGCTATAAAGCATATGGGTTCTGGTGTTGCTGAATCAATTTTCACAGCCACAAAAAATCCTTTTATTGCCCTTTTTATTGGAGTTTTTAGTACCGTTCTTTTTCAAAGTTCTTCTACTACCACTTCCTTAATTGTAGGGATGGTTAGTAGTGGAGCACTTAGCCTTTCAAGCTCTATTCCAATGGTCATGGGTGCTAATATCGGAACTACAGTTACAAATACAATTGTTTCTATTGGGCATATAAGTAGAGGAAATGAGTTTAAAAGGGCTTTTGCCGCTTCTACAGTTCATGATTTTTTTAATATATTAGCTGTTATTATTCTTTTTCCACTTGAAATAACTTTCCATGGCATACAGAGATCTTCAGAATGGTTTGCTAGTTTGATTTTTGGGAAAATGTATGATATCGATGTTTTGACTGCAAAAAGCCCAATTAAGGCAGCTGTTAAATCTGGCTCTAAATTTGTGGAGAAGTTTTCATTTGATAATGATATCTTTTTTCTAATCATAAGTGTTTTGATAACTTTTTTAATGCTTTACTCCTTAGTTAAGTTATTAAAAAGTTTAGTTTTAGAAAAAATTGAAACATTCTTTGATAAGTATATTTTTAAAACAAGCCTTCGAGCTGGATTTTTTGGAGTTATATTAACAATAATGGTTCAGAGTAGCTCCATAACAACTTCATTGGTTGTACCATTAGCAGGAGCAGGCGTTTTAACACTTAGACAAATCTTTCCTTTTACACTTGGTGCTAATATTGGAACAACGGTCACGGCTCTTTTAGCTTCGTTGACTGGAACTGTATCTGCCCTAATTACGGCTATTAGCCATTTAATTTTTAATATTATTGGTATTCTTATCATATATGGAATCCCGTTATTGAGAAATATACCGTTAAGATTAGCGGAATTAATCTCTGACTACGCAGAAAAAAATAAATTAACACCTATTATTTACTTATTAATAACTTTTATATTAATTCCACTTTCAATAATATTTTTAAGTAGTTAATATTTTATGAAACTAAAAAATAAAGGACTTTAAATTGTGATCTTCTTTAAAGAAATTTTAAATCTATGGAAATCTGAAAACCTTCTTTCCCAGGCGTGGGATGAGACCTCTGAAATGATGGAATTATCACATCAAATGTTTGAAGAAGCTATTTATAATATGAGAGAAGGGGTTAAGAGAAAAAAATTAATTAAACTAAAAAAACGAGATAAGGAGATTAATAATTACCAAAAAGAAGTTAGAAAAAAAGTAATAACTCACTTTTCTGTTTCTAAAAATATTGATGAAATCCCAAGTGGAATGGTTTTACTAAGTATAATAATTGATGTTGAAAGATTAGGTGACTACACAAAGAATATTCTTGATTTAGCAATAAACTATGATGAAAAAATAATATCAGAAAACCTTCTTCCAGAGTTACGAGAAATTGAATTAGTTATTGAAAAGAGATTTAAGAAAACTTTGAAGGCTGTAAACCAACAAAGTGAAGACAGAGCCAACCTCCTCCTAAATACATATGAAAAAGATATTGCTTTAGCATCAGATAAAATAGTAAATAACTGTATTTCAGGTGATTTAGCTTTTGAAAATAACCAAATATCTACTGTTGTCTCGCTATATTCTAGGTATCTAAAAAGAGTTGGCGCTCATTTAAAAAATATTACTACAACTATCACTAACCCTTATGAGCATATTGGATATAAACACCCTTAGGAAAGTTTCTCTTAAATATTTTCTACGGTTTAATGTAAAAAAGCTAAGCATCAATCAAAAATTTAACTTTTTATAAAATTCGCTTTATAATCATTATAAAAAGGCATACTTAAGAAAAATTCAATTAAATAACGTATTCTTTCATGACTTTCTGCTAAGACTAAAACTAATTCATCGGGCGAAACCCATTTACAATCTGTTATATTCTCATTAAAGTCTGGTACTAACTTAATTTTTCTATCTCCTGTAAACTCGACTAGATACCAATACGTTTTTTTTATTATCTTTCTTCCGTTTGTATTCTTGTAATAGTATGTTGGGATTAGCTTTCTTAAAATTTTTAAATTTTCTTGAGGTAAACCAGTTTCCTCACTTATTTCAATAATAGCAGTTTTACGGCTATTATTTCCTTGCTCTAACCTACCTTTAGGAAGATCCCATCTATCATTTTTATAAATAAACAGAATTTTGTCTTTATGAATGACTATACCACCGGCAGTTTTGATGTTACTGCTCATTTGCCTTAATCCTATATAGTAGATCATATTGTTCTTTAGATAAGTTTTTGAATCGAACTTTGTTTAAAAATAATTCATAAGAGGGATTTTTTTGAGACCATTTTTTGGATTTTAGTTTTTTCTTCCCCTCATAGTCAATATGAGATAGAACATACCTCATAGCATTTAATCTAGCGATCATTTTATTATTAGAATTAATAATAACCCAAGGATTCTTTTTTGTAGAGGTTTTTCTAAACATTTGTTCTTTATAATTAGTAAATAATTGCCACTTTTTGTGAGCTTCCCAATCATTAGATGATAATTTCCAATATTTAAGAGAACTTGTTTCTCTTAGATGGAATCTTAATTCTTGATTTTCTTTGGATAAAGATAAATAAAATTTTATTAATATTGCACCACTGTTGAATTGTTTTTTTTCCCAAATATTAACATTTTGCATAAAATATTTATATTGAGATTCTGTACAGTAATTCATAGATGGTTGTATAAGTGCTCTTGAGTACCAACTCCTGTCAAAAAAATTAATTTCGCCTTCCCTAGGTAACCTTCTATCCCATGTGTTAAACCACTTCTTATCTTGTTTTTTGGTCGGAACGCCAAGTTCAATAACATTTACGGATTTAGGCATCATGTTTTCTATAAACCTTTTTATGGTTGATCCTTTACCTGCAGCATCCCTTCCTTCAAAAACGATACCTATTCTTTTTTTATTGTTTATAGTCCATTCCTGTAATTTAAGGAGTTCAACTTGCAGACGTTTTTTTTCTGCTTGGTATTGATGTTGCTTGAGAGCTTTGTATTCAGTTTGATTGTAAATAATCATATTTGAAAATAAGGATTTTATATATAATATAAATGTTGATTTTGTATTTATTCTATTAGTAATTAAATCTTATGAAATTTAAATATAGTAGAAAAAATTTAATTTTTATCGATAAATTTATATTTTTAAAATATTGTTTTTATTTAGTTTAAAAATATTTTATAGTACATACTAACACGTATATAAGTATTTCGATCTTATAAAATTTTTTATATTAAAACAAAATCATACATTATAAAAATTAATAAGCTTGTAAATATGTTTTTATAAGATAAGATATAAATTATTAAAAAGTGATTAAATATTAATTTTATTTTTATACACTAAAAAAAGTTTTGCAACTTACATTCTTGAATAATAATAATAATTTTATTTCCCCTGTAAGACTTCTTTTTTTAATTCTAAAAAGCGCTAATACCTTAACTATTAATCCCGGTGAACGGTTTTATTTATAAAAGTTTAAGTGTATTATTTTATTGAACTTAAAGTTATCTTAGTAATATTATTTATATAACCACTTATACAACTTATGAGAATATTTTTATTGACCTATAAAAAAATAATTTATAATGTGTGATGTCCCAATAGGTCATCGATAGTTAAAAAAATTTCTTTATACAAAGCGATAAAAGTAATTAACTCGGATCTGAGATTGAATGACTTGAAAACCAAAACACAAACGAATAAATATTTTTTTCCCTACTTTTATTCAAATTAATTTAATTGTTTCTTTAAATATAAATAAATGGCAAGATGAACAAAAAACCCTATAAATAATACCCAGTAAACTATCAGTGTAAACAATTGTTTTAATACGGTTTATAGTTATTTTGTATAAACACACGCACAGCATAAAAATAAACTTAAAGGTGAATTCATTAGGTGTAGTTTTATAATAAAACTGCTTTTTGATTAATTCGTAATTGTTACCCTCAAGCAAAACGCTTAAAGCTTGTTCTTCAGCAATTTCCACCGCTTGCTTGTAGTTTAACTGCATATGAAGATCTAATTCTTCTTGCGTATCAGGTAATGTTTCTATATCACTCTTTCTAAGATCAATCTGAAGATTAGACATGGTATAATTATTAAATTCTTTAGATTTCATGTCTGAAATAATATCCTCCATGTACTTTGTTCTCTTACTAACTCCGAAAGGATCTTGAGAATAAGCTTTTATATCATATAGTCTTTCAGACATACCATTCGCAACTATATCTACAAACTTAGATATAATTGGAATAGGCTTCCAGTCTAAATTTAAATAGGACAAATCACCGTTTATAGATAACTCATCCTTATATTTTTGTATAGACTGCTCGCCTCTAGCGTATAATCTTAAATTATGAAAATCATTACTATTAGCTTTGTACCTATTAGAACCTCTATCATTATTGAACCACTCTTGCTCTATTGCTTTACCTACTTTCAAACCATAATCATAGCTTAGCTTTTCAGCATCACTAACTGTTTGACTCGGGAAATAACTTTTAATGCCAGACTCTGCCATATTTATTATTTGATTATTTGTGAATTGCTTCCAGTATTACTATACTTAGAAATGTTTATATTTAATGGTTGTTTTTCAACCTTTGCATTTGGCGCGTATAAATGTCTGTTGTTTGCCATTATAGCTAAACCAGAACTTATAGACGCATCAAACTTTGTTCTTTTGTTTATATCAAACTTCGCCCAATCGTTTAGTAATTCGTTGAAATATAAATCACCAA
>ENA-ORDA01000998-ORDA01000998.1-marine-metagenome-genome-assembly--contig:-NODE-998-length-25651-cov-5.843943_pt1 | contig 25651 bp, 20 predicted proteins | sample MGYA00237778_ERZ508506 | MGnify/ENA primary metagenome ERZ508506 (study PRJEB26177, sample SAMN06267891) | marine metagenome | isolation source: Monterey Bay, California, USA | place: Pacific... | reverse complement strand
AATACTGGCGGTGCCTCGTTTTCCCGCTTGATAATATTTTCCTTTTAGCGCGTGATGAAATGAGAGAACAAAATTTGCCTGACCACAGTAATAGTTGGCTATTGCACTGAGGTCTTCATCATCTATGCGTGGTTCACACCATTCAAGTGTCGTGGCAGCGTGGTTGACTAACGCTTCGTCATACGCTGTCTGCGTTTCGTCCCACGTCAGTTGGGTAATAATGGTGTTTAACGCGAACACGTGTCCAGCAGGCTGTGGGTAACGCTTAATCAGTTCGTTTTCGATGACTTTAGCAGATGTAAAATCGCCAGACAGACGAAACTGTGTTCCTTGCCTTTCTAATGCCGTCATTGGCTGATCGGCGAGCGAAAAGAGACTCAGGGAAGCGAAGGGGAGAAAAAATAAAAACCGATAAATTCTGTGCATAGCTAAATGTTACGTGTTTGAAGAAGATTTCGCAGGTACATTTCTATCGTGGTTGATGCGCTAAGGCATATTCTCATGCTTGGGAGAGTGTCTTGGTGGAATCGTTAGTGAACCTTTTTTTATCTTTTTTACGATAAAAAATCAATAGGTTAAAGAGGTGTCCTGTCGGGTCGATTTTTTTTACTATCTGTGACGAGGGATAGAGCTGCCGCGCCGATGGATAACAACAAGCAGGAAGCCTGCCCGACGTTTAAATCGTCAATTTGGTCACCCTTTTTTTGCTCGAAAGCAAAGTAGGTTGAACTTTACATTTCTCGAGACCGTATTCAAACCAACGACCTGCAAGTGATAGGATAACGAAAACATAACATTACCTAAGAGGGATTGAGTCTTTATGATGAAGCACTTTCATATTCGCATCGCGTTGTTATTCATACTCTTGATATTGAGTAGAGTCACACTCGCCACTTCACCGCTGGACGTCGCTTTGTCGAATTTTCAAAACGGCAAATATGATGCAGCACTTGAGGATTTCCGTACACTGCACTCAGAATCTCCAGAAGACCCTGACCTGACTTTCTATCTCGCCAGGAGTTTGTATCGGAAGCTGGAACTTAAAACTGCCCAAACGCTGCTGACAAAGTCTCTGAAAGCTTACCCTGATCACGTCGAAAGTCATTACCTTTTGGGATCGGTGCAGCTGTCATTGGTGCCGGAGGTCAACATCTTTCGCAAGGCTGGTCTCGCTAAGAAATCAGTCAATTCTTGGGAGCAAGCCGTTGAGCTTGACCCCTCACACGCAGAAGCGCTGTATGGTGTTGCCAGTTTTTACTCATCTGCACCAGCAATCGTGGGTGGGGATAAGAATCTAGGCGAGGAGAAAATCATGGATTTGCAAAGGCTAAGCGCGCCATGGGCGGATCTGACACGAGCATCCATCGCCGCGCGAGAAGAACAGTTTGAAGAATCTGAAGAGCTTTTCAAAAAAGCGATCAGTGGTATACCACAGCGGGCCTTTCCGGTCCTCATGTTAGCCAATCTGTATTTAACACAAGAAAATCATGAAGCGGCGCTGCAAACATTAGAGCAATACCAAAAGCGGGATAAGACATGGAACGATCCTGGCGAAGAACAAACGGCATTAGTTGCTGGAAAGATCTACCGCGGACTCAACAGAACAGAGGAAGCCATACAGTCTTTTGAGCGGGTGAAAACAGGAGTGGCAACCCGAAACATGAAAACGCAAGCGGAAGAAGCGCTCGACGCGCTTAACGCTCGATAACTAATGCATCAGTTGCAGGCCTAAATACTTTGACCCTATCTTCTGATGTTGAAAGTTGGGATAACTGCCCTAGTAACCGACGCCATTTCGAAGTTCAATTAATTCACACTGCTTTTTTACGACGTTGAGGCAGTTTCTCGGAGCGGCGTTAACGCCTTCTACAATTTTGGCTCCATCTCTTGAATTAAAGCCACCGGAGAGAATCACCTCAAGAGCAGCAGATGGATCAGGTTGATTTTTAAGCAAATCTCTACAGAGGCTTTTTACCGAAACTTTTTGGTCAGCAAGAGACCCTATACATGATGGAGGAAATGTTTTTTCGCACGCGGTTAGTAATGCGCCCAGAATGATTGCCAGTAGTAGACGACTCATTAAATTCTCCTCAATACCCCATAGCTGCAGTTTGTCTTGGGTTGTAATAGCCTAGTTTACTATACTCTCTTCACATTAATAGGCACTTAAAAACCGCCTCAACTAGATCAGGCTTTGCTCCGAGAAGCCTCTGGTAACCAATGGGAGCCAAGTTCGATGCCAACATCACAGTAAATCAAGGCGGTTTTGTTCTCGCCTATCGCGAGTTGAGTTCGACGTGGCGTCGCGCAGACGGAAATGTTGAGCCCCACGGCTGGGGCCCTTCGGCTGAGTTAATGGAGTCCGTGATCGCAAGCTTTCGAAGATAAGAGATACAAACCAGTGGATGTGCGAATCTAACCAGAGCGTGGCATGATCCAATAATCAACCCGCGCTGCAGGGCCCAACACCTCAAAAATGGTAAGCGTAAGGAGTACAACGTGGACGTAAATATTGGATCTTTTCTTGCCCGACGAGCAGACATTAGCCCGGACCGAGAGGCCTATGTCGATTCAGCGACCGGCTACCGCTTAAGCTTCGCCGCGCTCAATCAGCGCGTTAACCAACTGGCTCATCAGTTGCGATCGCAAGGAGTTGGTCAAGGTGATCGAGTGGCGCTTTGTTTGATGAACAGTGCCGAATTCATCGAAAGTTTTCTGGCAGTTGCCAAGGCTGGTGGTGTCGTCGTGCCGCTGAACTGGCGCTTGGTGGCGGATGAATTGGAATTCATCATTAAAGATAGTGGGGCTAAAACGATGATTTTTGGCACTGAATTTGAAACCGTGGTCAGTGATTTGGCATCGCGCGGCGATAAAACAGATGTCCGACATTGGCTTCAAGTGGGTGGGCAATGTTTGCCCTTTGCTGAAGAATATGAGCAGTTTCTAAATGCGGGTGGTAAAGAAGAGCCCGCTGTCGGAGCCTCTGGCGATGACCTTTTGTATATTATGTACACCTCTGGCACGACGGGTTTACCGAAGGGCGTTGTGCACACCCATGCAACCTCGTTCTGGGCGTTACTGACCTTTCAAGCCAGTTGTGATCTCCGAGATGGTGATCGATATTTGGTGGCTTTGCCCTTATTCCATGTCGGTGCCCTGACACCGGTCGCGCTTAATATCTATCGCGGCGTGACCAGTGTAGTGATGCGAGATTTTGATCCGACCAGGGCTTGGCAGGTGATTAGAGATGAGAAGATTGGTGGATCGCTGTTGGTGCCTGCGATGCTGAATTTTATGCTCCAAGTGCCTGATGCGGCGACCGGCTATGATCATCTCCGCTGGATCCAAAGTGGTGCCTCACCCCTACCTGTTAGCATTATCGAGCAATACGCAGATCTTGATATTGAAATTCACCAGATCTACGGTTTGACTGAAACTTGTGGCCCAGCTTGTGTGATCAGTGCTGACGATGCCATGCGAAAAATTGGTTCGACAGGAAAAGCATTTTTCCATACCGAGGTTCGGGTGGTCGATGAAACCGGTGAAGATTGCGCGCCTGGCGAACAGGGTGAGGTTTGGGTGAAGGGTAATCACATCATGCGAGAGTATTGGCATCGCCCCGAGGCCACCGCTGAGACCATCACTCAAGAAGGCTGGTTGCGCACAGGAGATGTCGCCTCGATTGACGACGATGGTTTTGTTTTTATTCAAGATCGTATTAAGGATATGATTATTTCGGGCGGCGAAAATGTTTATCCGGCGGAGATCGAAAATGTGATCCTCACGCATCCAGAGGTGGTTGAGGTAGCCGTTATTGGTCAACCTAGCTCGAAATGGGGGGAGAGCCCTTTCGCGATAGTGGTTGCTAAGTCTGACCAGCTGTCGAAGGACGATGTGCTTGCGCACTGCCAAGGAAAATTGGCGCGATTTAAACTGCCTAAAGACGCCGCCTTTGTAGAGGTGATACCGAGAAATGCCAACGGCAAGGTGTTAAAGCGGGTGTTGCGAGAATCCTTTCCGGGACCCGCTCTCGAGTAGTGACGGGATAGGTTGTTCGGGATCCCGCTGAATGCCTTACCGGACCCGCTTGCCCTAACGGTCAGAGTTCTCAACATCAAGAGTGTATTAAATAGGAGCAAAATATCGGGGAACCTCTCAGACATGACAAGTGAGATAGGGTGAAGCGAACTCAGGAAAAACAAAGTAGATGAGTATGTTGTGGCCAAGCGGAAAAGAAGAGTAGACTGAAACGCCGATTGCCTCAGGGTTCTGATTTCGACTTTGCTTTCAGTATTCCTAATCAGGATAAAAAATAATAAAGGGGCCCATCATTTCTTCCAGCGTATGCAGGAAGGCGAAATAACAGAGACTGCAGATGAGACCAAGGCTGTAGCGGACTACTACAAAGTTCTCAACAACATGCTTTCCGTCTTTGATCTAGAAAAGCTTTATATTCCACTACAATTGAACGAGAAAGAAGGCTTATATGGTAATCAGTGGTTGTGTGAACAGGTCCTTTTAGAAACGCTCAGTCTTACTGCGCCCAACAATTGCATCTTTTAGATATGGGTGCGGAAGAGGAAGAAATGCGCATTACCTTGCCACCATGACAGGCGGTCAGGTATCGGGCTACAACATCGACCCGAATCAACTCGAAAATGCGGTCGAAAGGGCAGCAGAATGTGATCTACATGCGTTTGTTGAAGCCGAGTCTATGTCCCCTCAGTAACTATGTTGTGAGTTCACAGGATTATTCTAGGCGGGTAAATAGCTAAGCGATGTTAAGATTGGAGAGCAGAACCTCTTATCAAGAGGTTCTACCCCACGCATCTTTTCTAGTTTGCAGAGCGCACTGACTGCCATGCAAATACATTGCGACCTGAGCACTCAACCAGATCGTCGTAAGCATCAGGTTCTCCTGTCATGTTGGCGATCGAACGATCGATATTTTGACCAAGACTTTGCATAGAGTCGATCCCAGAAACCCTGTAAAAATCGCCTTCCATACGCTGGGAAACTCCCGCCATTGGCCACCAACGCATTGCGATACCTGTGTTACCAATAGCAGCCTGCCTTTCTCGGAACTGAACATCAGCAGCGAGCATCTTCTGCATTGTGGCACCCTCTTTTAGGGAGCAGGACTCAAAACCAATGTAACCACTTTGTGGTCCCTCAGAAGCATCTCTTCTTACCATCTGTGCGGCAAACATTGAATGACCGTCATTGGTACAAACTTCATCGAACTCAGCGGCTAGCTTTGCTCCCTTGGCAACCCATTGATCTTGAGAGATGCCCATAGCTTCAAAATTTGGAGCCATATTTACCCAAAAAACGTCGCTGGTCATTTCACTGGCGTCGGCTAGGTATGGCGTCAGCACAGCAGCAGGGCCTGTTTCGGGAAACTCTTTGTTAGTCCATTTATTCCATTTCTTCGCGGTGGCCAGCATGTCACTCAGGTCTTGGTCTTCGTTGTAGCTACAAGAAAATGTCTCTACAGGGAAAAAAGGCGGTGGCATATGATGGTCAGCATTGGCGAATAGGCCTCCGCTCATAAAAAAAACTGCAGTTAAAATTCGAATAACTTTCATGTTTAACCTTCCTATATCTTTTTGGTAATGTGTCTAAATGAGTCTAGGGAGATTTTAATGCTTATCAAGGTTTGTTCGATTTTGGTCTCGGCGCTCTCTTGAGTCTTTGGGCCCAGGTTAACGGTGCAACTAGTTCATCTCGTTGGGCGGATTCTTCAGGTTTTTGCGTGTTTTGCTACGCGTCAGTGATTTCCTAGTAAGCCCTTAACTAACCCTGAACGCTTGATGCTTAACGATATTAATAAACTGGTCGTCTTTCGGTCCAGTCAAAACACGTAATACTAGCAAAGGCTAATGACACCAGATCGCTGTCTCGATCCCAGCCGCCAATTGCATGTAAACCAACGGGTAAGTCGTTTGCATCTATACCGCAGGGAATAGATATCGCCGGATGCCCCGTTAAATTTGCAATGGAGAGGTGTGTCCACCATTTGTTAATACGCTCTTTGTTGCCGTTAATCGTGACACTTTGGTCGCTGTTGGGATCAGCAAGGGGCGGAGGCGCCGTTAATGTCGGCGTAAGTACAAAATCATAATTGCTTAATACCCGCTCCAAACGGTCGTAGGTGCGCGATCGATCTATGGCATCGGTTTGCAATCGTACACCGTCGGATTTGAATTCTTCTTCCCCCAGTAAACTTTGTAGACCAGGTCCCAAATGCTGTTGTGCTTCAACGGACATTTGCCGAACCCTGGCAGCGAGATTACTGGTCATCATTTGAGTCGCAATATCGGGCTGAAATTGAGTTGGGTCATCCAACGCGACATCTATATCCAAACCGAGATTGCCAAGCTTAGCTAAGCCTTTTTCGACTATCGCTTGGTATTGCGCATCGGCGATATTTCCTCCCAATGCAGGGATGAACAAGGCGCTTTTACCTTGCACTGCCCGCGCGGGACTAACGGGTGGGCTCATTGTCTTAATCTCTCGTCGCGACCAAGGATCAAGATGATGTGCACCGGACATAGTATTGAATAACGTCACGATATCTTCAGGGTGTCGACAGTTCATAGAGATGGAGCTGTTGTTACCAAAATGAAACGGCCAAGTTTCGTGCGGTATCGCGCCGATGGTCACTTTCATGCCCAACACGCCGCAGGCCGATGCTGGAATGCGGGAGGAGCCGCCACCATCGGTACTCACCCCAAAGGGGACAATGCCGGTCGCAATAGCAACACCGTCGCCTCCGCTGCTACCTCCTGAGGACAATGAGGGCGCCCATGGGTTTCTCGTGATGCCGGTGAGTGCACAGTCAGTCGTGACTTTGCTAGCGAATTCAGGCGTTGTTGTCTTGCCGAGCAAAATTGCCCCAGCGGCTCGCATTCTTGCGACCGCGACGACATCGCTATTGGGAATGTTATGTTCTAGCGAACGTGACCCGTAGGTCGTCTGCACGCCCTGTGTATCTAACAAATCTTTGACGGTGAAAGGCACCCCAAAAAAAGCTGGCAATGTTTCTGGCTGCGTTTTACTAAGCAGTTCATCTGCCTGCCTTGCTTGTGCGAGGGCAGCATCGTGAGCGATGGTGACGAAGGGATTGAGAAGTGGTTGCACTGTATCGACCTGATTCAGCGCTTGCTCCATCACATCGACCGCACTTACTTCACCCTTTTTAATGAGTTTCGTTATGGCGGTACCCGAAAGCCCTAATATCTCCATCATTTCGGCGCAATAACATGTTGTTCCGCTAATCGGGCTATTTCAATCTCTGAATAGCCTAGCGCGGTTAACACGTCATTGGTGTGCTCACCCAATAGGGGCACATGAGTATCCGGTTTGAACGTGACATCGTTAATTCGATACCCCGCTGAAGTGACCTGGTGTTCGCCGTAAGCACTTTCTACTTTGGTTGTGAGTTCTCTGGCTTCGGGCTGACCCGTTTCGAGTACTTCAATTAAGTCTTTCACGCCGCCGGCAACAACGCCGCTGTCGCTGAATATAACGTCCCATTGAGCAACAGTTTTTTGCTGAAGGACTTCTTCGACTTTCGCTTCGATCTGTGGCATTTGAGCCATCAATTGGGCCGTACCGAACGACGCGAACTCCATCAAACCGATCGCTTTAAGGATGCTGCGCTGATGACTTGCCCTGTAGCCGGCCAGCATAATGTAGCCGTCTTTCGCCCGATAACGTCCCAACATCGGTCCATCTCGATTCGCGCCTGGCGGCACAGCGACCCCCGTTGTTGCCGCAATGCTGGTATGCCGGTTCATCAGTAGCATGGTGACATCCTGCATCGCAATATCGATGCGCTGTCCTTTGCCAGTTTGCTGACGAAGTAAAACAGCCGCGAGCACAGCTGATGTGGAATGCATGCCCGTTGCGTAATCAAGCACAGGGCCACCGGTTCTTATCGGGCCATCGCCGCGCTGATTGATTGACATAAAGCCAGATGTCGCTTGGATTACGTCATCGAACCCAGGCCGATGTCCCATTGGACCGTTTTGGCCGAAAGCCGAAATTGACAGGTAAATTAATTCAGCGTTATCGGCCGCAAGAGAATCATAATCAAGACCGTGATCTTGCATGGTGCCGGGCCGGTAATTCTCTACGAAAATATCAGCCTGTTTAGCAAGTTCGCCGACCAACGATGCACCTCTTTCAGTCGTGATATCAATCACAACACTGCGTTTCCCAGCATTTTGTGCCACAAAACCTGTGCCCAAGCCCATCGCAATTTGTTCCTCATCGCCGCCCCACGGGCGAGTCATATCTCCTCTGGGTGACTCAACCTTAATGACTTCAGCACCAAGTAGTGCGAGTTGATAAGTGCAATATGGACCCGCTAGTACGTGAGTTAGATCCAATACTTTAAGACCTGATAATGGTTTTATGCTCATCCAACTGCTCCGAATGCTTAACATTAAGAAGATCGAAACAGTTTCTTAAACCAACTAAAAAAGCCATTGCCGATCGCGTTTCCAAATTGGAACATAACACTTGCTAAGCCGATAGTATCTTCTGAGAACTTTTTTGGAATAAAGCTAGGAGGAAACTTGTGCATTTACCGGCGAGATTGATGAGGGGGCTTCAACGCTGATGAAGGTAGTAAATTTAAGCGACATTTACTCTGAGTTGAAAAAGTATTTTGGTTAAGCATTCTAGGGTAAGAAGGTTGGCGATGCTGTTTATAGACACTGGATGGCTATTGTCTTTAAAGCTTCTGCTCTGTTGGCTTACAGGAGGTAACGTTGATCGCTGAAAAGATTCGCGAGTCGAGCAGGGCGATTGTTACCGGTTAATTCAGTCGCATTTAGGATTGAATGACAGTCGCAGGGTCAAGCGGTGGTGGCTTCGACCCAGGCAGCCCCGAGCTAATATGCGATTACGAAACGGGCTTTTTAGCTGATATTGGATCTTGCCATCAGTTCTGATTGTGAGGGGCTCCAGACAGATAACAGGTCTGGTCGCTACGCGAAGCATCCTAGCTCATAAGTGCCACAATTCGTGAGTTTTCCAATACATACGCAGTTGAGTTCACGGCTTCTTCTGGCATACTTCTGGAACTACGGTGAGGTTTGGTTAGCTCAGGCTGCAGGATATCTTGAATGAATGCATATAGATGGGAATGGCAAGCGGTGATCAATATAAAAAAATGCAGGCTGTTATTCGTGGCCATATGCGCATACACCAGCGCCTCAATATCGCACGCCGCGACATCACTTGAGGGTGAGGCCGAATTTCGTGCGCTGTACAAAGAACTCATTGAGATTAATACAACGCTCTCCGTTGGCAGTTGCACGAAAGCAGCCAGCGCTATGGCAGAACATCTCAGACACTCAGGGATCCCTGATGCAGACATTCACGTCATCGTCCCACCGGATTTTCCAGCGCAGGGTAACCTCGTTGCAAAGCTACCCGGGACGCTACCGGACTCTGAATCGCTTCTTCTCCTCGCGCACATAGATGTAGTTGAGGCTAACCGGGAAGACTGGCAACGTGATCCGTTTAAACTGGTAGAGGAGAATGGTTATTTTTATGCAAGGGGGGCTGTTGACGATAAGTCTATGTCCGCTATTTTTGTCGACGTGATGAAACGTCTAAGCCGGGACAAAGTGCCACTTAGAAGAAGTGTTGTACTTGCCTTGACATGTGGCGAAGAAACGCCAAATACGTTCAATGGCGCGAGTTATCTGATTGAACATCACCGTGATCTGATTACTGCAAAGTTCGCCCTCAATGAAGGGGGCGGTGGAGTGTTGGCCGAAGGACGTGTCCCTATTTATAACGGCATCCAGGCCGGTGAGAAAACGTACCAGAATTATAGACTAGAAGTAGTGAATCCCGGTGGCCATTCCTCTAGACCTCGAGCCGATAACGCTATTTATCAACTGAATGATGCGCTCAGGCGAGTGTCAGGCTATGAATTTCCAATAGAATTCAATGACACAACCAGGGGGTTCTTCAGGCAGATGTCAAAAATGGAATCCGGTCAGCTATCCAGAGACATGTTGGCAATACTTCAAACGCCCCCGGATAAATCGGCGTTGCAACGAATTCAGCAGGACCCTGGACACAATTCCATCCTACATACAACCTGCGTCACCACCATGATGGACGCCGGTCATGCCCCTAATGCATTACCGCAGAGAGCAACTGCCAATGTTAACTGTCGTATCTTTCCAGGGCGCTCTCAGGAAGAGATCAGGCAAGTGCTGGAAACGATTGTTGATGATGTAGAGGTCACGGTTAGTTTTGTTGATCCGCCTGAGACAACATCGCCGCCGCCTCCACTGACCGATGAGATAATGAAGCCAATTCAAGCGCTCACTGAAGAAATGTGGCCAGGTGTACCAGTATTGCCGAAAATGGCAGCGGGCGGCACAGATGGCAGGTTCATGACACCAGCAGGTATTCCGACCTATGGTGTCAGCGGATTGTTTAGTAAGCCTGGCGAGGTGAATGCACACGGGCTAAACGAAAAAGTATTGGTGAAATCGCTGATGGACAGCCGCTTGTTTTTGGACCGGCTAATAAAAATATTTGCTGCCCAAGAACCTGATTAAAAGGCCCAAGGCCATATATAGAGAGGAAAATAGATAATGAAAGTAGGCATTATTCCAATAAATATTGGCGTTCAATCGCCCGCACAGATTGTTCAAACCGCACAGCTAATCGAGTCTCTTGGCTATGAATCGGCTTGGACGTTTGAGCACGTTATCGTGCCCGTCAATTACGACTCTAAGTATCCTTATAATAAATCTGGGAATATGGGCGCAGCACCGGAAACCAATTTTGTTGATCCGCTCATCGCGCTGTCTGCGATTGCTGCTGCGACGACCACGCTGCGTCTGGCAACGGGGGTCAATATCTTGTCTCAAGTGAATCCTATTTATATGGCCAAGCAAGCGGCCAGCTTGGATTTTATATCTAACGGGCGATTTATGTTGGGTGTAGGCATTGGCTGGTTGCGCGAGGAATTTGATGCGCTTGGGGTGCCATTTGAGCGGCGCGGGGCGAGGTTTGATGACTACGTCGCCGGCATGCGTAAAATTTGGTCTGGGGATGTGGTTGAACACGAAAGCGACTTTATCTCTTGGAAAGGCTTTAAAAGTTATCCGCTGCCCATTCAAAACCCGTTTCCTGTGGTGATGGGCGGCGTCAAAGGCAAAATCTTTGAGCGCACGGCGCAATTAGGCAATGGATGGTTTGCACCCTCCGGTGATCCAGCGGAACTTAAAGGTCATATGCAGAGCCTAAAAAAAGAGTGTGATGCCATTGGCCGCGACTTATCTGAAATCGAAATTACCTGCATGTGGCCAGGCATTGGCGGCAAAGAATTTCTAGGCGAGCTGGAAGCCGTCGGGGTTAGCCGGGTGGTCATGCCAATGATGGGGGAAGGCGATCCTGTGGAGCGTTTGCACAAGGTTGCAGAAGAAGTAATAGGTTAGCACTAACCAGTGCAAATTCGGCGTAATAATTTCAGTTCCCTGCTGAAGTTAATTTGTCAGTACGCTTCGCCGCCGGTAAGCATTTGTTTAGTCGACCAGCATCGCGCGCACGGTCTGTTGCAACACGTCGATGTAACGCGCCTGAGTCCAGCCGCAGCGGTGGCGTAGTAGCTCCCAGTTTTCCACCGAGAGTTGACCCCAGAGCAGGTCGGTCGCCTCAGAGGTGGAAAGCGACAGCGTCAGCCTGCCATCACGCGCCAGTGCCTCCACCGCGGCTTCGCAACCATGACGAACAGCGCTCATGCGATCGTCCCAAGCGGCGCCCGCTTCCTCGTCTTTAGTTTGCATCGCGATAAACGCACTGGCGACGCCATAGATCTCGGGGATGTAATTACCCCACGCCTCGACAAACGCCTCGAGTCGCTCTAACCCTTTTGACGCGCTTCGACTTTTGACTAATCGCGCGTCGATGTCTTTGACCTCATCGATGTAGCGCGTGGTCGCGATCAATAACTCCGTGCGTGTTGGGAAATGCAGGTAAACGGCTTGCCGACTGATGCCGGCCTGCTTTGCAATATCGCTCATGCGCACCGCGCTCGCCTGACTACCGGCCAACAACTTCCAGGCGCTCTCGAGAATTCTTTCACGTGTTTCAGAGATTTTACTTGACATGGTGTCAACTTAACATTAATTTGCGTTTTGTCAACTTGACACGGTGTCAAGAAAGAGACAATTTATTGAGGAGAAAGCTATGAAAGTGATCGTTTTTGGCGCAACAGGCAGCGTGGGCCGCCTTGCCGTTGAGCGCCTGCTGGCCGATGGACACGAGGTAACGGCCTTCGCGCGCCGACCAGAAGCATTAGAAATAACAAACCCCAAGCTAAAACGGCTAACGGGCAATGTGATGATTCCTGAAGAGGTCTGCAACGCGGTTGCAGGGCAGGACGCCGTGGTTGTTACGTTGGGTGCCGGGTCATCCCGCACGAGTGTCGTGCGCTCTAAGGGAACCGAGCACATCGTAGAGGCTATGCAACATCACCGCGTCGACCGGTTAATTTGCCAATCGACTCTGGGCACGGGCGACAGCTGGAGCAACTTAAACTTTTTCTGGAAACGAATCATGTTCGGGCTACTGCTCCGTCCCGTGTTCTTGGATCACGAACGCCAAGAACAACTCGTGCGAGAAAGCGAACTAGACTGGACCATCGTGCGACCCAGCGCATTCACAGACGGTCCGGCCGACGGTAACTACAAGGTAGACATTCCAGCAGGTGAACGCCGGCTCAGGCTCAAAATTTCGCGCGCTGACGTCGCGGGCTTTCTGACCAAGTGCGTGCGCGATACCACGTTCAGGCATCGGGCAGTGGGCATCAGCCACTGACCTCGTGGCTTACGACCTGTCGGGCTGATCACTTAGGGGGTATAAGGGTCAGGCAGGGTTGGTTTGGCTGTCTATCCAAGCGTGTTTTAGGAATGAATGGCGGGTTCAGGATGTCGAAATTCCGCTTAGCCTCGCAGGAAACAGGAGCCTTTACTAACCGGCTTGGTCCGCGGCAACCTGTTTCGCTGACGCTCTTTCACCGAGCAACTTCAACAGTGCTTTTGCCTCTGGCAAGTCTGCAAACAGGTCCATGCCGAGCACACGCTTTGACGCGGCACCAGCAAGATTTGCTGAATACTGAAAAATCACATCAGCCATGGTGAAGTGATCACCCGCAACAAAGGGGCTGAACGCGCCGTTTCGTTTTAGGCAGGCAATACCTTTAGCAAGATTCACCCGGGCTGTCTCTTTCACCTCGTCACTCACCGAGCCGCCAAAGAAGGCCTCTGGAAAACAGGTGCGTGCAGGTAGCTCAAGGTATAACTCCTGTTCTTTCATTAGCTCCCGAACCTTTGCGCGCTCATAAGGGTCTGCGGGCATCAAATTCGGCCCTGTGCCAAGGTCTTCCAGATATTCAAGAATCACATTGGTTTCACTCAAAAACCCTTTCTCGGTTTCTATGCATGGCACTTTCCCCATCGGGCTCATTTTCAGGAAGTTCTCGTCCTGACTACCCCGTATGTCTACAACTTCGAACGCTATCTCTTTTTCCAACAAGGCCATTTTCACCATGTTGAAGTAGTTACTCATCGTAAATCCGTATAACTTGATCATTCTTTTTCCTGCTTCTGGGTCAACTGAAGCACACTCTGACACCAAGCCAAACCCTAGTCAAAATTCAATTTACTGTTGCGATTATAAATAAAAAGAGTACGCGTACGTGATTGAAATATTCGGAAAAGGTTTGAGTCTAAATTGCCTTAACGCTGCCAGACACAAGCCGTGATCCAATTTCACCTTTACGGCTCTGATTCATCCGCGGACGCAGGATAACTGGATGAAACTGTTGATACAGTCGGTCCGGAATGCAGATGTTGTCAGGTAGCGCGATATTGTTAGGCTTGGATTCTGCCTGATACCGGAGGCACTTAGAGAATGTTTCCTTGAATTCCGTCCGAGCATAAGCGTTTAAAAGTGCGTCAAGTGCGTGTCTCGAAATTTCCTCCACTCGTATGCCTGATTGTCACTGTTCGTTTCCGTTCAGCCGCGCCAGGTCATTCTGGAGACCTCGTAGCTCGATTTCTATCGCTGTACGTTCAGCTTCCAGATCCTTGTTGGCATCGTTGAGTGATTTGATTTCGGCAAGCATTTCTATCCGTTCCGTGGCTTTCAAGTCACGATTAAAAACAGCATCGCGTTGTAGTTCCTCAATTAGCTGATCGTTATCTGCCTGCTCATTGATGATGTGCTCTACTTGTGACGCCAGTTCGCTAATAGCATCGGAAATACGAAGGGTCTGGAATCCGAGGTCATAGCCCATGAGAAAATCGTCCTCAATCTCGATTGGGCAAACACGTAGATATTCCTCATCGTTCAGGCCTGCCTGATATCCCACCTCGTAAGTGCAGTAAGTTGCTAGACCTTGCTGATAACCTTCCGGGTAGTCCGTGTTGTTAGTACATAAGCCATTGGTACGGTTTCCGTATTGACCATCTTGTTGACCACGGTCAAAAGTGCAGAAGACGCTGTTCCCTGCCTCGTGGCCCGCGAGGTAAGCGTCACGATCAGGCACAACATCATGGCTGGCGCAGGCCTTTCTATGCGCACCAATGCGTCCAGCTGCTATTCCGTTGGCCCCATCTTCGAACCCGATGGTGCGCCAATCAGCGTTCAAGCATTCATCGCGGGATAATGATTCGCATGCCGCAATTAACAAGAAAAGTGATGTTAGTAGTAATCGATTGAACAAAGTCTTACCCCAAGTCTGAAAGTTGCATCTTTTTAACGGAAAAACTGTTTCGTTGCCACCATAAACGATACGACACTAGTTGTTTATCTTAGCGGTGCGGCAACGTCTAATCGTTGGTTGGTAATAATTGCGTCAGCGTAAAATTCACAAAAAACTTACGTTTGAGGTTTGCGCCTCAAGTCGCTTATAGCAATCAGGCAGTGATCCAGGTGATTGGTTAGCGTCGATCAGTGAGAAGACTTCGAGTTGGTGCGAGACTATTTTAGCTTATCAATACAGGCAGCTTTTAGGCGTGAATGGCTGTAGCAGTTTGTGGACATCAGCATTCGCGCGATCTCTTAAGTGTCTATGACGAGCGGATCGACGCCATTTACTCGTCGAAAAAATTTACAATCTCGCGCAGTCCGTCGATCCACATATCGTTAAGTCACTGTTTTCATTGTTAAATATTTGTTGGCACCAATATTGCCTTACATATTGCGAAATGCATGGCGACATGAATTGCAATATGGAGGGTCACATTCTCCCAAGGCTATTTAGATCGAAATAACTGTCATCAGATCAAAAGAGGAACAAAAGTTGAAAATGATAAGAGCTATGCTAACTGGATTGTTACTAACGGTTAGTGGATTCGCTGCAAACGCAGCTTTGATTTTAACGAATACATCAAATATCACATTGAGTGCCAGTCAGGTCGAAACAGGCACTACTACCCTAGATGTAACCGGTGGGGCTGGCGGCTTACTTGTAGCTTATACGGCTTCAGCATCAAATGGCGCTAATTGTTGCGGACCAAACTTTTTGCTTGATAATTTAAATGACGGCGACATTGGAACCGGAGTTCCAAGCGACGGTTTATATGCGATCCCTAGTAGTGGTGATCTACTCTTGGATTTTGGCGCACCCTCTATATTAACTGGAATCGCTATTTATAATGGTTACGGTAATCGTGACGATGGAAGTTATACGCTTAGTGATGATATGGGAGTAACTCTCGGCGCGTGGAATATTTCTGGGACAGGCGGCGCCGGAGCTGCTGGGGTTGATTCATTCTGGCTTTCATTCATCACGCCAATCGCGACCTCATCTCTCACGCTGAGCGGCCAGAGCTTTCAGAATAACGGGACGGTAAGTTACCGTGAGATACAAGTGTTTTCCAGTTCGGCACCAGTGCCTGAACCCACGACTCTAGCTATTTTTGCGTTAGGTGCATTGGGGCTAGTGTCACGGCGATTTAAGAATTAATCTTAAAGTCAGTTTTTGGTATTTGATGCTAGAAAACACCAATTGTCGTGATTGGTGTTTTTGATTTCGCTATTGCTTTTGGTAATGCACATTAACGCTAAAGCTTAGATGTATAAAACGTGAAGACAAGCGAGATAAACCCGGTTTTCTGAAGATCGGTCTAGTATGGTAATTGTTGATGTACGGTCTATTTTACGACACCACTGACGTGGTGACCCTTTAGATGGTCAATGACTGCGCGATGCCGATCTGCTTGTTTTTCAACACAAGTCAGTCGACGCCGTTTCGTGCGCGGGAAGCATTCTTCCTAAACAAACTCCGCTCGTCAGCACTAGCTATGGTTCCAGTTGTCCGGATCCTCCGAAACGTTCGGCGATAAGCCAATGATGTCTCCATCGGTTTGAACGCCTAATCCCAAAACTGTTCTATTGGCGTAATTAAAGTAGGCAACGACCTGATTTATTTCCAGGACTTCACCATCATCCCAACCAGATGAATGTAACTTGGCGATATCGTCCTCACTCATCTGCGCCGGAGTGCAACTCAGCTTTTTCGTATAATGTAATGCCGCCGCCTGCCTCTCATCGAACGCGTCTGAAAACTGCTCTGACTCAAGTGCTTGGCGTATTTTTTTAGCGCGTTCGTTATCATCGACCAACCGTTCCATGCCGGAAAAATGATGATCAACACAATAGGTGCAACCATTTAACATGCTCGTTAGCACCCCCATCGCCTCGAGGAACCACTTAGGGATTTTGTTACCTGTATGGTGGAGCACGTTCTTGTACAAGACCATATGACCTTCCATCGTGTGAGGACGTAGGCTATGGGCAAGCATAATATTATCTACATTGTTATCGGGACCCTTCACTCTTTTGTAGAGTTTGAGCAATTTCCCTTCAGCTTGCTCAAAAGGAATGTGTTTAATCCAACTCATTTCATCTCCATTAACTGCTTTGATCGTCTTCTGTATTATGTCCGTAATGACGCTTATTAGGCTTTAAACAGGTTGCTTAGTTATTTTTGTGCGTCATAGCGTCATTGCTGCGAACCATCCGAATATCAACAAGGGGATATTGTAATGAATAAAGGTGGGCACCACGGTATCCCAAATATGATCGTGTTGTCCGTCAGAATTTAAACCTGCAGTTGGGCCCAGAGTTGAGTCTGATGCAGGAGAACCTGCGTCGCCAAGCGCGCCGGCAGTGCCGACCAACGCGGCAGTTGCCATTGCCGAAAACCCAAGATCCATGCAAAGAGGCACATACAAAGCAGCAATAATGGGTACTGTTGAAAATGAAGACCCAATACCCATGGTGATTAACAACCCAATCACTAACATCATGATCGCAGCCATTGCTTTACTGCCTTCAAGAGCGCCAGACGTCGATGAGACTAAATCAGAAATGCTACCTGTTGTTTTCATCACTTCAGCAAATCCTGATGCAGTAATCATAATGAAACCGATCATTGCCATCATCGCGATGCCTCTGCTAAACAAATCCTGAGTTTGATTCCATTTAACAACACCGGATACAGTGAAAATTAAGATGCCTGTTAGCGCGCCCATAATCATTGAGCTGCTATAAAGTTGCATTGATAAAGCGGCTGCGATGGCGATGAGGCTGATCGCAAGCGACTTTTTATCAATTGCTGCGAGCGCCGGTTCAAGCTTAGCAATCTCCGGCGCATCATAATGTCTAGGTTTTCGATAGGTGAAAAAAACGGCTATTAACAGTCCGGCTAACATACCGCACGCGGAAATTAACATTGAGAGCGGTACATCTGATGCTTCAATAATCAGGCCATTGCTCTGCAAATTTTTGTGGAGGATTTCAAACAAGTAAATGCCACCGAATCCTACCGGTAGTATCAAAAAAGGCGTTGCCAATCCAAAGGTAATGACGCAGGCGATGAGTCTGCGATCCACTTGAAGCTGTGCAAAAACGGCTAACAAGGGGGGGATAACAATGGGGATAAAAGCAATATGAATGGGTATGATGTTTTGTGACGATATAGCAATGAGCAGTATTGATGTGATTAAAATGGATTTTATCCATTTTTCTGAAGCGCTATTTCCACGACCTGTTTTTTCGATGATTAATCGAGCTAAGACATCCGTGATACCCGATCGCGATATTGCCACCGCAAAAGCCCCAAGTAGCCCATAGCTAAGTGCGATAGTCGCGCCACCGCTTAATCCATTTTGAAAAGCATCCACTGTCTCAAGAAAAGTTAAACCCGCCCAAACACCACCTGCAAGCGCACCCAAACACAATGACAATATGACATTAACTCTGAAAAGGCTGAGAATAAGGACTAGGCTAACCGCAAGCACGACTGCGTTCATTTCTAAGATCTCATTGATAGTGACATTATTTTATAAGTGAAAATTTACCCGTCCAGTGTAGACCGAATCACAGTGAGGATGTAAACAATTCATGGCATCAACGTAGATTAAGCGGGGCAAATCTATCAAGGTTGAAATCATCATTGCTATCTTGCCAACACCACTTCGAAGACAAGGGAAATGCGCCCATTTTCTAAAGATTGGTCAATGACTGCAGGATGCGGATCTTTTGGCTAAACGGCTGTTGAGTTAATCGCTGAGCGCTGCCCGCGATTAAAGTCTTAAGCCATTAATGCGTGGACAGGTGATCAATCCGTCGCGTCGATCTGGCTTCGTATCAAAGCAAGAATCTTGTCAGCCTCAGCACGCGCATTTTCTAGATCTTGGGCGCTGTTCCACATCATGATTCGGCGAACAGTCAGAATGGCTCTGAATTCTGGATCCTTAGCCAGCTTCAAATAGAGAGGCGGAACAGACCCTGACTTTGAACACACAAATTGTCCTTCCGGGCAAATTGCCCGCGGGATTCCATTTCTAGTTAAAAACGGCATGATCTCATGCATTGCGTAGCCGCGGAACGACAAGTCGTTTGTGTGGATATCTTCCAGCCAATCCGGCCATTTCACGAGCATCCCTCGTAAATCTCTATCGCTGATCATTTCGAGACGGCCCGACTCCAAAAGCGCGTCAAGGGCACCACCCTGATCAAGAATATTGGTAAAAAACGCGTATATGAAAACCCACTCAATAGATTTCAGATCCATCTCCGAGACCGAATCGGATAGGTATTTTTCCAATGCTAACGCTCCGTTTCTGTTGAATCTTGCCCACTCATCTAGGCGAGCTCGTAAATCAACAAACTCGATCTCGAGTCCAATCAGTATTTCTCGCTCTTCGACAACATCATTTCGTGCGTCCCACCATGCATCGATCCCGAATGCCAGAAGAATACTGACAACAATTGCGGCAGCTTCTACTGCTAATCGTTTCCAAGGAATGGTCTTAGTTTCAGTCATCGAGTCACTCCATGATTGTCAGTATTTGATATGTCGCGCTCGCGGCTGCATCACTGTTTCGAAGTAGGGCTTCAATAGGTGTTGGTTATGAAGAAAAGGGAAATAAACCACATATTCCGAAGAACGGTCAAGTATGGTCATTGTTGATGTTTAGTCTATTTTACGACCCACTGGTATGGTGATCCCTTAGATGGTCAATGACCGCAGGATGCTGATTTGCTGGCTTACAGACCGTTGGGTTAATCGCTGAGAAGCTTTTTAAGCCGAGCAGGGCGATTGAGACCCGGCCGGTTTGATCGAATATTTAATGAGGCGTCGTGTTTACTGTTAGATATTAAACAACCTTTAAAGCATTAGGCATGGCGTGGAATGGCAAGGACGAAAGTCTTGAGAATATGAGAGAACGTGGATTCGAATTACACCTTGGCGGCCGAATCGTTCCTGGGGTCTATTGGTCACCAAAAGGATCTAAGGCAGAAGACATCGCCGCCCAAAACTCATCAGCCGATGTGATCGACAACCTCAAGGTGTTGTGCCAATTGATCAATCTGTGTCATCCAGCGGTTGACAAGTTCCGGCGAGGAGGGCGCAGCCGTAACGCCAATTCCGATCTCCTTCGCGAGTATCGCCTCAACTGCTAGCGATACTGGCATTGAAACCAGGTTTGCCATGGCGGTTGTCTTATTGTCACCCCACGCATCTAGCACGTATGTCTTGTTGTAGACACCTTGACCATCTTTTTCCGCTTTGAATTCAACACAGAGTACGACCCGGTCTGGGTCATTTTCGTCATAAGCGTGTGCTGTCCAGAACTCATCAGACATTTCCGTCAAACGGGCATCTCCAGCCTCACCTTCTAGCGTCTCGATTTCGGTAAACACATCTGCCCAAGCATCTGCCCATCCGTTCAATCGCAATGTGCCGCGAACGAAGTGCTTGATTTTCCAATCAGCACCAAACTTATAGTCTTCTATAAATGGCAAGCTATCTCGATTTGGATAGACTTCAAAACTTTCAGACTCTGGCAAAGGCGCAACATACGAGCCGAGTGCATCCCAGGGGCGTGAAGTTTCAAGGTTTTCAAAATCACGGATAGATTTAGAGGGAGAGCGCAGTGCTTTTAATACGCCCAATGGTGACCAGCTGAACTTATAGCGAAAATCATTTGGAATTTTAGGAATACCGCCACAGTAAGATATGAAGCTAATGTCGTTATTCACATCGTAGGCGGCGGACGCGCGGTAATCTGCTATCAACCAATGGGCCATGAGATGGTCAATACCCGGGTCTAGTCCCACTTCGTTTACCATCATCAGTCCCAAGCTTCTGGATTTTTCATTTAACGCGCGCATTTCAGGTGAAATGTAGGATGAAGAAACAAAGTGTGCGGAGGCTGCGATGCAAGCGTTTGCCACTGGCACATGCCATTCCCCTGGCAGCATAGAAACAGCGACATCGCCCGCAACTAACGTGCTGGAGAATTCATCGAAATCAAATTTTTTGATATTTGAGGTCAGGTCGCCAACAGCAAGTTGTGCTTTGTCTGTCGTGCGGTTCCAGACCACAACATCATAGCTCGTCGCGATAAGTCGCCTTAAACCTGGTACAGCTGACAACCCTGTACCCAGCCAGTGAATTTTTGGCATAACAGTCTCTTTCTATTTGTTGGTGTGGTGAGTAAATATTTGTTCTGACCGGCCTCAAGCGCCATGTTTAACTTTCCCAAGCCGCATCAGAAACTGCTGTGAAGATAAGGGAATAGACCACATTTTCTGAAGAACGGTCAAGTAGGGTGATTGCTTATGTTCAGTCTGTTTTACGATCCACTGACGCGGCAACCCTTTAGATGGTCAAGATTACACAATGCTGATCTGTTGGCTTACAGATTGTCGCTACTGCTGCATGTCTCCGCGTAGCGTACTGACAAACGCGCTGGGAAATTAATATGTCGGAACCAGCATAAATTCATCAAAAAATGCCGATAGCTCTGTTTGTGCATTTAGCGGCAAGATATTGGCAATGTGCTGGTCCGGGCGCACGATAACCATGCAGCCTCGCGAGCGATCGATGCCTCGCAGCGCGTATATGTCGTTGTCCTGGTCTGCGTGGAACACTTTCTCATAGTCATTCAGACCATATTTACCTTTTGCGGGCCACAGGAAGCCAGGTATTTCCTCTATGGCAAGATCCCGTTGCTGAAATACGCCATAGACATCAATCACTGAATCAATATCAGTGCCCTCAGGCGTATACTTGATAACTGGAGATGATTCGCTCTTTGCTAGAAAGTGGATGAGTTGCGCTGAATCAGAAGCAGTGTCAGTAGGGTTCTGATCGCTGCCGAATATAAATAGTCGCCAGCGACCATCAGCTTTATTCAGGTGGCCTAGATGCTGGCACCTGCCGTCGGACACCCGAATAGCTTCGGCCGAGTGGAAACGTTGACCGATGTTAAAGCCGGTGGCCAAGGTTTGGTTTTCCTGGCCCGTGCAAATGTAGGAAGGGTAGTACTCGATAGCGGTACCGGCAACAAACCCATTTTGCCTAGCCATGAATTTCTCGATATCAGTGATATCCGTCTTTATCTGCTGTTCGCCCTGTTTCGCTGTCGGACTGGTGGCAACTAACTTTGACAGTTGCTTGTCGGCCTCAATGAGTTGCTGCGCGACCTTTCGTCGCTCCGGTGAATACGTTTGCAGCAATTTTGGGTGGCTTTTCCCTTGCAGGACAGCAGCCAGCTTCCAGCCGAGATTAAAGGTGTCCGGCAGCGAGGTGTTCAGTCCCCAACCGCCTTTTGGGCTGTGAGTATGGCAAGCATCACCAGCCACAAAGCCTCGCGGAATAAGATTCTCTGCATTATTCAGGGGTCTGTCATCGAACCTGTCAGCCACACGCTGACCCACCTCATAAATTGACCACCAGGCAACCTCCTTAACGGACACAGTATACGGGCTAAAGATGAGCTGCATCTTGGCGATAATATCTTTTTCGGTAAGCTGAATATCGGCTGCTCTCTGGCCCTTGTCCAATAGCTCGAGTTCTACATACATCCTGACAAGGTAGCCGCCTTCGCGGGGAATGGTCATTACCGCCCCATTTTCTTTTGACTGTATGAAGCTTTTAACCCGGATGTCAGGATAATCTGTCACCACCAGAACGTCCATCACTCCCCAAGCCTTGTTGGCTGAGTCGCCCTCCAAAGCGATGGACATGCCCTTGCGAACAGCGCTTCTTGCCCCATCGGTGCCAATAATAAATCGTGCTCGAATGGTTTCGGTCTTGTCGGCGTGTCCTTCATCGCTTCGCTCAAATGTTGCGGTGACGGGATATGCGGACAGGTCTTGTGTCACTTGGGAATCCATATCGACGCTGAGCAGTCGGCGGCTGTAATGCGGAACAAGGTGCGTGACCGAGTTCTTCATTCCTTCGAGCAATATTTCGTGGAGCCGGGCCTGATTGACAATGCTGTGAATGAATTCGGAGAGTCCCAGTCGTGCGTCAGCAATTTTATGGGTTCGCTTGATGTTTTCAGGTTGTTCGCTATCCGGCTCCCAAAAAGCATTTTGTTTTAACTGATAGCTCTCTTTAACGATCATCTCGCTGCAGTTAAATGCTTCCATAATTTCGATAGTTCGGCAGGAAATGCCATCAGCTCGGCCAAACAACAAGGGGCCCGACTCCTGCTCAACGATGCAGGTTGTGATGTCAGTAAACTCCGAAAGTTGTCTCGCCATGGTCAGGCCTGCAGGGCCGCAACCCACAATTAAGACATCGACCTCTGTTGGTAGCTCAATAATGGGCGGCAGTGGGGCGGGCTCACGGGCTGCATCTGGAATCTCGTAGTTACCGGGTTGGAAACCATTCAGGTGGTACTGCATTGTACAAGTCCCTTGTAGATTGCATGCGTTATTATTGAGTATTGATCTCACAAATTCCATGTGAATCGTCTGTCACCTTGCAGACAGCTAAACTGGCAATTTTTAACGGACTCGACGCATGAAAAAACGGAGATGAACAAGGTCATTGCGGGTGAAAAAACAGTGAATTTGCCGTTAGATAAGTACTTTAAACCACATCTCCTCCAGATTGCCAAAGTACCGTGATCAGGTTTTTTTTACATCAGCCAGTCAAGGTGGAGAGTTTTCGGCAGAAAATAGTCAAGGTCTGAGTGACCACTGACCTACTAGTCTACAGACGTTAGGGGTGATCAAGCATTTCAACTTGTTACGAGACTGGCGCAGGCACACATGTATCCGCAAGCTGAGAAATGAAGCGCGCAAAAGGCGCGCTCGTTCGTCTTCTGGAACAGACTATCGGCTGCAATGCCATAGAATCACAGCTTAGATGTTCATTTTCCGCACGCAATATATACAGACAATATTCCGCACCAGATGTATTGCCGTTAGCTTGGTACCGTATTTCGCTCTTCAAACGCGACATTAAACTCGTATTTGCTTACTGGCAGTTCTCTTACACGAGTTCCTGTTGCCGCATATATCGCATTAGCCAAGGCAGGGGCAATTCCGGGTGTGCCGGGTTCGCCTGCACCACCCCACGGTTCGTAACTGTTGATAATGTGCGTTTCAATAACCGGCGAATCGGCCATCCGTACCATGGGATAAGAGTCAAAATTAGATTGCTGCACTCTGCCATTCTCAATAGAGACTTCACCGTACAATGCTGCGGTCAAGCCAAATATGACACCCGACTCCATTTGGGCTTTCAAACCATCTGGCGCAACGGCAAACCCGGGGTCAACTGCGATAACGACACGATCGACACTGATGCTGCCCTTATCGACACTGACCTCTACCACTTCTGCAACGATTGAACCAAAAGACTCCTGTAATGCGATACCGCGACCTCGGTTTTTACCGATCGGTGTTTCCCAATTAGACTCCTTCGCAACCCTATCTAGCACGTTCAGAAGTCTGGGTTCCTGGCCCAATAGCTTTCTTCTGTATTGGTATGGATCTTGTCCTGCTTCTACAGCCAACTCGTCGATAAACGATTCAACGAAAAAACCGTGCTGTGAGTGGTCCACACTGCGCCAAGCTCCGAACGGAACATGTGTTGGGCTGTCAGTGTAAAAAATATTTTGATTAGCAATCGCATAGGGAATGTGAGTAGCCTCAGCGGGTTCATGCTTATCGACAAACTGATTTTCCCACGCGACCGGCAATCCATTTTCGCCCAAGGCCGCTCTAAAATTTGATGCAACCGCAGGCCGGTAGTGATCATGCTGAACATCTTCTTCGCGGGACCATATCAGCTTCACGGGTAAACCCACCGCCTTTGAGATCTGCGCGGCTTGTATTGCAGCATCCGGTGTTGCTCTCCTGCCAAATCCCCCGCCCATGAAATAATTCGTCACATTCACATTAGCGGGTTCAATCTCAAGTGCTTTGGCAACCTCATGCTTGAATCCAAGTGGGTTTTGGGTGCCGGTCCATAGATCACATGCGCCATCTTTATAGTGTGCGACCGCATTCATTGGCTCCATGCAGGCATGAGCAAGATACGGTACTTTGTACTTACGCTCGATTATTCGATCAGCTGCTTCTAAGCTTTTATCTGCATCACCAATTTGCATATCACCATGAACATCCCCAGATTCCCTGCTCGAAGCCATATCAGATTCAAACTGGTCAAAAATTTTTGCTGAGCTATTCCCATCCTGTTTCGTCGTATTCCACTTAACATCCACCATTGCCAGCGCCTTGTCAGCCAGCCAATAACCATCAGCTACAACAGCGACGGCATCCGCTAATTTAACGACTTTTATGACACCCGGCATCTTTTCAGCAGCAGCCGTGTCCGCGCTTTTTAGCGTTGCGCCAAATACAGGCGCAGCTTTGACGGATGCGTACTTCATACCATCAACTACGACGTCGATACCAAACATTGCTGTGCCATCAACCTTGGCGGGTATATCGAATCTAGGCTTATGTTTCCCCATGATCGTGAATTGATCCGGCGTTTTAAGCGTAGGAGCAACTGGGGGTGTTTTTTCTGCTGCCTGACTGGCAAAGTCAGCGTAAGTTGCCTTGTTACTACTTGCCGAATGAATCAGCATACCTTCTTGCGCAACCACCTCTTCAGGATTAACGCCCCATTTTTCGGCGGCTGCCTCGCGCAGCATGATTTTAGCGGCAGCACCAGCAACACGCATGCCATACACACCGGTTGCTCGGATACTTGAGCTACCCCCAGTAATTTGAAGGTGCAGAGATTTCGTCACGGCAAGAAAGACCCCGTCCACGGTTCCAC
>ENA-ORDA01000996-ORDA01000996.1-marine-metagenome-genome-assembly--contig:-NODE-996-length-25670-cov-28.084437_pt1 | contig 25670 bp, 18 predicted proteins | sample MGYA00237778_ERZ508506 | MGnify/ENA primary metagenome ERZ508506 (study PRJEB26177, sample SAMN06267891) | marine metagenome | isolation source: Monterey Bay, California, USA | place: Pacific... | reverse complement strand
ATACTCGTCGGTGATACGCTCTACTTCGATGCGAATGATGGAAGCAGCGGCATAGAACTGTGGGCGCACCGTCCGTCGACCATCGATTACAACACCAACACCGGTGGCGCCGTTACCTCATGGGCCATCAACGCCAGCCTGCCGAGCGGTGTTTCCTTTGGCACCAACAACGGAACGATTTACGGCACACCGACCCAACTCTGGACACAAACATCCTACAAGGTCTGGGCCAACAACAGCGGTGGCTCAAGTGTGGCCTACCTCAACATTACCGTGGTGGACGAGCTGCCGACACTTTCCTATTCACCGAGCACGTTCGTACTCACCAAGGACAACCAGAGTAGCGATTTGCCGCTGAGTGCGACGCTGACCGGTTCGGGTACGATCACCTCATGGGCCATCAGTCCAGCACTGCCAAGCGGTCTCTCATTCGGTACGAGCAACGGAACGATTTGGGGAATCCCAACGGTGCTACAGACGACCGCTACGACATACACCATTTTGGCCAACAACACAGGTGGCTCAACCTCAGCAACAGTAACCATCACCATCAACGATGCAGCGCCTGGTCCGTTCGAATACAATCCAGAGAACAACACGCTGACCAACAACACCTACGTGCATCTTGAGCCAGATTTCATCAACATCACCACGGGCAACGGCAGTACATGGTCCACCACCCCAACGGGTTATCAATTGACGACGAGTTTCCATGGTGATGTTCCGTGCCTCAATCAGACCTACAATGGGACAATTTATGCTTCATACAACGCCAAATTACACGGCTACGGTATTGCCAACAACACGTTATGGCTCATCAACAACACCATCGAATCAGTCGGATGTGACACGTATTTCTCGTGGCCCTCTAGTACCGGTTACACGCAAAGTGTTAGCCACAGTTACGGGACGTCGTTGTATTTCACTGGCATAGATGGTTCGGATCGGAACTTGTATGGCTACGGCATGGAAAACGGAACCATTTGGGTGGAGAGTACAGCGGACCCTGGTATGTGGAGCATGATGGTTGACGATGTCATGTACTTTTTTGGGGAAACGGGTAACAGCGGCTATGAACTCCACGGACACAACCTGAGCAACGGGACCACCTGGATGCTGGACGATCTTTTCAGTGGATCAGGGTCCATCACCGGCCCGACACTCACGAATAATTGGCCGGTTTTGGTTGGATCCACATTTGTATTTGGGGCTGTCTTCACAAACAGTAGTACCTCCCGTGAGACATGGGCTCACAACATTAGCAACGGTACATCTTGGCGGCTCTCAACCAACGATGCATCGACACACAACGCCCCGGTGCTTGGTGATGTGGTTTATTTCACCAACAACAACGGTTTCTGGAACGAACTCCACGCTTACAATGCTTCAAATGAGACGTTTTGGAAAGTTGTAGCGGGTCCGTTTGGAGGTCCGTTTGAGGTTGACGGTATACTGTATGGCTATGTGCCTAGCCCTTATTCATCCCAACCTTCGAAACTCAGAGCGCACAATCCAGCGAACGGAACCACATGGGATGCCGCTGTTCCCGGTTCTTTACATCTTCTGAACATGGGCGGAACGCTGTACTACGCGGGCTCTCTGACAGGAACGAACAATCTTCAATTGTGGGCTTATGAACCAACCAATTCGACAGGATGGAAGGTCTCGGACCTCACAATCCCCTTCAGCGTCAGCATGAACTGGGTTTTCATTGCCCTTGGTGACGTCATCTACTTTACAGCAAGCAACGGCACGACCAGCGGACTTTGGGCGCACAGCAGTTCCAACCACTCGACCTGGTTTGTGAGCAATCTATTTTCCAGCAACAACGCCGCCGCGGTTGCTGTTGTGAACGGCACGCTCTACTTGGGTAATTCTGGAATGGCTGGACACCAGCCAGCCTCCATCAACTACCAGACGAACACGGGTGGCGCCGTCACCTCATGGGCCATCAACGCAAGTCTGCCGAGCGGACTGACCTTCAGCACCACCAACGGCAGCATCTACGGCACACCGACCGAACTGTGGACGCAAACATCCTACATGGTGTGGGCGAACAACAGCGGTGGGCAAAGTGTGGCCTATCTCAACATCACCGTGGTGGACGAGCTGCCGACGCTTTCCTACTCACCAGAGAATTTGACGCTGACGAAGGGCCAATCAAGCACCGATTTGCCGCTGAATGCAACACTGACGGGCTCGGGTACGATCACCTCATGGGCCATCAGTCCAGCACTGCCAAGCGGTCTATCCTTTGGTACGAGCAACGGAACGATTTGGGGAACGCCGACCTCATTGATGCCGCTCAAGACGTTCACGATTTGGGCCAACAACAGCGGAGGCTGGTCTTCAGCCACAGTCAACATCACCGTGAACGATGAGGCTCCTGACATCTCATACAATCCAGACTGGTTTGTCTTGACCAACAATACAGCCATGTCACCAACTGCAACACCAACCAATGCTGGTGGTGCAATTCCGTCTGGAATAATTGCTGAACCGCTGTCAGCTAGCTCTTCTTATGGTGAAGGGAGGTCGACTTCTATTGCTGTTGATTCGAATGGCGTCGCACATGTTGTCTACTTTGGCGGATATCACTATCAGACGCTGTATTACGCAACCAATGCCAATGGTTCCTGGGTGACGACTGTGATTAAAAATCAGTATGGTAGTAGCAGCGGAGCCTCAATTGTCATTGACGCTAACGATACCATTCACATCAGTTATTCACACAGGGCTAGCCGATTCAGTATGTCGAATAATCTCTATTACTCGACTTGCTCTTCATCTTGTTCATCTGCATTCTCATGGAGTGGAGTTTTGGTAGAGTCTGGAAGTGGCCTTCACAACGATATTGCGATCGATACCAACGGTACACTGCACATTTCTCATTTGACAAGTGGCTCGATAGGTTCCTCGCTCCAGCATTCGACCTGTTCATCTTCATGTACATCATCATCGTCTTGGACCACAACCTCGATTCTTACCTCGGCGACTAATGTTATTTCCAGTATATCAATGACAACCGATTCCAACAACAGTATACACATCCTTTACAGAGAGGGCTACGGCTACCCAACCTTTGACCTCAACTATGCGACCTGCTCTTCTGGATGCACATCGGCATCATCGTGGTCTACAGTTGAGATCGATGCGTCCACTACCTCATCTTACATGTCTAAACAATCCATTGCTGTTGACTCAAACAACGGTATTCACATAACCTATGGGCTCAACGGGAATCTAACCTATGCGACCTGTTCTTCTTCATGTACATCAGCATCATCATGGACCAATACCACGGTTGACACAGGAAGTTTCAACGGAGTGGGGGAAATCGCTCTTGATTCCAACGAACATCTCTATATTTCGTATGGTAAGGGTTCTTCCTTTGCAGCCTCTAAACTTGCTTATGCGACCTGTTCATCTTCATGTACATCATCATCGTCTTGGACCAACACCACGTTTAACACAACGGCTGGTACTGAGCGGGGACTGGCTCTTGATTCCAACGACCGTGTGCACATCTCCTATCACACAAGTAGTACGGATAAATTGCTTAGGTATCTCGCAATTGAACCATCATCGATTGTTTATGGTTACTCCATCAGTCCTGCCTTGCCTGCAGGGTTAAGTCTGGAAATCAGCACGGGTGAGATCTCAGGAACGCCAACAGAGTTGTCGGCTAATACGACGTACACCATTACAGTGAGGAACAGTGGCGGTGTGAACACCACGACGATCACCATCGAAGTCGTTGACCAGGTGCCGACCGTCGCCTACTCCCCAGCCGACTTGACGCTGACAAACAATACCGTGAGCAGCGACCTTCCGCTCGTTCCGACCATCACGGGTTCGGGTGAGATCACCTCGTGGGAACTCAACGCCAGCTTGCCAAGCGGTTTGACTTTCGAAACGAGCAACGGAACGATTTGGGGCACACCGACCGAGTTGTGGACGCAAACATCCTACATGGTGTGGGCGAACAACAGCGGTGGGCAAAGTGTGGCCTACCTCAACATCACCGTCGTGGACGAGCTGCCGACGCTTTCCTATTCTCCAGAGAATTTGACGCTGACGAACAACACCGCAAGCACTGATCTTCCACTCTCACCGACCATCACAGGCTCTGGCGAGTTTGTGTCATGGACCATCAGTCCATCAGAGCCAAGCGGTTTGTCTTTCGACACTTCCACGGGTGTGCTCAGTGGAACGCCGACAGAATTGCTGACACGTACAATGTACACCATTACGGCGACCAACACTGGTGGAAATGCAACAGCGTACATCAACATCACAATTGTTGACGAAGTTCCGACGATTGCTTACTCACCAAACGACTTGAACATGACCAACAACACCGCAAGCACAGATCTTCCGCTCTCACCAACCATCACAGGTTCTGGTGAGATTGTGTCGTGGGCCATCAGTCCATCAGAGCCAAGCGGTTTGTCTTTCGATACTTCCACGGGTGTGCTCAGTGGAACGCCGACAGAATTGCTGACACGTACAATGTACACCATTACGGCAACAAATACCGGTGGAAATGCGACAGCGTACATCAACATCACAATTGTTGACGAAGTGCCAACGATTGCTTACTCACCAAACGACTTGAACATGACCAATAATACGGCAAGCACAGATCTTCCACTCTCGCCGACCATCACTGGTTCTGGTGAGATTGTCACCTGGGCCATCAGTCCATCAGAGCCAAGCGGTCTTTCCTTTGATGTCTCGACGGGAACGCTCAGTGGAACGCCGACAGAACTGCTCACACGTACAATGTACACCATCACAGCAACAAACACCGGTGGAAATGCAACAGCGTACATCAACATCACAATTGTTGACGAAGTGCCAACGATTGCTTACTCGCCAAACGACTTGAACATGACGAATAACACAGCCTCGCTCGATCTTCCGCTCTCACCGACCATCACAGGTTCTGGTGAGATTGTGTCGTGGGCCATCAGTCCATCAGAGCCAAGCGGTTTGTCTTTCGACACTTCAACGGGTGTGCTCAGTGGAACGCCAACTGAATTGCTGACGCGTACAATGTTCACCATCACAGCGACCAACACCGGTGGAGATGCGACAGCGTACATCAACATCACAATTGTCGACGAAGTGCCAACGATTGCTTACTCACCAAATGACTTGAACATGACCAACAACAGTGCTTCGATCGATCTCCCACTCGCACCAACCATCACTGGTTCTGGTGAGTTTGTCTCGTGGGCCATCAGTCCATCAGAGCCAAACGGTTTGTCTTTCGATACCTCAACGGGTGTGCTCAGTGGAACCCCAACTCAACTGTTGACACGTACAATGTACACCATTACGGCGACCAACACAGGTGGAAATGCAACAGCATACATCAACATCACAATTGTTGACGACCTTGTAAATCTCTCGTATTCACCCGAGAACTTGACGTTAACCCGTGATGATCCAATGATCGATCTTGTACCGACATACACTGGTGTTGTTAACAACTGGACCATCGTACCCACCCTGCCACTTGGATTGAATTTCACAGACGGTGTAATCTCCGGAACGCCTGAGGTCAACATGACACGAAGAACCTACACAGTGTATGCCACCAACACAGGCGGTTCTTCTTCACACACAATCAACATCACCATCAACGAACCGTTGGGCGTGCTCACCTACGACCCTTCCAACCTGACGCTCACACGAGACCTCGCCATGCTCACCCTGGAGCCGAACCTGACGAGAGGCGTTCCATCCTCATGGGCTATTGAACCCGAATTGCCTGAAGGCTTGGTGTTCAACAACGGACTCATTTCGGGCACACCAACGGTCAACATGACCCTTACAGAGTACACTGTTTGGGCGAACCACAGCGGTGGTTCTGCTGTGGCCAACATCACCATCACGGTCAATGAACCGCTTCCAATCATTGGCTTCACGCCAGACAACATCACCCTGATGCGCTACGAGCCTATGGAGAATATGACTTCGATTTCTGATGGTGGATTTATTGAAACATGGTCCATCAGTCCAGACCTTCCAGACGGACTCATCTTCGTCAATGGTACAGTTTCTGGCACGCCGCTTGTGAACATGACGGAAACGATCTTCACCATCACAGCAACAAACACCGGAGGTTCCGTGAACACTTCCCTTACCATCACCGTGCTTGAACCGCCAGCGAACCTCTCGATTGAAATGAATGAGTTTGTCCTTACCCGTGGTGAAGATGAATTGAATTTCACAATCAACAACAGCGGTGGATTTGTCGCCACTTGGGAGGTTGAACCAACCCTGCCTCTCGGCGTTTCACTTGTGGATGGAGTCGTTCATGGCACACCAATGGTCAACAGCACCATGATTACATACACCGTTTGGGCAAATAACACCGGTGGGAATGTCACCATTCAATTCAACTTGACCGTTCTCGAACCGGTTGCAATCATCGAATACCCCGCTGGTGTTGTGGAACTTGTCAGTGGTGTGTCAACCGGCTATGTCGTCCCTCTCATTACTGGGGGCCAGCCTGCTTCATGGGCTATTGAACCAGCTCTTCCTGAAGGCATGGAACTGATCAACGGGCTGATCATCGGTACGCCCAAAACCAACCTCTCAGAAACGGTGTTCACTGTATGGGCCAACAACACTGGTGGTTCGGCAAATGGGACCTTCATCCTGTCAATCGATCAACCGTTCTTCATCGCACGCTATCCAGAGACCATCTTTGTGCTCGATGTCAATGAGTCGATTGGACCACTATCGCCGCTGTTCTACTTCGATGAGAACGATGACCCAGTGTGGACGATTTCCCCAGAATTACCGATTGGCATGGAATTCACAAACGGAACCATCAGCGGTGCTGGTATCATCCCACAAAACATGACAATGTACACCGTTCAAGTGACCGGAAAAATGGCGCCGGTGACGTTTACGCTGATGATTGAAATCCTCGAAACCGACCTTGATTCCAGCATACCTTCGCTTCGTAATGAGACCGCTGCCGAACCCTATTTCGTGCCGGAACGAGAATCTGAACCAACCTTCGACTTTGATGCCTATTGGATCTGTCCGATCATCGCCTTCATCTTGTTGATCGTGACCCTCATGGTGGCGACTCGCTTCATCAAAGAGGGAGAACAACCCTCATTGGTTCAAGGCAAAAGTGACCCCGATGAGGACGATTCAGAAGCGAGCGACTGACCGAAAGTCATAGAGGTTCCAGCCCCCTCGATTGGATAGAGGCGAGTCTAGATGTGGACCTTAGATGACCTAAAATCCGACCGTGATACGCAAATCACGGCCATTTGCATTGGCTTTTTCCTCATTGCTTTCCCATTGTACTTCTCCGTTGCAGCAAGCGGCGTTGACGGTGCTGCTGGCTTGGGCGGTGTCCGAGACTACGAGGTCTCTGGCGAACTCACCTATGTTGAGTTAGCAAGCGGTGGCGAATACATCGCAGATGGAACAACATTTGACATCGAAAACCTTCACACCGACGCAATTGATGGCGCCGATGACATGAACATCGTTGGTGTTCGGTTGACGATGACCTATGGTGCGGATGATGAAACCGGTGGCGGACTAGGGTGTGCCATTCCAGGAAATAACAACAACCAGGCTGACACAATCTCGGGAGACACTGAACATGCTGGTTTCACTGGAAGTGCGGCTGGTCAAAACGGCGGGCAAGGCGGTAGCCATTTCGCAGAGGCCATTTGGTACAATGATTCCATGATTGGTGTTGTATCCGGTCTTTCAGAATCTGAAATTGTTGATCAAATCGACGCCATGGGAGCTGGTTTGGGACCATACAACGCAAGTGTTTCCGTGACGGCAGAAACTGGTGGTGGCGGCGGATGCCAACACACCGATGAAGGCGAGGATGTTTCCTACGTCGTCGAACTGATCGTCTTCGATTACACCATTGCGCCCTTCATCGAAATCACCGATGTTTGAGCCTGATTGAACCTTCAAGCGTTCAATGCATCCACGTTGATGATTGGTGAAACTCGTTGCTGAATCAAGGCCAAGAGCGACGTAAGCACCGCATCATCGACAGCCTCGACGCGCATCACAAGGATTGGTTCAGTGTTTGACTTTCGGGCCAAGTACCATCCGATTTGCTCACCAGTTGCGTCGTCATTGAAGCGAACTCGAATGCCGTCAATGGTTGAGGATTCATAGTCGTCAAAGGCTCCCTGAATGGCAGCCACCGTTTCGAGTTTCATGTCTTCAGCGCAAGGCACCTTGACCTCGCCAGTGGTTGGCAAGTTTGGTGCCAAGCGGGTCAATTCTTCACTGAACGCGAGTCCGTTGGTGCGAGACCACAACTCAATGATTCGAGCAGCGTTGTACAATGAACAATCAAACCCGTACCATCCTCGGTCAGCCATGAAGATGTGACCGCTCATTTCAGCGGCCATGAGTGCATCTGGGTGGGCTGCTAACACGCGCTTCATGAACGAGTGGCCAGTCTTTGCCATCATTGGTCGGCCACCAGCTGCAACAATCGCTTTCTCAACGTTCATCGAGCATTTGACATCGTAAATGAGCAGGTCTTTTCCTTCCTCTGTGCCAACAACATCGTCAGCAAGCAGCGCAATCAAGCGATCAGGATAGACGAAGGCGCCAGTCTCATCGACGGCACCCAATCGGTCGCCATCGCCATCGGCACCAAGTCCGAATTCACAGCCATGTTCAACAACGGCCTGGCCCAAGTCAACCATGTTCTTTGGTCGAGTCGGATCAGCACCGTGGTTTGGTTCGCTGGCGTCCCAATCGCAGTACAAATCAACGTGATCCACACCCATCTTGTCGAGCAACTTGGTCATTGCAGGACCAGGGACAGCGTTGCCACAATCCACAGCCACCTTGACTGGGCGGGCAATCGATCCAGTCGATTCGATGATGGCGTCAATGTAGGTGTCCAAGTGCGGTGTGTCCCGAACCGTGCCTTCACCAACTCGGAATTCTCCAGCCAAGAAGACGTCTTTCAATTCTTGAATCTCTTCACCAGCGAGTGGCAGGGTTCCACGGCACATTTTGAATCCGTTATGGGTTGGCATAGGCAAGTGACTTGCCGTCACCATCACGCCACCGTCGACAGGCAAAGTCCAGCATGCGTGGTAGACGCAACCTGTGGAAACGATGCCCAAATCATGCACTTCAACACCGCCCTCGACAAGCCCTCGAATCAGTTCACGGGTGAGCGCAGGGGAAGAATCACGAATGTCTCGACCAACAGCAAAAGCATCGCAACCAAGGTAGGTGGCCATCGCTCTTCCAAGTCGGTAGGCGAATTCAGGGGTCAATTCTCCTGAGCCATCGCCGTTTGCAAGACCGCGAATGTCGTAGGCTTTGAAGCATTGAACAGGCCACTCGTCCATGCTTCGTGGATTGGCTTGACCCTTTCAAGGGTGCCTATGGGATTCAACGACGCACAAAAGCCGTGATGAACAACACACCAGTGAACACGGCCAGAACTTGGAACACAGCATCCACGTACACCGCAGCGAACAATCCAACCACCGCAAAGGGGACGGTGATTTTCAACAACCTCGGCCATGTCATCAGGCCTTTAGGTGGCTCATCGAGGTAGGGTGAGCCCGGCATTCAACGACCTCATGAACGGATGGCTTGAACCACGATCTCGACAAGCGCATCGGCAGGAAGCGCATCAACAGCAAAAGCAGCGCGTGCAGGTATTACCTCCATCGAATCAACCCATGCGCTGTAGACTTCGTTCATCGGTGCGTAGAAATCCATCGACTTGAGCAGCACTTGAGCGAACACCACATCGTGCTTGCTAGCGCCAGCCTCACTGAGGAGTGCATCGACTTTGTCGAGTGCACCTTGCGTTTGAACTTCGATGGTGTCGCCCGAATCGACATCGATTTGGCCCGATAGCCAAATTGTGTTTCCAACCATTACGCCCGGAGAGTACGGAGCGTATTTTTTGGTGCCAGGCGGGTCGATGCGTGTCTTTTCCATGAATCAGCGTGGCCCGAAGCGCCCCATCAACTTCTCGCAAATGACCGATGCATTGAGAACAGAGGGGCCTAAGGTAAGTCCATGCGAACATGCTGGGTGCTCGACCATCCGGCGCATGTTCGCCTGCTCGCCCCTTTCTTGCGTTCAGGACAAAGCAACGACGTCATCATCGCCACACGTCGCTCCGAAGTTGAATCCTTGCTCGACAAAGGCGATGGCCATCTTCCACGCCGTCAAACGCATTGGGTCGATCGAGCCGTCGGTCCACAGAAGCGACGCATTGCGCTTGCTCGTTGGCGCTCCAGCCACGCCTTTCTTCGACAATGCTGCACGGATTCATCCGAACCGATTGAACGCATTGTAGCGGTCGGAGCAGCGATTGAATTGATGGCTTGGCGTTCGCCGATGCTGAAACGCAGGCTGTCTTCAATCAAGCAACGCTGGTACATCAGCGACACCGAAATCAACCACATCGCACACAGTTTGGCGCAGAAGGCAGCGACTCATTATGTCCTCCCGACCCATTGGGATTCGAACATCGATGGCGGCCTGCTTAATCGCATCACCAACGCAACCGTTCACCGACTCGACGGGTTGCACGGGCACGTTCACCTGCGGCCAAGTTTGCGCCCTTCAGCTGTCAGCAATCCCCCACGCGTGGTCGTTCGTCGCATCGATGGCGATGGCATTCATGATGGAGGGGAGGTGATCGCTCTGCCCGAAGACATCACCGACGGTCTGCTGATCACCAATGCCGATGAAGGTGAGTTTCAAGGCAATCCTTGGTCGCTCGTACAGGAACTTTCAGCCCATGACGGCGTCATCACCCAGTCGGTCACGCTCGCAAGCGAGGCAGCGTTGTTGGGTGTGCCAACCTTGCTCATCAGCGCAGCCCAACGAGGATTCCTCAATCGTTTACAAGACGAAGGCTACCCCTTGTTCCGATGGACTGAGGCGTGCGAAGGCGATGCTTGGCACAACCTGCACGCCCAATTTCTAACAGGCTTGCATTTGACTGAAGCATTGGAGCCAGCAGCGTGGCCTGATGCTCGCCGCCAACTGGCGCAGTGGCTTGGCTCGAACCTCATTGATTGAGCCAATTTTTGAGGATGGTGAGGTGGTCACCAGCAAACTCGACTTCACCCGAAAGCAGGGTCTCAATGGGCCAGAACCGGGCGTCTTGAGCATCATCACCAGCCGTCGGCGTTTGGTCTTCAGACACTTGAATTTCGTAGACGATTGAGACGATGTGCTTGCGTGGGTCGCGTTCAGGATCCCCCATCACCATCAGGAGTTTTGCATCCGTTCCAACCAAACCAGTCTCTTCTTCCAGTTCACGAAGGGCGGCCTTCATTGGATCTTCATCCCGTTCAACAAAGCCACCTGGAAAGGCCCACGCACCTTGCATGGGGGGGAACTTTCGTTGGATGAGCAGAACTTCATCACCCCTGCGAACCGCCGAGTCGGCAGCCAACGCTGGGTTCAGCCAACCGTTGCACTCATCGCACACGACCATGGTTTCACTCTCCGAATCGTCGTCGTCGGTCTTGGAACGTTCGAACCGCTTTGAGCAAATCCTTCTTCTGGAAGGAAGGCCAGAACACATCGGTGAAGTAGAGTTCAGAATAGGCCATTTGCCACAACAGGAAGTTGGAAATTCGTTCCTCACCGCTTGTACGAATCACAAGGTCTGGATCGGGCATGTCACCTGTGTAGAGTCGGTCGGAAACGGCTTGCTCATCGATGGAATCAAGCGGCAAATCGCCTGCTGCGTGTTCGCTGGCAATCGAACGAATGGCGTCAATCATTTCTTCTCTTGAGCCGTAAGCAAGGCAAACGGTGAACACAAAGGCATCGTAATCCTTCGTTTTCGATTCAGCGTAATCGATGGCATCGTTGACCGACTTTGGGAGAAGTTCTCGCCGTCCAATGATTTGGACTCGGACCTTGTTATCGTGAATCCGTGGGTCTTCTGCAATGTCTCGTAACCCCTCGACGTAGAGCTTGAACAACCCCGCGAGTTCCTTCTCAGGGCGATTGAGGTTTTCTGTCGAAAGTGCATAGACCGTCAACCATGGAATGTTGATGTCGAGCACCCAATCGAGCACCTTCTCGAGTTTTTCCTTACCGATGCGGTGGCCGATGCCGGTGGCGATGTTGCTCTTCCAAGCAAAGCGACGGTTTCCGTCCATGATGATCGCCAAGTGCTTGACGTTGACCGGGTGCTCAGCAATCTCTCGCATGAGTTTGGATTCCACGGCCAAACCGAGGACGTCGCCCATGCGTTCAGAAATACCCATGCTCACCCTCGACCCTTCCAAGAAGGCATGGTGTTTCATTTCATCGCTTCAAACTTCAACAAATAAAATGGTAAATTAACCACTCCGTTCATTTGCAATTAAGCCTTCTTTTAGAGAATGGAACGGTATGTTATTTTAATCGGATATTCGAAAAATAGAATTTATTTTCTGGCATTAATTTTCATAAGCATGTACAATTCTTATAATTAATATTTTAATAAAAAAATAGTACGCAGTGATGCGTTTGGGCTTCGAATGAGGGGGCCTTGGACGAACCAATGCATTTTTAAACCCGTGCTACTTATGCTGCGCTGTAGCGTTCACAGGGAACTGTGAGTGGTAAGGAAATGATTGTATGACACCGAAGAGACACACCCCCGAAAACGAAAACCGATTGAAGGTCAATGCGTGGTACACCAAGCACCAGCCCTTGCGACAAACACGATTCCTCGTAACAGGTCTCGAGGCGTCGGTTGAATCCATAGCCGACCTTTTTTCTTGGAAAGGAGGTGTTCATCACATCGTGCTTCATCTTCTCAGCACATGTGCAGAGTTGCGTTTCGTTCACCTGGGCAACGCCATTTTAGCAGGCATGGAAACAGGCGATGATCCGTTTCAGCATTTTGATGACATGGTGGTGGAATTTAGTGAAACAATCACTGAAGGGTTGTTGGGGAGCGCCGAGGCTCCGTTTGCATGGATTCACGTGGGCCATGGTGATCATGATGGGCATGAAGCGTTTTTGAGCGATGGGAGTGAAGGTGAAGGGCCATATTTGGAAACTGCAAAGATAGCTGAAGCGATTGAGGCCATGAAAGGCACATGCTCTTACATTTGTTTGCCTGTGTGCCATTCACTCCCTTCTAAATTGGCGTTGGAGGCGTGCGAGAATACCGCTCTGGTATTTGGGAGCGCCGAGGACATCGTCACAGAAATCAACACTCAATGCATTGAAGCAACTCTGAATTATGCAGAACTCAAGTCGCGGATGAAATCAGTGATTCTTGGAGAACGGCACGCTTGAGAACCCTCACCGCTTGGCAAGGTCATGGAGGAGCCTGTTTGGTGGCCATCAGGGATTGCTCAGCAATCCATGAAGGAAGCCCTAGAAGCAGGTGAACTTCGCACATCGCTCGGCCGCGTTCAGATGTGGGACATTTCCGAAGTCCACTCTGTCGCATGGTGGCAAACGCCACCCGGTAATGGCACTCATTGGGGCCAGTGGCCCAAAGGGGTTGCATCGGTTGAACTGGTTGGCGAAGATGCATACGGCTTGATGCTGCGCATCGATGATGCCTATCTGGCCAGGATCTCACCGCTTTTGGTTGGCGAAGACACGTCTCGCTTAGCACGGTACGAGCCTTGGAGCGAGGCCCTCAAAGACCAATCCATTGTGCTTCCAATCGGTGGATGGACAGCAGGAGGCCACGATCGAGTGTTGCTCTATCCATTGTTTGAATCGTCACCACCGCCAACCGATCTTGAAGGCATGAACGCCCTCGCCGCCTCCATTGGTCGGCTTCACGGATCAATGGTGCCGTTTGAAACGCCGAACACTGAACGGTTGTGGAACGATCGATTGAAGGCGATGGAAGACGAATTGAAACCCCGCACCCTGTGGCGAGCCCCTCACACCCAAGCCACGGTTGGCTTGCCCCACCTCCATTTGGACCTGAATCATTTGGCGAACAGTGAGGGCGGACCACATTGGGTGGCCATGCCTCGGAGCCTTGCTGATGCTTTGGTCTGTCAACCTGAACGCTTGCCGTCGCTTGCGTCGTTGATGCGGTTTGAGCGCCAATTCGCTCGCCGTCAACCGTTGGACGAATCTCACCGCAAGGCGTTGCTTGAGTCATGGAGCAATGCTGCCCCAAAGTCTTGGTCGAAAGGAAAAGCCCTCTCGACAGCGTTGGGTGGCGCGTGGGTGTGGCGGTACAACGCTGTGTTGGAGCAGCTTCTCCACGCTCGCACCTATGGCGACGCTGATCTTGAACAGGACAGCCTTGACTGGTTGGGAGAAGTCTCTCGGCTGCAAGCAAGGTTGGGCACACTTCGAATGTGGAAGTCCGGATTTTGGGTCGGTCTCACTGGCGTGATCGTTGCGTATGTTGGCAACGATTGGGGCACGTTTACATCAATGCAATCTTGGCTTCTCGCTGCTGGGAGCATCGCATTCGCAGGCGTTACCAATCGCATGTATTGGGCGAAAGATCCGTTGCCGTATTAGGACGCTTGAACCATGCGTGGGTCGTAGAACGAGAGGTCGTTGTCTTTCGCCAACTGCATGATGCCCAACACCAAGTCTTCCTTGGCTTTGCGTTCTGGAGCGCCGCCGGCGACGTCCCAGTAGAGGTTGACGGAGATGTCCAAAGAGGTCGCAGTGAGCATGCTGACCTGGCACCAAGAGGATTCAGGTTTGACGGTGACCGGGCTTTCTTCGATGGAAGCCATGACCTTCTCACAGAAGTTCGAGACCTTTGCAGGATCGGAATTGAGGTCGAGGTGAAGCGTGGTTTGCCATCGGCGCCAGCGTCGCTTGCCGAAGTTTTCGACAGGCGTGTTGACCAAGTTAGCGTTTGGCACCGTCACGATGGTATCAGCAGCGGTTCGAACAAGGGTGGTTCGGAGGCTGATTTCAACCACTTCCCCTTCAACGGCATCAACAATGATCCAGTCGCCAATCTTGAACGGTCGGTCGAGCAACACCGTGGTTGCCCCGAACAGGTTCGAGATGGTGTCCTTTGCAGCCAAAGCAAGCGCCAGTCCAGAGATTCCAAGACCTGCAACAAGCGATGTCAAGTTGAATCCAAGAGCGTCAGCCACGAAGACCGAACCGATGAAGACAATGGCGAATCGAAGCATGCTTTCAACGGCAGAAATCAACGTTCGCTCCGAGCCATCCAATTCATCATCATTGTCAAGCAAGCCCACGACATCTTGGACAATGGACACCAAGCGGAACGCCCACACCACAAGGGAAATTGCAAAGATGAATTGCAGGATGTTGGGAACCACTTGGATGGCGACATCAGGCAAGTCAATGCTGGTGACGGTCTCTTCCATCATCTCGATGAGCGTGTTGAGTAAAAACAACGCCACTCCAGCGCCAGCGGCAGTACCGAGGGCCTTGTCTGAATCTCGAATGGTCTTGGTCTGAATCGAGTCAGATTTGACAATCTTCCGCAACATGCGAGGGGCGAGGGCCATCACGCCAATGCGGGTGATGATTGCAATGACGAGGATGCTCAACAACAGCACGACTGTTGCGTTGTTGGTGAACAACAATTCTTCGGCCCAAAACGAGCCTTCAGCAGGGTGTAAGATTCCACTCATGGTCATGCTACAACCTGCTTGCTTTGGTTGTTTTGCATGGGTTTCGTCCCCTACGGGGACATAGCGGCAACGCGAACGCTTCAAGAAGTGGAGCGGTTTGGGTGAAGCGATACCATGATGCAAAATGGCAAGGTTCTGCGCACCCGCCCGTCTTTTGGAGTCCTCATTGTGCTCCCACTTTTGTTGTCCCTTTTTGCCCCCATCGCCAACGCCGGCGTGGCACAAGATGAGGCAACAGGGTACGCTCCAGAGGACATATGGTCGGATGATTACAACAACATGATTTTCCCGTGGGCCTCTGCGGACGATCGCATTCTGCAATTCAAGGAATACCACACCTATGACACCATGAAGACACGAATGCTTCGCCTCGCTGAAGACAATCCAGACATCTTCCAATTCCATGAAGGCATGAACGGTGGTACCAACGATCGGGGCGAAGAAGTCTCAGCTGATGCCTACGAAGGATGGTATTACGGCCATGCATCACCATGGTTGAAAATCACCGGCGATGTCCAAGATGGAGACTACAACCCCTTCGTTGGCGACACCGGCAACTACGACGACCGCCACGATGTGATGATTGTGGGCAACCACCACGCACGTGAGTGGATGTCCTACACTGTTGCTCTCATGCAAATGGAAGTCATCGCCTTTTCCTACGACAACATCGGTTACGACAACGATGGTGATGGCGAAGTTGACGAAGATCCGTGGGGCGATGCAAATGGTGACGGGGCTCTTGATGACGACGGCGATTGCCTTGGATTGGACCCCTCGTTCCAAGATTCTAACGGCGATGGTACACCGTGTGGCCCTGGCGACCTTGGCGTCGATGAAGACTACTCTGAGCAGTTTATCACCGATCTTGTCAACTCCCGTGAAATCTATCTCATTCCAATGCTGAACACGGATGGCAACATCTACGATCGTGATGTCTACATGCCAGGCCAATGCCCCGGAGAAGACCCTTGGGATTGCTCGGCGGCTGGTTGGAGAAAGAACCTCCGTGACAACACCGTGACAGGCGTTACGCCGATTCCTGATTTGGATGAATCAGTTGATGAAGGATGTGACGGGGTCGACCTCAATCGAAACTATCAATTTGAGTGGGGGGCACCTTTGGGTGCAACTGGCCCACTGTTCCCTGGTGCATGTTATGCAGGCCAAAATAACGATGTGTACAATGGTCCTGTCGACAACACCGACAATGACGGCGATTGTGTAGGAGCGCCGACTCCAGAATGTGTCAATGAAGACCACGTTGATGGTAAGGATGATGATGGAGATGGCCTCACCGATGAAGACTGGTGGGGCGGCAACTCCGAACCAGAAACCAAGTTCATTCAAGACCTGACCGAGATGAACGACGACACAGGTGACGGTGCAAGCGAATTCAAGGCGACCATTACCCACCACTCCTTCTCGGAATTGATTCTCTACCCGTGGGGCCACTGCACAAACTGCCAAAGCCCTGACCATGAGCAACTCAAGTACCATGGACAACAAATGGCGGACATGACTCAGTACGCCAACCTCCAATCCTCGGATCTTTACCCAACCTCGGGTGATTTCTGCGATTGGCATTATGGTGTTCACGGCGCATACTGCTACACTTCTGAAATCGGAACGGCGTTCCACCAGCACGAAGACGACATTGACCACATTGCGGTCCGCAACTTGGGAACCGGCTTCTACATCGCAGAGATTGCAGACAGTCCACGTGAGCGTGCTGACTTAGCAATCGCCAACATCTCTCAACAAAATTACCTCAAGTCTGATGACAAGGTGGAGATCCCACCTGAGGGTGATATCCCAATCGATTTGTGCGTTTCCAATGCCTTCCCGTACAGTGAATCCAACTCGATGATTGAATGGCGAACCGTCAAACCAAGTCGCTTGCAAAGCGACTATGGTCCACGAGAATGGGCGACCACTGCTTGGGAATCTGTGCCGGTGATGGCGGTCGAAGGCGAAACTTGTTCCGTGTCGAACGGCAACGGTACAATCCTGCGGGGCATGGTCCCGATTTCGGAGACTGCAACGGGTAAATTGCATTACAAGGCCACGGTTTCCACGCTCTCTGGAGCAGACTTGTACCAGTACCCGAGCAACCTTCCCTACTACGAACTTGACCTCTCCTACCGGGCGGCTTACGGCAGCTTGTTTGGCTCGTTCTTCATGTTCGGTCTTACCGCTTCCTTTGTGTGGGGTGGCCTCGCAATCTGCTTGCGAATGATGCTGTCGGATGACGAAGAGGCATTTGACATAGCAGACGCTCTTCTTGAAGAAGAAGCGAAATCTTGAGGAGGGTTTTGAATGAGTGAAGAAGAAAAATCTGACCAATTCAACGGCCGAATGGGCCTCATTTTTGCATCGATTGGTGCCGCAATCGGAACTGGAAACATCTGGCGGTTCCCGCGTATGGTGGGTGCGAATGGCGGTGGTACGTTCCTCGTTCCATGGTTGATTTTCTTGTTTGCATGGTCCATTCCGCTCGTCATTGCTGAATATGCAATGGGGAAGCGAAGCCGAACTGGTACGATTGGTACCTTCCGAATTTTCGCAGGAAAGAAATTTGCATGGATGGGTCTGTGGACAGCATGGATTTCAACTGCGATCGGTTTCTATTACGCAGTTGTATCTGGATGGACCATCAAGTACTTCCAACTCGGAATCAGCGGTGCACTCACTGGTGAAGGTGTTGACACCACTGAAGTTTGGAACGCATTCTTGCAGTCACCAGGTCAAGTTATTTTCTTCCAATTCCTTGTCATTTGTTTGACATTGGCTGCGATTTGGAAGGGCGCAAAAGCGATTGAAAAGGTCAACTTTTACCTGATGATTTCCCTGTTTGCTCTGCTCTTCCTCACCTTGTTCCTCTCTCTATGGATGGACATGGAAGACGGCAGCCTCGACGGTGCCATGTTCATGTTCACCGTTGACTTTGAGATGCTGAAAGACCCAGAAGTATGGATCAATGGATTATCGCAATCTGCGTGGTCCTGTTCTGCTGGAATGGGTATGTGCATCACCTATGCAGTCTACATGAGCAAAGACGAGGACACGGTCCTCAACGCATTCACGATGGGTCTTGCTAACAACAGCATCTCCATCATTGCCGGTCTTGCTGTGCTCTCTGCAATCTTTGCAGTGAGCCCAGACCCGTTGGCAACCGTCACCGGTGGCTCCTCTGCAATCACGTTCTTGGCGCTGCCAGAGGTGTTTGCCAAAGCACCGTTCGCGCCGATCGGCCCGTTGTTCATGATGGCAGGGTTCTTCCTTGCGCTGTCCTTTGCTGCGATGACATCGATGATTTCGACCGTTGAATTGTGCGTTCGTAACTTTGTTGACCACGGCTACAACCGAGAGAAGTCAGTTGCGCTCACTGGCGCAGCCCTGTTCTTGTTCGGTATTCCATCCGCCATCATGTGGATCAAACTCGACGGTGAAGGCGTTGCATTCCCTGAATTCTTGGAAGTACAAGACCACATTTGGGGCTATGGCTTGATGTTCTCTGGTTTGTTCATCGCTTTCTCCATCTGGAAGTACGGCTACCTCCGCTGGAAGTCTGGTGTTGAAGCAGGCGTCGCTCCGCCCGGGTTCAAAGGCTACCTCGGCTACGGTGTCTCCGCTTTCCGTGATGATTTCATCAACACGGGTGACAACGACATGGAAGTTGGACGATGGTGGGATTTGCTGATGTACTTGGCGTTCCCAATCCTGTTCTCCGTTCTGATGATTTCCTACTTCGCAGACATGATTGCGAACACACCAGATGTGTGGGACCCAGCCAACCCAAAGGGTCTCTCGATCATTCTCTTGTTCTGGGGGGTCATTGCGGCCTTGTTCATCTCATTCAACAAGTTCCTCGTGCAACGCCCGTTGTACCGTAACATCCCAGAAGGTGCAGATGTCGACATCAGTTCCTTGCCTGGTGGCGACGACGACTTGGTCGTTGCCCGTGGCGATGTAGCACCTGGTTTTGAACACCTGAATGCATAAGCCAGCGCTTGACGAAAGGACGTGACACGGGTGGAAGACCTCGTTCAAACCCTCATTACAGGCTTTCTAGTCTCTGGATTGTTCATTTTCATCGTGTGGTGGTTTTGGCGACGCTACGATCAGCCAAGCGAGGCTCAATTGGAACGGGAAGAAGAACTCGCCAAGAAAAAAGAAGAGCAAGCAATGTGGCGCGCTGTCGAAGCTCAGATGGCAGAAGAAAAAGCCCAGATGGAAGAGCAAGCCCTCTATCTGCGAAAAAAGGCAGAGCAGACTCAACGTGCGCAGCCTCCGGCCGTTGGTACGCTCAACAACGCTTTGGAAGCCTTCGGCACCGTGGCCGTAGCCACCACAGAAGCGAGCCATGCATCCTTCGAAGGCAGCGTGGAAGCGCCAAAGGAAGCCACCCATCTTGATGAAGCAGACCTCGATGTCGAAGACGACCGAGATGTGCTGCTGGCATCGGCCCCCGTCGACGTACGTCAAGACCTCGGCGTCGTTGCTGCACCGGCGGGTGAAGTGAGTGAGCCAGATTGGGCACTGGTGGAAAAACTCGACCAGCTCGCCAAGGCCGACGCCGTTGAAGAGACACCACATCCCGAATTACCCGGAGCACCAGATCTTGGCGCTTTGGCGACTGCGGACCTCCCTGATGCACCAGATTTGGATTCCCTTGGGGGTGCTGTGACGCCACCTGCACCCGATCACGAGGATGTGATTCAATGGGAACACGAACAGCAAGAAAACGATCCCAATGAATGGGATGTTGAGTGGTCCTCCATTCCAGATGAAGAGGAATGAACACGCCCTTTCACCTTCATTCAAAGCGAAGGGGTGATGAACGGTTAGCGAGTGGCATGAGGCATGGTGCAACGCCCACGTGGTACTCGCGACTTCACCCCGCAGGTGATGGCGCGCCGCCTTGCGTTCGAGCAACTCTTGGAAGAGCGCTCCCGCCGTCACGGCTTCAAGCGAGTGCAAACACCTGTCTTCGAGTCGCTGGATTTGTTCACTGCCAAATCTGGACCCGGCGTCATCAGCCAATTGTACGCCTTTGAGGACAAAGGAGGGCGTCCGCTCACCCTTCGGCCAGAACTGACTGCTCCTGTTATGCGAATGATCGCAGAAGAAATGCGCAATGATACCAAGCCCTTGCGCCTGTCCTATTACGGCCAATGCTATCGCTATGAAGAATTCAAGAAAGGTCGCTACCGTGAATTCTTCCAATACGGTGTGGAATTGATTGGCGCTTCAGGACCACTGGCCGAAGCCGAAGTCATTGCGTTGGCGATCGACATGCTCGATGCTTGCGGGCTCACCGATTGGGAAATTCGCATCGGTCACGTTGGGATTCTCAAAGGAGCGCTCACTGGACTCGGTCTTTCTTCAGAAACACCAGAAGGTGCGAGTGAACCACCGGTTGCTGGTGCCATGCGCTTCCTCGATAAGGGCGATGACGCTGGCTTGGCAGCCTTGTTTGAAGCAAACGGCATCGACCCAGTTCACACCGCACCGTTGCGTGCGCTCGCTGATTTGGAAGGCGGGGCAGAAACGCTTGGACCAGCGCGTGAAATCCTTTCATCCCTTACCGGTGTCTCCCTCGAAGCATTGGATGAACTCCAAACGACGCTGGATGCCGTGGCGCACTTGGCGCCAACCCCTCCTTCACTCGCTGTTGATTTGACGGTCGCTCGAGGGTTGGATTACTACACCGGCATGGTGTTCGAAGTCAAGGTTCCAGCAATGGGCGGCGAAGGGCAAGTGCTTGGCGGTGGTTCCTACAAATTGCTGCATCTGTTTGGTCTGCCTGACCTCGACCCATCGTGTGGGTTTGGTCTTGGGTTCGACCGCGTGCTGTTGGCGCTTGAAGCTCAAGCAGAAGCAGCAGGTCGAGCCGAAGTGGTTCCTGGTGAACTCGATCCGCTTGGCACCATTGCGCTGATTCCATTTGGCATTGATGTCAACCACGTGCTTCCACTCGTAGCAGGCCTTCGAAACGCTGGTGAACGGGTTGATCTCGAACTGCGTGGAAGGAAGATTGGCAAAGCGATGAAGTGGGCCAATTCCTCAGGTGCTGCGTTCACCGTTGTGATTGGTCCAAAGGACTTGGAAGCAGGTCAAGCCATGGTGAAGTCATTGAGCAGCGGTGAACAACAGGCGGTTGATCTGACCACGGAAGCCATTGCTTCAGCGATTCAAGCCATGCGCTGAATCACGCTTCAGGCTCTTCGTCCTTTGAAGCGTTGATGAACATCGCCATTCCGATTGCAGCGGAGGCCACAACGAGGGTGAATCCAGGCGTGTCTTCGCTGTCCGCCATGCCGTCTTCACCGGCTTGGAAGGCTTCTTCCCATGTTGATGGATCAACTGGGAGTTCGAGACGTGCTTCTTCACCAAGTTTGATTCCAAAGGCTGCAGGTTCGCCGGTTTGTTGTAACCCGAGAACACCACCAGTTTGTTGGTCGCCCTTGACTTTCATGGTGACTTCGATGATTGGGTTGTCGTTAGTGCCATCCCAAAGCAAGTTTCCACCTTCTTCGGTGAGGGTGTGAGAGAAGACGATGTTCTTCCAGTTGCCAGCAGGCCAAGGTTGCTCAGTGTGCTGGTAGACCTCATTTGCACCGCGGAAAACAGTGATGTTGAGGAAATCACAATCTGATTGGCACGGCCCGTTGTTGTCGCCGTTTGTTTGGTCGCCTTCGAAATACACTTGGAAGTTACCACGCATCTCGCCGCCTTCAGTCATCTGAAGGCGCTTGTCGAGGGTTGGGTCCATGGTGAATCGATACTTAATCGAGATAACACCGTTGTCCTTGTCTTCCATCAATTCGTTCTCAGCAACCGACTCAGTGTCGTTGTTGTTGAAGTGGGTCCAATACGCTGACATTCCGTTTGCCCAGATGTACATCGTGGTGTTGTTGGCGTTCGGTTGCTTTGGATCTTCAGCAGGTTGTTGCTGCATAGCACTGACATCGCCAGCCTGAACAGGCGTCATGAGCAGTGCAACCACAAGTAAGCAGAGAAAGGCTTTGCCTCGCATGGTTGAGATGGGATGCTACCCCCATTTGACGCTTACGAAGGGATGACCCAATCAATTTGAGGGGCCAAAGGAGGCTTCAATCGAAGCGCTGGAAGCCGAGAGGACCGTTTTGTGGGTTCCGATTTTGGGTTAGGCGTAATGCGTCTCCGAGCACGTCAGGCGTCATTTGCGGTGAGCGCAGATCTGTACCGCCGACACCGGTGATGATGGCCATGACCTTGATGGTGTCACCAAAGCCAGCGTCTTGACGAGCGCCCCAAATCACGTTGGCCTCTTCACTGACCTTGCTGGTGAGCAAATCAACGACTTGAGATGCAGTTTCGAGCGTCATGTAGCGGCCGCCCGTCACGTGAATCAAAACGCCCGTTGCGCCAGAGATATCAACATCGAGCAGTGGGTGGTTCAGGGCTTCATGGACCACTTCTTGTGGGCCACGGTCTGATTCACCGTAGAGCATCATGGTGACGCCACCGTTGGCCATGATGGCGCGGACGTCAGCGAAATCGAGGTTGATGAGCGATGGCAAGGTGATGGTTTCCACAATGCCTTTGACGATTTCAGCAACGAGTTGGTCCATGATTGAGAACGCTTCGTCGAGTGGGAGGTGTGGCACATAATGCAACAACCGGTTGTTGTCAAGCACCAACACAGCGTCTGCCGTTCGTCGCAGCGACTCCAATCCTTCGAGCGCTCTTGCCATTCGTTGACGGCGCTCGACATGGAATGGGGTGGTGACAATACCGACCACCAAGGCTCCAGCGGCCTTTGCTTCTTCAGCAACAATTGGGCAGATACCAGTTCCAGAACCGCCACCAAGTCCACTTGCAATGAACACTAAATCGGCACCGGTCACGATGCGTCGAATCATTTCCCGCCCAGCCTCAGCACAGCGTCGACCGGTGGATGGGTCGCCTCCAGCACCAAGCCCTCGGGTGATGTGTCGCCCAACCAGGAGTTTCTGGAGCGCACGGGTGTGATCGAGGTGTTGCTTATCGGTGTTGATTGCAACGGTGACAGCGCCTTCAACGCCAAGGTGAGTGATTCTGTTGAGGGTGTTGTTTCCTGAGCCACCGCAACCAACGATGAGGATTCGTGGATTCGGGACGCCAAGGGTTCCGACTTCATCGTCCATCAAGGCCGTAGCGCCGCGATTCACCGCTGATTTGGCCATCTGACTGACCATATCGGCGAGGGCTCGATTCTCAGCTCCTGAACTTGGCGTACCTGTGGGTCCCATCCCTACACATCCTGATTTCCACAGCCTACTCTTTCCCTACTTAACCGCGACCATACCCGTGAGGTTTGAGAGGTCGATTTTGCAAGTGGAATTCGCACACCAAAGCACCTGTTTTGCCCTTGACCCTCAACCCTTGATAAGGTACGCATTCGACCGTGGAAAAACGGCGAAATTCGCATGATTTTCACCAACGCCACCGTTCTTGCGATTGATGAGGGTTAAGTAGTGGAGGCAAGTGCGACAGAATACCTCGCTTAGCTCAGTTGGTAGAGCACCTGACTGTAGTTGTGTAAAAACAAACGTCTCAGCAGACATCAGGGTGTCCCCAGTTCAAGTCTGGGAGCGGGGACTCTAATTCCATCAGTTCGGATAGTCCACGCTCTATCGAGAGGTTGATCGTTTCCAATCGTATCCTCTCTCATGGGAGCGGGGACCAGTTTTGACCATCGTCCAGGTCGTGCTGATTTCGTTCTGTCAACCTCGTGACGCAATGAAAAGGAACCGTTTGCGTAGATCTCCTCACCGGCTTCAAGGAACGCTCGCAATTCTGCCAATCGATCGGTCAAGTCTTCTGGCGGTGCCAACAAGGATTGAAGGTGGTTCAATCCAATCTGTTGCCCCTTTCTCGCCAACTTGTTTTTATATTCATCGTGAAAATAGGATTTGTAGGTCACTTGTGTAGAAGAGTGTCCTAGGAAAGCAGTAGTTGATTCCAAAGATCCTCCGTTCTCATCGATCCATCGGGCCCAGACTTTTCTCATGTCATGCAGCCTGTAATATCCGCCAGGACTGGTTGGTGGCATACCGCTTGCAATCATTGAACCCTTGACAAGTTCTTGCAGCAGCCTTGGATCAATTGTCCCTTTCCCCTTCTTGTTTTCATGTTCGCAGAACAGCAGTTCTGCCTTTGGAGCATGTCGTTTAATCGAAGCAATCATTGGACGGATTCTTTCTTGGATGAAAGGAGGCAAATTGGACGTAACCTCAGTGCCAGCGACCTTCATTTTGTAGATGGTTCGAGTCATTTCTTTGGCGGTGATGTTACCTTTCCTTAGCGAACGAATTTCACCCGTTCTCGCACCACTTGCTAATGTCAACCAAACATAACCTCGTAGCAAAAGCATGTGATGCATATTCATGCTATTCTTGTATGCCATTTTGCTCGTTTTACGGGCCAATTTGAACAGGTTGGGTGCTGATTTCGGATCGTTGCAGTATCCATCTAAATCCCGTAACCATTGAACAATCATGGCATCATCGATGGCCTGTGCCTTAGGCATTGTTTTCTTCTGCTTTTTCCTGATGTTGCGGATTCCTTGCTTCACTTCCTTGCGAACTCGCTCATCAACTTCAGCGAAAACCAACAAATTGGCGTGGAGCACTTGGGTATAGTTGTCCAAAGTAGATACGGCAAGTGTTGTTTCTTTCAAAGATCGTTCAATATCATCAAGGAATTCTTCAAACATTCCATCGATACGAAGGTCATCTGCGCTGAACTTCTTCAGCGTTGAAGCAAAACACGCCAAGCTCGATCGCCAGTTTCGAACAGTGCTTTCATGGTTCAAGCGTTTCGTTCGGGGACTGTTGAGTTGTACCAGAATGGTGTCATACATGGTAGGGGTTTCAGATGTGTTTTTTGACACATGTTTGTCAAAAAGGGGCTCGCTGTTGTTCGATAACTCGTTCATGCACAGACATTGGGTGTGCCGCCATATAAGACGTTCCTTACCTAAAATATATCGGTGCTAATTAGGCAACACTATAAATATGG
>ENA-ORDA01000990-ORDA01000990.1-marine-metagenome-genome-assembly--contig:-NODE-990-length-25761-cov-7.878485_pt1 | contig 25761 bp, 23 predicted proteins | sample MGYA00237778_ERZ508506 | MGnify/ENA primary metagenome ERZ508506 (study PRJEB26177, sample SAMN06267891) | marine metagenome | isolation source: Monterey Bay, California, USA | place: Pacific... | reverse complement strand
GGGTCGGAATCTAATACCAATGAAACCGATTCTGACGATAACGACGAGACTGATCCCGAATCTGGAACTGGAGAAGGAAACGATCCTGGCGACAACGGCGGAACGGACCCCGAATCTGGAACTGGGGACGGGACCAGCACCGGAACAACAGAATGTGGAAGTGGGGATGGCACTTACAGTTCAACGATGATTGGATTTGATATCACTGCAAACCCGGACTTTACCAACATCGGGGGTATCGAAATTGATTGCTCGAGTAACCTCCTGTATGGATACGCATGGGACAGCGTTACTGAAATTGAACATTTCATTTCTATCGACCCTTCAAACGGAATGGTAACTTCTCTGGTTGAGTTGGCAGGTATCGAGTACGTGACGGACAATACTGCCTTTTCAGATGGTGAATATTATGCCAACATGCGCGGCGATGCAACCGACTATCTCGTGCATGTAACCGTATCAACTCCAAGTCTATACACCAAGACTGCATTTGACTTCACTGCGAACCCCGAGTTAGACAATGTTGGGGGCTTAGAGTACAACCATGCAGATGGCATCATCTATGCTTACGCATCGGATGACTCAAACAGCGGAAGCCAATCTGGGCAAGGCCAGCAAAACACCATTACGTATCCAGATATTTACGTTGTTTCGATAAATCCAAGTGATGCAGTGGTTACCCAGCATACGCAAATAGAAGATATCGAAGGCGTTGGTGCAGGTGGTTCGGCGTTTGACGGTTCCCATTTCTACCTCAGCGTGCGAAACTCGGGCGGAGGATATTCCATGACGAAAATCAACGTTCAGGACTATTCGATGACCATGTCCACTGTACTAACTTCCACAAATGAAGACTTAGCCAATCCTAGTGGTTTTGAGATTAATCTCGTTGATGGCCTCATCTATGGCTACGCGAAGGATTCTCAAACCAATGAGGAAGTGTTTTTGTCTTACGACATCGCCACTGAAAGCGTAGTGCAAATTGGCGTGATTGACGGCGTTCAAATCGTCACTTCATTCTCCACAAACGGTGGCAATGATTTGTATGCCATTATGGCGGGTGCAGACCGAGTCAGCAAACTTGTCCATATTACATACTGATGAGCGAGCACCATTGGTATTGGCGGACGTGCCAGGATTTGAACCCGGGATCTTCGGCTTAGGAGGCCAACGCATTATCCAGCTGTGCTACACGCCCAACCGTTCCAGTGGCATGGAAGTCAAGACGCTTTCGCAGCATTCATGCGTTGTCCGATGTCAGCGACTTGGAACAAGAAGCGCTCCAATTCAATCCGCCCTTGCATACTTCGATGCAATGCCACATCACATGCAGAAAGAGCAACAAGAATCTCTGAAAGAATATTCTCGTCAAGATGGAGGCGTCCTTCGGTCAACAACAAATGAAATTGTTCGACGATATCTTCAGGCTCGAGATTGTTTTCTGACATTACTTGGTCCATCACGCCCATAGCGCCCTTAAGGACGCGTTTGTTTTTGTTGCCTTCTTTTTCCCATCGCCAATCATGAACACGGTTACGCAAGGCTTCTTCCAAGATGTGTTGCACTTCACGAAGTGACGTTGCTGCAAGCAAGTTCTGGAGATTTTTCCTGTCACCAAGAAGTTCTCGGTGCGTGAGGAGTTCCATGATGAAAATGGCTTTACGAATATTCCCTGAAGAGACGTGAGAGATGTCACCGATAATTCCGCGCACTGGAGCGAGGTTCTCTTCCTGGACAATTTGCATTAAACGTGATTCAATAAGAGGACGATTGATTTTGGCAAGTCGGATGTGCTGTGTTCGGCTACGCAGGGCTTCAATAATTCGCGAAGGAGTATGAGCGGTGAAGATAAAACGTGCACTACCGCTGCTCACTTCCATCATCCGGCGCAAGTACGATTGCCGAATAGTACCGAGATAGTCGGCATCTTCAATGATAATGAGACGGGATACTGCTGCTCGTTGTTGGCTCGAGTGTTCACATTCGAGGCCAGCTGGAGGAGGTGTGTTTGCTGCAGTCGAAGAAAACGTGTGATCAAATGCATCAAGACTGGTCCTTCCAGCAAGGGTGTCGTCTGAACCGCTCCCTTCGGGCCTAAGGAATTCTTCGAATTTTCCCATTGCACCTGAAGTGCGAGCCAAATCACGCGCCTGAAGAATGTGAGTACGTGCTTCCCAAGTCGGGCCGAGAATCTGACGAGCCATCAATCGCCAAGTTGCAGTTTTGCCTACGCCTGCTGGCCCTGAAAGAAGCAAGTGAGGGGGATTAGCCTGAAGTGAAGTACGAGTGATGGTTGTAAGAGTCACTTCTGGCAGCAACAAATCTTCGAAAAGAAGAGGTGCTTTGTCAGTAAGCCAAGATGACATGGATTCACTCTTACCGTCAGCGGTCTTTCAACCCTGCGCGAGAAAGGACTGTTGCCTCACTCTGCCTTGAGGCGCTTTGTACCGGTTCGGCGCAACTTCATGAAGATGCGTGAGCCGCAAGACTTGCAGCTAATTCCGTTACGTTCGCGGTGGAAGGATTCGAGGTTTCCGCAGACTGCGCATTTGTAATCAACAAGTTCAACCATATTGTTCGTCTCCATTCAACGCGACTGGCCACCCTTTCTTGAAGGTGTCCCTCCAAGAATGTTCAGTTTCACAGCCAAAAAGGCTCACTGGCCAGCTTGTAATGCCGGAACCATTCTGATGTGTTGGGCAGAATCAAAATCCGCATCTGCAAGTTCGTTTGCAGCGACCATCTTGTTGTCAACGAACACCCAACTGCCTTTGGAACTGGTTGCTTGCTTGATGAGATCTGATTTGGTCATCTCGACAACGCTGTGCCCAGTGGCATCTGCAATCTCTACTGTGTATGTTTTCTCGTCTTTTCCGGCTTGTAGGGCAGGGACCATTCTGATGTGCTGGGCGTCATCAAAGTTCGTGTTCGCCAATTCATCGGCGGCAACCATCTTGTTGTCGACAAAGACCCAGCTTCCTTTGGCATTGGAAGCCTGGCTAATCAGTTCGGTCTTGGTCATCTCGACAACGCTGTGTCCAGTGGCATCTGCAATCTCTACGGTGTATGTTTTTTCACTCATGGGTATCTCTCCTCGCCAATGTAATATCTCAACTGGATATAAAGAATGCAAAAATGTGTAGAACCATACGGGTAATGTGAAAAAGAAACGCGTGCGTGTGAAGTGCATGGAACTGTGGCTTGTCGTCGTTCTTTTCGGAACCTTGCTCATGTTTGGCACTGGCTTACTGGCCATGTCGTTCTTGGTAACTGTTCAGCCGCAACAAATGCTTCTTGTTGCAACCCATAAAGAACAAGTTCCAACAGTCTACCGTAGTGGCCGCAAATTTCTGTTGCCCTTCTATCACACATATTCGGTGCTATCAATCAACCAAATCGATTTCACATTTCGTTCCCGAGCGAAAACAAACACTGGAGAAGATGTCGATTTCCATGTGACTATTGGTGTTCATTCCCCAGAAGAACAAGTGCTTTCGCAAGATGTACTCGTGAAACTCCTCGAACTTCAACAAGGTGAAGTTGAAGATTACGCCCGACGCGCCCTTATGTTTGGCATACAACAAACCATACGTTCGCCGAAGTACATTCCTGAATATCAGTACACTGACGGTCTGTTGATGGCTTCCATCAATAACTACTGCAGCAAAGAACTCCATGAAGTTGGGTTGTCCATGTATAATATGCAAATTCATACTTTATCTCCAACCATCGAAAAGGTATCTCAAAGCATTGTGGCGGCAACCCCCGAACGCCACATGACCGGCCGAATAAACCTCGTTCTAACCGGCCATGGCACGCTGGCAAAGAGTGGGACTCCCGTTCACTACGATTCAACATTCCAAGTTCAGGGAGATTCGAAGACCATAAAATCAGTTCATGACTGGGACACGCCCGCTTACAGTCACCTCAAAACCATGGACCATGGCGCGTACCTCGAGCTCATGAGGGAATTGATTCAGAAAGGTATTGACGACGCCCTAACATGGATTCCTCCCGAAACATTGGACACTCCAGGGGCATGCGCTCGAGCGTTTCTGGTGAATGCAGATAGGGAACTGAAAGAAGTGGCCGCTGTAGTCGTAGATTGCCAAGCGGTTATTACGAACACTGGTGTAGAAGCTCAACATTCAAAGAAAAGAGAGAACATAGAAGTGAGGATCAATTTTCAAGACATCCCGGAAAAACAGAACATTCCGCTCTCTATCCCAGCCGTATTTGTTGTAGGTTTCCGTGATGATTCACCCTCATCGGATGGCATGACTCAAGAACAGTTAGGGCGCTCAAGAGCCAGTGTTAAGCTCACTGTCGAGAACGTGATACGTGAAAAATTCACTTTAGCCATCAGCATGACTTCCATCGATGAAATAAACAAGTCGAGGGATTGGTTTTACAGGCATTGCGAAAGGATGATCGGCGAGGGGCTGAAGCCTCATGGGCTTTACTTGGTTAACATCACTGTCAATGATATCACGGACAGCGCTGGAATAATCGACGGCATGCGTCGACAGGCACTTGAGGAGTATCGCCAACGTCAAGAAAGCCGGTAATGGATTAACGGAGGCTCAAACCCGAGCCATTAATCCAAGTGAAAGCGGGATCGGTGACATGAAACGGCGGTGTGTTGGGGTGTCGAGATTGCATCTGCGAATGTGATGTTGAAGTAAAGTAAGAGGGGCTGAGCGTGGGAGCAATCCTTGACGGAAGTCATGGATGACTTCGAGCACTTCTTGACGCTCCATTTTGCTCAAATTGTGAGATAATTTGCCGAGAACCCGTTCCATTGCGTGGGCAATAGGGCCACTTTTGGTCAGGACATTGAGGGATTTTTGGGCCTCAGTCATGTAAGCAAGTGCAACGGTTTCTGCCCGGTCGCCATTGTCAAACCCTTCGGCGATGAGGCGCCCAAGGCGGCGTTTAGCATCGGGTGAGCGGCTGAGCAGGAAGAGTTTGTTTGTGTTATGAAACTGCATCAAAGCTTTGGCCGTCCAACCGTTCAATCCTTCTTCTCGCCATAGAGAAAAGAAATGAACTCGGGCCAAGTAATGCTCGGCCTGACGAGCATCGGTAAGGCGACCTTCCTCAATGACTGGAATGTGCGGATAGAGCGTCGTGAATACTTTGGCAAACATGCCTCTGCCGTCGCGGGTTGCGTGGACGTGACCTTCGCGATAGACTTTGACTCGTTCTAATCCACAACTTGGAGAATCTTTCTTGAAAACAAAGCCGCATATTCCGGATTCAACCAACGCATCTGCTTGCAGTTGGGCATACTCCAGCATCCGGTCTGTGAAGTCATCTCCGTTCTTGGGGTTAACGAGTCGAATGGAATTGCCATCGTTCACTAAACGGATGGTTGGTCGTGGAACGCCCATACCGATTCCGACTTCAGGACATACGCCTACGAGATCAAAGTGGCCGTTCCATTTGCGCGTAAGTGCACGGAACTCAGCAGCATCTCCATTGTAACGTACCTTTTGCCCAAGGAGGCAAGATGAAACAGCGAGTCTGGGTTTGACGACCATGATCTTGTGTTTTCAAATGAGTATATCAAACACTGTTTGACAACACGGATGAGAAGGTAGGCGCCCACTCCGAGAATTGAACTCGGGTCGCAGGAATGACAATCCTGCATGATAACCTCTACACCAAGCGGGCCTAAGCAAGTCATCCGTTACGCAACCGCTATTTAAGCCGCGCCATGTGGCCAGTATGGGGCGTAATCGATGGCGGGAAAAAAAACATCTGCTGAACAATCAAAAGAAGAACAAAAAGATGCGCATGTCGGAAATCTCCTTAATGCTGCGTTTGGCGATCTCGGTGGATTACAAAAAAATGAGGAGGAACTGACTCCTACGCCGGGAAATGTGGCTGAAGAAACACAGGCTACTCCTCAACCATCGAAGCCAAGTGGACCTCCGCCCGGACCATCGGCAAAACCTCCGTCTGGTCCACCTTCTGGTCCACCCTCTGGTCCACCCTCTGGTCCACCCTCTGGTCCACCCTCTGGACCTCCATCCAAAACTCCGAATGCAGATGAACAAGAGGCGCAACATGATGAGCATACGTCTGCCATCTCAAAACCCCCGTCTAGTCCTCCGTCTGGCCCTCCATCTGGCCCTCCATCTGGCCCACCTTCCGGGCCTCCATCTGCATCCAACGATGAACCAAATGAAGTGATTCAAGATTCGGAAATAGTAGTTGAACAAATGTTAGAATCGACTCCTCCAATAGTGGAGACTTCAGTTCCAGTCGAAGAAGATCCAGACGAAAGTACAGAGAGTGTTGATGAAGATATTTCAGAACCCGAAGCAATTCCGGCCGTAGAGGCTGAACAACCTGTTCAAAGCGCACCTGAACCTGTTGCTGAATCGGTTGTAGAGGCATCCCCGCAAGAATCCGTTGAACATCAAAATGATGACCAGCAAGCACAGGCTGAACTGGAAATTGCTCGGCTTAATGCCGAAGTCGAACGGTTGCGAATGTCAATGGCTGGAGCGGTTGATGTCATTGAAGAACTGGAAACCCCACCTATGCCTCCTGCTGTCATCGAAGATATCATCATCGGCGCTCACATAGTAAGCGACTTTGCACGTCTTGCTCGTCAGTTGGACCGAGAACAACTCATTCGAGCGACAATGGGCACTATTGCAATGTTGCATCCTGATAACCTTGGCATTATGGTCTCAACACGAAACAGAGTACTTCTACCACGACTCGACGAACGCGGATTGTGTGCGGGCTTCCTTGGAAAGGCGGCCCCTCGAGGTGCGCCTGCAGACTGGAGGACTTTGGAAGTGATTCTAGCTCTGGCAAGCAGTGCGGTAACTGGTGGCCCTGCTGCAGTCATCCACTCACATGGCCCTTACACGACCGCTGCAAGCTGTGAAAAAGACCTCGTCTTGGTTCAACCAATTGACAAGATTGGAAAAGAACAGATTGGAAATGTCATTATCGTCGATCCGGACGAAGACGACCCTGCCCATTTCTTGAAACAAATTACTGAAGCACTGTATCAAGGCGGCATGCGCTGTGTAGTCGTGCGTGGAATGGGTGCTTATGCGGTCGGAGCGAATCTTGATCAAGCCTGGGCAAACGCTGCCATGCTTGAGCACAGCATGAGAATCGTATTACTTGCAAGACAAGCAAACCTGAAAATCTGAGTTCAAATCTCGATTTGGACGTAATCTCCCTCGACTCGTGTTTCGTAGATTTTCAAATTCTTTTGTTTGGATAGTTTTCCAAGCAATTTACCGTACGGTGGGAAAAGTGGAAACGGTGACCATTCTGTCACCTCTCCATCATCGATTTGATACGTCGTTTGGTGCAGTGGGCAACGGATACATCCATCTTCGATTTTAGCACCCCAAGCAAGAGGCCACCGCATGTGCCGGCACAGCCCTTCTGTGGCAAAATAATCGTCACCAATTTGGCCAACCATGACTGTTTTGACACCAAATGTTACCATCTTCGTTTTACCAGGCTTCAGTCGCTTCGTCTTTACCGCATTCTTCCATTCCATTGTCTCACCCACTGATTTGGCTCATTCCGCCATCGAGGTGGAAGACTTGGCCCGTGATGTTGTCCGGTGCATCGCACAGCAACCACTGCATTGTTGCGGCTACTTCTTGTTTCTGATTGATTCTCTTTAGAGGGATTTTACTTACGGCTGCTTCTCTCATCGCATCTGAACGAAGTAACGTCGCTGCTAACCTCGTTTCGGTAAGACCGGGTGCAACGACATTCAAGCGAATTCCTCGCTGGCTGTAGGTCGCTGCAGCAGACCTCACCATTGCCTCAATCCCGCCCTTTGCGGCTGCAATGGCTTCATGGTTCGTCAGTCCAAGCGTTGCTGCAACACTGGATGTGAAGACGAGTCTTCCTCCACCGCTTCGTAGCATGGTTTTACAAGCAACTGAAAGCGTCAAAAAGGCACTCGAGAGGTTGGTGTGAATGACTTCATCAAAAGCGTCGAGAGCGAGTGCATGTGGTGGGCGAATCACCAGCGAGCCAACCAGATGAGCAACGCCATTAATCGTGCCATCGCCTGCTTCTTTGGCCTTATCGACTGCTGATTGAACTGCATCCTTATCCAACGCATCACCATGAATCAAATGTGCTCCTTGTTCGACGAGCGATTGAACTCGATTCGTGTCTCGTGCTAGAAGGGTAATGTTGTGTCCCAGTTCCAAAAGATTCTGCCCGAGTTCGAGAGCGATATCGCTGCTGGCACCGATGATGAGAAATGACTTGCTCATGATGTGAAATTCATGAGTGTGCATTTATACTTCTGTTTTCATGAATATTGATTATCTGAACAAGACGAGTTGGTATCTAAAAGCAACACAGAGGTAGAGTATTGGGTTCACAGTCCTTTAGGAGTGCGCCATGGAGAATCTTCAAGCAACGCCAAATCATCTTCTGGCATTCCGACTCTCATGCGAGAAAAGGGCACTTGGGTAGATGATTTTGGTGCATTTGCTTTTTTCTTAGCAAAGTATTCTCCACCTTTCTTGCGAACAATCGTTTCACCGACTGCAAACAAGATCAACATCGATGAGAGAAGGATATGCCCCTCAAGTGAATACGCAGCGAAGGGCTGAATGTAGAGGGTTTGTTGAGTAAGAATGCCCGGGTCAGCATTCGTTTTCACGATGTAAGTGCCTGGCATGAGTTCGCCGTTCCAATCCGGCGTTGCATCGCCCAGTTCGCCAGCCCATTGTGCAACAACCTGCCCTTGATTATCGATGATTTCCCAACCAATGGAGCCGTCGTCCACGGAGAGTGCTTCAAATTCAAATTCAAAAGTTGAAGGCATGGGCTTGTCTTGCCCAAAAACGCCACCGAGAGTCACGGTTCTGTCTTCGATGGCGTGGTCGTAATCATTGATTTCATACGGCGCTGCATTATCAGAAATACCGCCCCAGAGGGAATTGACCAGCAACAGGGCAATAGGCCACAAAATTGTGTTAAGACGTGCCCTGTCCATGATTACAAATTCCCCTAATAGGTTTTAGCAGTATGTTTTCAACTGCGTATCGAATTTCCGAATCCTAACTCAGTTACGATGCGCCTCATCCATTCGAGTTTCTGCATCTTGATTGAAGGGGTTGTCGTTGCAGACCAAGCCCCTACCTTCTGTGTTGAAAAGCCAATAAGTTCAATATTTTCAGGAACTACTCCCATCGATAAAACGAAGCACAATGCTCGGTCACCGTCCGTAAATCCTCCAAAATTATACACTCCCGTGAGTTCTTTGGTAACTTGGTGAGAAAGAATTAGTGAAGGTGGGCTTGAATGTTCTTGCCACCTCTGAAGTATTCCACTCCATCGATTTATGTTATCGCCGTGTGCGTGAGCAACGATGGTCTGACCTGCTTCAGCAGCTCGGTCAAGATGTTCGGCACCATCGAAATCTGAGACCACGCATGCTAGGCGATCGTAGACCTCAAGCACGCCCACTGCTCCATCAGCAGCGACAAATACAACTTGTGTGCCTTCGAACCGTTGAAGTTCAGAAGGTTCTACTGCTGCTCCAAGAAGAACGACTCGCTCTGCGTTAACCAGTTCGTTGCGAAGCCGTGTAAGCGTCAGCTCTCTCATTACAGGTGACCAAAGCGAATGCTTTGCCAACGATTGTTGCAAAAGCTCAGCGCTTTCAACATCATCAGCCTCGGACCACCCAAACGCTTCCCGCACTTCAGACTGAACTGAGAAAACACTCGGTATGGGGGCCAGGTGCATGCACTGTGCAACGCCTTCGCCCACATGAACCATCCGTTCACTTTGTTGAAGTTCTTATGCAGTTGAAGCACGTGGGGTTGACATGCCCGTCCCAAGAACGCTCCCTGCGCTCGTGGACGAGGTGACGTTTGCGCGCTACCCTTTTCTCCCGCAAGCAGGCGATTGGATACGAGGGATGGCCGTTCAACACGGCATCGATTTGGATGAATTACTCGATGGCGCTTGGATGGAAAAAGCCCGTTCTCGTGCGCGAATCCGCCTCATAGATTCCATACAGTCTAAGGAAGGTGTTGAGGTCGTAGGTGGAGACTTATTCACTGAAGAAGGGCGAATCATTGAAGCATTCTCATTCTATTATGCTCGCTTAGTGGTTTGTGCTTCTGAAGACGAGCGTTTGATTGCTCGATGGGCGCAAGCAGAGGCCGCCCGGGCCGAACAAGTGCTCATCAAAGACCACAAAAATCTCGATGTCATCGCCCGAACATACATCGCCAATATCCAGCGAACTGAAGGTCAAAGTCCATCGGCAAATGCAGGCCCTTCACAAAATTATGGAGGGGCATTACAACAACAACGTCGCTCCTCCTCAGGGCCGCTGTGGAAAATTGGGTTGAGTGACTTCATCGAAATCTGTCCCAAGATTACCGGTTCTCGCTGGAGACTCCCAAACTGCGATGTTCGTGATGGATGGGTCACTCTTTTCGAAGAGCCTCAGTACGGTTCTTCAGCGAAACTTTCTCGGTTGCTACGTGAACGAATTAAGGCGGGCGTAGAGCAAGAGGCTTTAGAAAAAATGGGGGAAATCACCATGGATTTGGCGGTACGGCTGGCTGAACCGGTTGGCATGGTTCGTAATTTAATGGCAAACAAGGCAACTGAAGCAATTGCATTGGTGGGCGCAGACGAAAACGATTGGCCGCCATGCATGAGGAAAGCAGTGGCTGAGTTGGCCAACGGTGTCAACTTGAACCACTTCGGACGCCTCTTCCTCGCTTCAATGGCTGCAACTCTTGCGCTTCCCAAAGAATCGTGTGTGGCCTTCTTTAGAGGCGCTCCCGACTTCAGCGAAAGTACGACATCATACCAAGTTGATCACGTCTATCAACATGCATACACCCCTTCTGGGTGTGGCAAACTCAAGGTAAACCACAACTGCCCCGTTCTTCCCGGAGACGACCGATTGTGCGACCAGCCTTGGCTCGATCATCCGCTCAAGTACATTCGAGCAACTCAGCGTTGGAAAGCGAAAAACAAGCAGGCTGAGGCACAAGCAATTGCACTTGTCAGCAATCAAAATGGGTCCGAAGAGAAGGCAGAAGATTCATCTGATTAATGGGCATTCGCGCGAAGACTTTGAAACATGTGAGTGGTTAGCATCTACCAACCACCGGTGAATGTCAATGACTCGAACGCTTGTTTTAACCGTCGACCGAGATAATGACCTCGGCGTTAAGACTGGAATTCGTGGACCGGTCGTCGGTCGCCGTCAAGTAATGGCTGCAGCCCTAAAACTTGGAATCGCAGACCCTGAAGAAAGCGATACAAATGCAATCCTTGGAGCGTTATCTCAGCACGACAACCTCGCTGAAAACAATGCAGAAGAGGAAGATGTGGAAATTGCAATCCTTACCGGGGATGAAAAAGTAGGCATTCGCTCTGACCGAGCGGTTGCTGCCCAATTGGAAGAAGTCGTGGCGGCATTCCAGCCAGACAAAGCAATTCTGGTTACGGACGGTGCAGAGGACGAATCTGTTCTTCCGATTATACAATCTCAAGTTCGCATAGACCACGTTGAGAAAATCATAGTGAAGCAATCAAAGGGTATCGAAGGTACCTACTATTACATCGTGAAAGCACTTGAAGATCCAAAGTGGAGAGCGAAGATTATGATTCCAGTTGGGCTCGTAATGGCGCTGTTTGGGCTTGGAATCATGTTGCCAAATGAAATCGGTGGAATTGTCATCGGTGGACTGCCGCTTGTTACTGGATTGTACTTACTGAGTAAGGGCGCTGGAATTGAAACGACCGTTAACAAAGTGATTCAAGAAATGCGCGACAATGCCGATGCTGCAATGTTCTCATCGCTTTTGTGGACTGCAACCTTGTTTAGCGCCATTTTCGCTGTAGCTGAAGGCTACCGTGAATACAGTGCTCAAATTCTTTCTGAGAGTTCATCCGTTGTATGGCTTGAAGTCGTTCATTCTGCCCTCGCATGGATCGTTATTGCTTTCTTGACTTCGACTGCCGGATTCATGTTGCTGCGATTGAAGCGGGGTTCGTTTTCTGGACGACTGTTGGTACTCGGTATCTTTGGTATGGTCGTTTACTCATTCGTCGATACCGCCCTGGATATTGCAATCCGTGTTCTGCTTGGCGAGTCCTATGAATTCAGCGTCTCGGTTATCATTGACGATTTGCAATACCCAATGATTTGGGTTGTTGTATTGTGGATGGCAATGACCATTGTTCGATCGCTAAGAACCCGTCAAGCGCAGACTGAGCGCTACTGGGGAATCTGATTCACAGGATGAACTTCGGCATCTTTCGGGCCATTGTATTGTGGCCTACAACACCAATGAGCGCACCCTTTGCATCGACAACACCGATTTGATTCAAGTCGTGAGCGAGCATCAATGCGCCTGCTTTGAGAAGTGGGGTGCTTTCGTTAACAGTAATTGGTGGTTGGTTGACCAGTTGCTGTGCAGGAATTCCATGCATCCACGCAATATCCCTGTTGACGGTTTTTCGAGCGATGATTTTCAAAACATCAACGGCGTGAATTCTTCCTTGTGGAGCCCCTTCACTGTCGATCACAAAGATGTGGTCCCAGTTATTTTCTGTAAGGCTGTCAATCACTTCGACCATCGAACTGTCATCCCAAATCCAATGCGGTTGGGTCATTGTCTCGCCGCACGTAATCGAACGAGCTGTAGCAGAACGTTCGCTTGCAGACATTCGAGATAGAACGGCGCGGGTAAACTTTCGCGGTTTGGATTGTGGCATCTTCAAGACTCCCTTATTCCGCCGGCGCACGCGCCTCACTTTCAAGGGTTTCGACGACATGTTGTCTTCCACATCCAAGTCTTGGCTTTCCGGCATCCGGCGTAATCGGCCGACACAATATAAGTGAACAATCAAAACACATGCGTTCGTGTGGTGAGCATGGCAGGTGTCCCGGAGCATGTTCTCGCCGCATTACGCGCACTCTCTGGTTACGAGCAAATGCTGGAAATGGACCGGATAGTGGGTCAATTCGGCATAAGCGAGGCCGATCTGTTGGCATTGTTACAACCGAACGGTGCTGGGACAGTACCAGCACCGGCCCAAACTCAGCCCTACAATCCATCGGCACCGTTTGTGCCTGGAGTCAAGGAAGCACCAACACTTCCGCCACCGGTGGCAGTGTTGGACAAATCAAAACTACGGTTTGAATATGACCCGTCTCAAGAGGCTGCTCAGCGTCGCGCATCAATTGCCCAAGCCATCGCCTGCCCTGGGTGTGGGGCTGCTTTAGGAATTCCAGATGTACGGCCAATCAAAGTCATCTGCCCGCAATGTCTTCAAGAAACGGTATTCGGCGCTTAATCGCTGAATTGATGAGGAAGAGTGTGGAGGACCGGTCATGGAGAACGCTTCACCTCGACTTTGGACATATACACCATCCAATTCACCGGTTGCTCTACCAAAGGAGTCTCTGTTTTTCAATTCCAGTGAATTGCTCACATTACGTTTCCCAGACAATACTCCACAAGAAATCCTATCTGGGCAAAATCTACAGGAGTACTGTTCGTCCTTCGTATCTGAAAAAGGTACTGTTGATGAATTGCTATCGCTTCATGAAAGCCCCCCTATGTCTCAACGTAGGCCATTTTTGCTGCTTGGAGAACTCGCGAACCCCTACCGCCTACAAGACATTGGAGTCGGTCCAATGCCGATTTATACTGTTCGAATCACCGATTTATGCCGCACCTATGCTGATGCTCTTGACAACAGAGAAGTCATACCAGGCGTGCATCACATCACGCTCGCTCGAACTGAAGGTTGGTGGGAAAAGTCCCATGTTGGAATGGCAACCGTTGAACAGATGAAACACATGGTCGCCTGGCTTGACCAAGGTCGAAAAGGGACTTGGAAGCCCGTTCGCCCGGCTGAAGGTGGACTTTATTTCGAAACACAACAAATCAACCCACCGAGTCCTGAAGAGATTCAATGGGACGGTCATAGAGAAGTTGTCGATTCATCACCTCCGGAAGTCACTGGCCCCCAAATCGACTTGAAAACGGTAATGGCGCCCGTGCACACGAATTACGGCTGCTACGATAACCGTGGAAGGTTCGCACGGTGTGCCCATATTAGTCAGCGTGATTTTCATGACAACATGTTCCGTCGCGGGTCATCTAAAAAGTGGAATGACATTCTCGATATATGTTGAGAAACAATCTGTCAGGATGGGAGCCCATGGCACTCCCACGCCGCATTGTTATACCGCGGAGAACAAATAATACATGGGAACTATGAAAGGAAATGGCGTACAAAAACAGGCTCGACTTAACAGATTGAAAAATGAGATTATCGAATATGTATCATCTCAACCGCAGTGTTCAGCTGCAGATATTGTTGATCATCTTTCAAATGAACGTAAAATGCGTAACCACGGACTAACCGCGCGTAAGGTTGGTTTCTTCATACCGAGATATCTCTCAGAGATGATTGGTTTCACGCTCGACCATTCCACAGGTAAGCGACTTTACCATCTTGCTGCTTAAAATCAACACTAAGTTCATGCGAGGGAGTCGACTGCATCGACCATGGAATGGCCGGATGCGCTGCCCTCTGCAATGGAACTGTTTCCATCGATGTTTCATGATTCCACTCCTTTAGGCCCCTGTCCAGCTCTCCCTACCGCTGATGTGGTTTTTTCCATCTTGCAGCCTGATCACCCAAATGGCTTGCAGGCGCAACTGACTAAACTTGTCGCCTCTTTCGCTGCCTCTCCCCAAAACCCAACCCTTTGTGGAGCAACAATCGACGAATCCGCCGGACCAGTCATCGTTGAACAGACTGCGCACATTGAGCCTGGCTCACACCTTATCGGTCCGTGTTATGTTGGCCACCAAGCCGAAATCCGACACGCCGCCTATGTTCGCCAATTTTCTTGGATCTGTTCCAAAGCAGTGGTCGGCCATGCATCAGAAACCAAACATTCGATTCTTCTACCGGGTGCTAAGGCACCGCACTTCAATTATGTCGGCGATTCGATACTCGGGACGGGAGTGAACCTTGGAGCAGGAACAAAAATCAGCAATCTACGGAACGATGGTGGAGAAGTCCATCTTCGAATGGACGGAGCAAGATTTGGAAGTGGACTTAGAAAATTCGGCGCAATTCTTGGTGAACGTTGCCAACTCGGTTGCAACAGCGTCACAAACCCTGGCGTCATACTCGGTTGCGATTCACAAGTTCATCCAAATACAACGGTCACTGGAGTCTATTCAGCCGATTCTCGACATGGGTGAGCATATGGTTCAACGCTTGTTCGGAACCGATGGTATACGCGGAAAAATAGTACCTGCTGCTCCCGATGAGAAAACTGCGATTACCGCACTGCATGAGATGCGAAGTGTATGCCCGACCCTGATGCGACTTGTCGGTGAAGCATTAGGCCATCTCATCGATACGCTACCAGGGGAAGGTGAACATGTGGTCATTGGTTGGGATCAACGCCCAGGCAACAAAGAATTGGTCGAAGGCATCACGTTAGGATTGCGGTTGGCTGGATGTGAGGTGACGCACATCGGTGTGTGTGCCACTCCTGCATTGCATTATGCTGTATTGTGGCACAAAGCTCGAATGGGTTGCATGATGACTGCAAGCCATAATCCTGCTACCGATTCTGGAATCAAAGTCTTTGATTCAAACGGCTACAAGACATCTCCAGCACTTGAAGATGAAATCTCATCGGTCGCTTATGCGCTGAGTGAAGAGGAACGGGAAATCGACCAAATTGACATTCAAGAACTCTCGCAGCCAAGCAAAAAGGCCATCGGAAACTGGGCCGATAAGCACCATTGTGAATGGTTAACGACTCGATTCGGTTTACTCAAGAGGTTGTTTGGTGTCAAAGAAGAAAATTACCCCTTTTTGCAACAACCACTGATGCTTGACTCTTCGAAAGGTTCAGCCAGTACATGGCTGGCAAATTGGCTTTCGGAAAATGGAATAGATGCTGTGGAAATCAGTCACGATGCTGTGGAATTAAACATGAATTGCGGAGCAGGCGATTTCTCCCCAACTGCTACGTGGTCCTTTGAACAGGCGGCACAGTCCGACCACCTTTTACTCAAACAACTCAAACCGGCAGCTTCGGGGACGATCGTTGGTGCTGCACTCGACGGCGATGGAGATCGATGTTTAATCGTTGAAGCGACTGAACATGGTTACAAAATCATTGATGGGGATGCCATGGCAGACACCATTGCTGTCGCAGGCCACCGTCAAACAGCCGAATGGATAGTAGCGGCAAGCATTGAATCGGATTTGGCACTTCTTTCATCGATGAATCGACTTTCCTCCGCAACGAAAACGATTGAAACAGCAGTCGGCGACCGATGGCTCTCTCATGCATTGCGTGGACATCTTTCTGCAACGAAGGACATGCCTGCGATGATCGGAGTCGAGGATTCGGGGCACGCTGTATTGCCGTCACCTCACCCTCATTCAAACAAGAGTTGGAGTTTGGTTGGAGACGGGGCAGGCACACTAATTTCGTATCTCTTGGCGCGCAGCGTTGCAGATGAGAAATCATTCATGAACCGTGGATGGAAGCAGCGTGAATCAGTGAAAAAGGTCAACCGCGCTCTTTGGGATGGAATGAATCAACTTTCAGACGAAGTCGAACACTTAGCCAAGACTCACTTTGAATCATGCGGCCGAGTAACACAATGGCAGAGGAAAAGGCTCGAAGGTGAAGCAAATCTCATGCTAATCGAAGCACGTATAGATGACCAGTTGCTGTCGCTTGGAATCCGAAACAGTGGGACTCAAGCCAAGATAAGCGTGTCACTTCGCCTCGAGGCTGGGATGGAGCACGAAAAGGTGTCCGAGGTTCTTCCATTCCTTACTCAGCATCTTGCTGAAGCAATGCGTAATCATCCTTGACGGCCTTCGATTGCAGAACTCAACAACGCCACTGCAGCGATAACTCGGCGGTCCAATGGGTGACCAGGGGGGATTGATACCTGCGTTCTCTTAATCAGAGGGTTGAACCGCTGTTGCATGAGAATTTCTGGCTGCCCAGCAACTTCAAAATGGTACTTTGCTGGAATGAAGGGGATGAAACGACGTAGAATGGCAATGCTGTCTTCAACAAAAGATGCGTAAGGGTTTCCAGCAGGGTCATTGATAACCCATGAATCTTTGAGAATGGACTTCAATGCTTGGCGCTTAGCAGAACCGAGGTTTGTGCCGTCTTGTGGGCTAAAGATGTCGTAAGTAGTGGCAATGTCAAACACGGAGCGGGCCTTGATTTGTACCAATGGAACTGTGCAAGATTCGTCGGTATACAAGACGATGTCTTCCTTCAATTTGAAGCGCTTTTGCTTTGAGTAAGCAACGACGTTGCCCTCCAAATCTTCGAAGTAAAACGCACCACCGAAAATTCTGAGGAGTTTGGTTCTGATGACGTAGTTATCCATTTCAAAGAGTTGGCTCATGATACCGACTTTAGCGACGAGTATTTACTGCTTTCCCCGTCAGACCAACTTTCATTCAATCACTCGTTTGCCATTTCGCCTTCGTACGTTTGCGTAAGGAAAGTCACGAACCCGAGTAGAACGGCAGATGCGACCAATATAGCCAGTAAGACTTCCACTGCAGCCCCTTGGATAATGACGACCGAGGCAACAATCCATGCCAATACCAAATCGAGGGCGCCGATGATACGCCAGGATTTGCGTAGAGTGAGAATACCTGAAACCCAAGAGACGGTCGAGGACGCCAAAATGAGGAGGACGGGGATGAGAAGGTTTCCGTATCCAAAACTCGAACCAATCAGCAAGATATGCATGGCCCAAAGTCCAGCTGGCAGCCACAAACCGAGGCGTTTCTCTACCACCCATGCTACGAAAACCACGGTGATGAAACCCTGTATGGTTGTAAGAATGGAAAGTGAGGGTATGGGGACAAGTTCAGAAAGCCATGCACTTGTTGCAAGGTAGGCCATTGGCACCAACAGCCAGGCAGTGAGTACGGCTGCGGGCTGCGCCCACCAAACACCACGCCGTGCCCCGACAACAAGTGCAACAAATGCAGCGGGTCCAAAAGAAATCATTGTGATAAAGAGAATCCAGGCGGAACGCCCTCCAGCCCCTCGGTGATCGTCCATGCCGTGTTGAATGCGTTTACCTTCAACCCAATCGAAGCCGAAAACGCCTGCAATTAACAATGCCTCAATCATCAAGAACGGCACCGTCCATGTCATCAGCGAGTAATCAGAAAAGAATGGATCAAGGTTGAACGGTATCGGAACTTCTCCACCAACAACAACACACAGCGCCCGATCCAGTGCTGCAAGATACACGACGCCTTCAAGCGCATTCGGGATTCGATAACCGAGGTCATTTCGGCCGAGAAGGCCGAGTCCTGCAAGGGTAACCAGTCCGCCGAAGAAAACAATCAAATGAGTCGCATCCTCGAGTTCAACAACTGAATTTGAGGCTCGGCCAGCGACGTGGACCAATACCAGACCGAGCATCGCAAGAGAGATTGGGGCTTCAATACCCATTATATCCGGCAGACGTAAACCGATTTGGTTCGCACGGAGGCGGGAAAGTCCGACAAAGAGCACGGAAATCAGAACGCTGAACAGAAGCGCAAGAAGCGTGGCTCCTGTGGTGAACGAAAGATAGGTGGTGGCAATAATAGTGGTTGCTAAAAAGAGCAGAACAATCGTTGGTTGGTGATGAATATCTCCGACATAGAGGTCCATTTGTCCAGTTGAGCCGGCTCTTTTTTGACGCTTCCTTTGCTTTTCTGCTAGATTTAATAATTCAGAATCGATGAGGCGTAGATTACTCTTCGGCGTCGCAGCCATTTCACCGTCTTCGTATTGTTTGCCGAGTTCAACAACATCCGTATCTTCCATCCCAGCTGATTCAAGGAAGGCTTGTATCCGTTCCTGCTTTTCTTGAAGACGTTGAACTCTGTTTTCTTTCTTGGCAAGCGCTCGAATGCCTGAACGGAACTCGCCTTGAATGGCCAAGTACGCTCCAGACAGTACAAAGGCGACGAGTGAAGCCAATACAACGGATTCAACAGCAATCGATTGTCCAGCAAGAGCCATTGAAATGATGAGTCCAATTGCAGTAACTGCAGGTGGAAGGAGTTTTTCCAAGGTTGCTGCACGTACCAAATAGAGCGCCAAAGACACCAAGCCGACAAGCATCAAAACCAGTAAGTTCATCTCTTGATCAAACAGATATTCGGAACCTGTTAATGGAACTGTGTTCAGCGGGTTCAGCGCAATCATGATGAAAAAGACGGTGAGGAATCCCATCATCATCGTGAGAAGTTTACCGGGCAAAGCCTCCATATTCTCCAAATCAAATTCGGTTGCTCCGCGTTCCCGACTTCTTTCAGAAGCCTTGAGCAGGATTGCAGATGACGATACCAAAGAAAGCGCCCAAATGGAAGATTGCCCATAATTCCACGAAAACAAAAGAGCAAAAATTCCCCAAACGCCCATCAAGGACTGGGGTTTACCGCGATGCCGTTCAAAATATACCATCAACGAATGCCCGATGAGAAGGCCTCCCAGGACACCAAGAAGACCGTATATCGGCAGGGCGCCTGGCCGAGTAACTGCCCATGTTACAACCAGAGTGAGTAGGAAACTTAGATTCCATAATTTCGCAAAACCAGAGTCGCGCAGTCGGGCTCCAATTTCTGAAAATCCGACGAGCCTTGATGCCAAATTAAGCCCGACTTCACCGTGGCGAATATTCACCCATATTTGCTGCACAACAAGCACGCTCATCCAAAGAAACAAGTCGAATTCATCGATGACAATCGGGAGAAGATCCACGGAAATAAGACGTGAGTCGGCATCTGTAGCAAAGAACAGCAGCCAAACCCACGGTCCAATGACCGCAGTTCCAGCAATTGAGGGAGAAGAACGAACAACGGCTAATCCGGACAAGCCCAGCCAAATGAAGGCTTGAGTGACAATGAGTGTGCGGGCTCCGTTGTTCAATTCACCTGCAGGTATCAGGAGTGTTAGAAGTCCAACGACTGCCAAACCACCCAGCCAAATGACATGGTCAGAGACGGCGGTCTGGTTTCGAAGGAGAGCCAGTGCCGTAAACAACGCGGTAAACGCAGCATAGACGCTGTATCCATCGAGTCCGAGAGGGAGAGATGCTGGAAGTATGCCGGAACTGTATATTGCAAGTCCGGCTAAAAGGAACGGCATTGGTACAATCAAAAAAGGTGCAATGTCTCTGAAGTGAACGCCACGTACGACGAGATATGAACCTGAAAAGGCACCAATTAACAACATCAGTTGAGCGAGTGCATATCCTGTTTCCAAACGATAGGCGGCAATTGCCAACAACGCCCCGATCATACCGAGGCCAACGGATACTGCCCACAGCGAAGGATTTCCGAGACCCATTCCCTCGAATGCCTTTGAGAACCAGTTTTCTGCACGTACGAACCGGGCTGCAATTGTGGCGTTTGTTGCCGTGACAAAAGCCATGAGTAGGAACAGCAGTAAATCGTCCTCAAAAGAAACGAGTTCAAGCCCAAACAATTCCCAATTGTTCGAAAGAGCGTGGACGCCGACCCAGAGGTACGAAGAAGCAATTCCGAGACTCGCCAGATTCCCTGAACCGCGATATACTGCTAAGCCGTGCATCAAGAGCGTGCCTATTGCAATCATGCCGGCGATTCCAACTTCTCCATACAAAGCTCCTGCCGCACTGCCAACCAAGAGAAGAATCAGGGTTGCCTGCGCCGCAATTGCGTCTTCATCGTGCCGTTGAGCAATGAATACGTTCATCGAAACTACACCGATGAGGCTGATACCAAGCGTCTCACTTGCTCCGAGAGGAGATGCATCAAACCAACCCCAATGCCATGCATCGAGAGCAAGTCCATAGAATAATTTCATCGAAATTATAACCCAGGTTACGCCAAGAAGTCTCATGTTTGGATTCGGAATCCATCGTTCTCCAAGATACAACCCTAAAATGCCCATGAAAAGCAGGCCTGCGCCGCTGAGAAGTTCTGGTAAAACGGTTCCAACCAATGCTCCAATGGCTGACCAAATGAAGACCATTGCCACCAATAGGCCGAGGCTTAGACGTTTTTCGCCGTGCACAGCCAAATCGGTTACGCTGTCCATCTCCGGCGCCTTCTCAACGCTTCCATCGCTCTGAACTGCTCCGGCTACGGTCGATTCTTCATCTCCGGAAGTGAACAAAGGTGAAATCTCGCCAACTGCTATGTCCTCAACAACAGAATCGGTTACGACTGGCTGAGGAGTTTTCTCGTCCTCCATATCGACCATGAACGAATTAATGTCAACTCCTTTTGCACGCTGAAAGGCGCGTTTACGGACCATCTCATCGCGAGATGAGGTGGGGGGCGGCGTAGAACCGCGCCCCTTCGACTCATCTGTCATGACTTGCTCTTCCAAGAAGTCCCCTTCAATGCTTTCGCCGGATGCTGGTTTCGGCGGCGTTTTCCCGAGGTGTTGAAAAAAAACCACAGAAATCTCCAATGTGCTGCAATACCTCGTTTTTTACGAAGGAAATCCAGTTCAAAAGAAATGTGACAGCCAAAAGGGACAAAGAGGGCCCGCGGAAGGAGGTGGCATGGCGGCCACCCATGGGACTCCGACCGGAGACCTAAACGCGCACGGAATTACTCCCTCTGGAGATGTCTACTGGAATCAAGATGCTGCAGCTCTCATCGAGTTGGCCGTTAGTCGGAAAGAAGGGGTTTTCAGTGCCCATCGGGCTCTTGTCACTGAGACTGGAGAGCGTACGGGCCGTTCTCCAAACGACAAGTTCATCGTTGACGAAGCAACAACCACTGAAGACATCAACTGGGGCGACGTCAATGTATCAACTGATCTTGCAACCTTCACGAAAATGAGAGCGAAGGTCGTCGAATACCTCTCCGCACAAGACACACTGTTTGTCCAAGATTTATACTGTGGCGCTGACTTCAGTGAAGCCCTTCCAATCCGTGTCATCAACCAAAATGCATGGCACAACGCCTTTGCACGAAACATGTTCATTCGACCTGACGCTGAACGGCTTGCCTCTCATTCCCCTGAGTTCACCGTAATGCACGCTCCGCACTTTGAAGCAGATGCGGAACAAGATGGTCTCAACTCCCAATGTTTTGTTATTGTAAATTACCAAGCGAAAGAAGTCATCATTGGTGGAACTCGCTACGCTGGTGAAATCAAAAAATCGATTTTCTCGGTCATGAATCTTATCCTCCCCAAGAAAGGCATTCTGCCAATGCACTGCTCTGCAAACACCACTGGCGAGAACACGGCTATCTTTTTCGGACTTTCTGGAACCGGTAAAACAACACTTTCTGCTGACCCGAACCGAGCCCTCATCGGCGACGATGAACACGGCTGGGGTGCAAACGGTGTCTTCAACTTCGAAGGCGGATGCTATGCGAAACTCATTGACCTGTCTGAAGAAGACGAACCCGAGATTTTTGGAACAACCCGAAAATTCGGAACTGTACTCGAAAACATCGTCATGGATGATGCTGGAATTCCTGACTTCTCAGACGTCACAAAGACCCAAAACACCCGTGGATCATACCCGATTGAATTCATTGAAAACAGAACCCTTGATTCGAAGGGAGGACATCCACAAAATGTCATTTTCCTAACCTGTGACGCTTTCGGAGTTCTACCACCAATCTCTCGACTTACGCCTGCCCAAGCAGCCTACCACTTTATTTCCGGATATACTGCTAAAGTTGCGGGAACAGAGATCGGAGTCAAAGAACCTCAAGCAACGTTCTCGGCCTGCTTTGGTGAACCGTTTATGCCAATGCACCCCGGCGTTTACGCAGACCTTCTCTCCAGCAAGATGGCTGAACACGGCGCAAAAGCATGGCTCATCAACACCGGTTGGTCCGGTGGAGCGTACGGCGTAGGAAGCCGAATGAAGATTCGTTACACACGCGCTATGTTGAACGCAGCAATGGACGGAGATTTGGACAATGTGGAATTCGTAGTTGACCCTCGGTTCGGATTCGAAGTTCCTGTAGAATGCCCGAATGTTCCGGAAAATATTCTGCAACCTCGCAACACGTGGGCCGATGCTGATCAATACGATGCGACCGCTGACAAACTCGCTGCAATGTTCAATGAGAACTTCGCACGATATGAGGCGGGCGTTTCCTCCGAAGTGAACGCTGCAGCCCCCCATTCGATGGCTTGAAGCACATAGCACCTCTTTGAAACATCTGTTTCAAACAAACTCGAATCTATAAGTGGTGAGCGTTAGTTCAAACCATGTCTGACTCAACGCCAGTGATTCAAGATTCAGCAGTTGCTGGCGATGTGCATGTGGGAGATGTACACAATACAACACAAACCACCCATGTCGACCAATCAACAAATGTTCAACTGCCGAACTTCGACGTTGCATTTGGTGAAAAAATTATTGCAATTCTCAAAACCGTGTTTGGGTTTGTAGGAGGAATCATCGGAGCATCGTTGTTGTTCACAACAATCATCGCTTTTGGAATTGGGTTTCTGATTTACAACGGTAAACTTTGATTGTTCGGCCACGGCCATTGTTGATCCAATCAAGAAGGCAAAGGATACGCACCGCCTCCTTTCAATGATATGTCACTGCATGTTACATCTCTTCCTAAATGCCGGGGAGTTAACGATGTTGCAAGAGCAACACGAAATACAAAATGCCTCGAAAAGTTAGGGTAATCAAGGGATTTGGATACTGCGGCTTCGTATGCTGAAATTATTGGCCTTGTCACTATTCTTGGCGCTGCCATTTACTCGTGGTTCCAAATCCGGGAAATGAAGGCGAGTCGAGACAGTGCAGCTGCTTTGATTCTGTCAGAACATTTCCACAGGCCAGATTGGGTGGCTGGTGTAGTTGAATTGGTGTACCAACCGAAGGACATTGACTCGTTAGAGAAATTCAAGGAATATCATGGCGAGCGATGGCCCGACCTCATGGCCGTCATGACCACTTGGGAAAGCATGGGAGCCCTCGTCCATCGAGGCGACCTTGATTTCCATCTTGTCTACGATATGTATTCGGGTTTGATCCTTTCAACACATGAAAATTGTCAGCCTTTGATTCAAGGAGAAAGAGACCGTTTTGATAACACACGATTCGAGTGGTTTACTTGGCTAGCAGACCGAATTAAAGAATTCAAGGATTCGCAACGTGCTCCTGTGGCAGCGTACCTTGAACACCAAGATTGGAAACCTCCTGTCCACAATCCAGAATGATACTTGGTAATTATTTCATTAAATTAGTATTTGAAAAGGAAGAGGGTGCATTGGCAAGAAGCCTTTGCAAACGGTAGCGACGAATAGCACCCAATGCTCACCCTTCTATACATTAAGTTTGAACTCGTAGGTTTGAGCATAGCCCACATGTATACTCCATAACCGGTATTCACTGTTGTGAGAAGGATTAACTAGAAAAAATATTTCAGTGTCTTTTGCGTGCTAAAAGCGCGATTAATGCGATAAGAAGGCAAATGGTCGTCGCCCCTCCAATACCTGCCACAAGATAGATTTTTGAATTATCAGAACTTGTTTCAATGATTATAGGATTGTTCTTATTGTCGTTAAACTGGTATTCAATTCCCTCAACAAGACAACCACCAAAGTATAAATCAACATTAGAGCTATAATATCCATTATTGAGGTATTGACTCACTTCATCTGATTCTCCGAGAACTACGATGAAGATGACATACACATCCTCAGTATGATTTTCAAGAACTTCAAGTGAGAACGATGCATCAACGTCGGTAGTATCTCCTGCATTAATATCTAACTCCATCCTCTTCGGAACTTCGACTTTCATTGTGCCTGCCTTGGGGTATGGGTCAGAATACTCATAATCAAATCCAATGGCAGGATTAACATCATGATTTCCATCAACACTTATTCGAGCACCGAGCTGATATTCATCATTGATAGCACACAATTGTATTTCGTACATCTCACTTATCCCAAAAGTTCCTGTCGGAGATTCCGATAAAAGCTCAAGTTCAACTGCAGTCCATTCCAAAACTTCTATTTCGAGGCTATGAGTTGTCGTTTCACAATCTGTACATTCACGAACGCCACCGTATTGAATCACTGTTGCTTCAAAAGTTAAAGTTTCAAATCCAGCAGGGGCATCATCAGAACCGTAAATCTGGAACTGGAAATATTCTTCAGAATTTGCATTTATTGTTATGCTTGAAGACGAGTCGTAGTTGTTAGAATAGATCCACTGAATTGCGGTTTCCACTTCAACCGAATACGCGTTGTCATTTTGGAGTGTGCATTCAACTGAGACTTCGTTATAATAACTAGAATACCGGGGGTTAGGATTTAATTCCTGATTGTAGTAGTTTTCACAAAATACATCGACTTCAGGTTTTGGCTCCGTTTGTGCGACCGATGACACCGGTAAAAGCGACAGGAACAGTAGACTAATCAACAATACTTGCAACTTCATATGTATAAATAATTTATTCTAAACTTAAACTTGTACCCGACAAATTCCACTGAATCTGTCACTAAATTAATTTATGATGAAAACGTTGGCCAAAAGTTAACTAAACAATTCACAAGTCGGAAAAGGCCTAGTCTACAGAGGCGTGTATACAAGGGCCCCGTTGTACACGTATACATCACCGTCGGTACCCTTGTGTTCCTATACGGATACGAGGGGTCCCCTCGTACACACCTAATTTTGACCATACTCTAAT